>Ga0209722_1000295_pt1 | contig 58746 bp, 54 predicted proteins | sample BioC12SIPDNA_2_FD_185745 | JGI IMG/M metagenome (GOLD analysis project Ga0209722, IMG submission 185745) | Anaerobic biogas reactor microbial communites from Washington, USA - Biogas_R1_A C12 SIP DNA (SPAdes) (version 2) | ecosystem: Engineered > Bioreactor > Anaerobic > Unclassified | place... | reverse complement strand
ATATTTTGTAGCCTCGTTGTTGGCTATATCACCCACTATTTACTAATGCCCGGGTTTACGCCGGTCTTTGATTTAAGTAGCGCTCAGAACAGTATTGCTCTGGCCAACAAACTGTCCCTGAGTGTGCCAGTTGGGGTGGAGTGTATTTGCTCGGTCATTATACTGGCCATGGGCCTTATTGCCTGGCGGCCGGTGGTGAAGGAATGGTTCATGAAACTAGGGCGGAGAACTGTAAATGCATAGGACTAAAAGTGCGGCCATACTTATACTGCTCCTTTTTCTAACCGGCTGCAGCGGAGGTGTCCCGGAGGAAGTGACTGCTCCAGGCGAGGAAGGATCTGCTGCCATAGCCACAGATCACAGGCTGTATAAGCATTTTTTGGCTGGGTATGGGGAAAAAACACCGCTGCTGACAGGAGTCAATGATATCAATAATGACGGGCACGAGGATTTGATCGTGATCTATCAGGATACCGCTGAAAAAAACAAGATGATCGCCATCTGGGAAGAAAATGGAGAGGCGACTATTTCTGAACCTACTCCTGCGCCAGTAGAAAATTATCGTATTGAATGGCGGGATATAGATGAGAAAGCACCGGTCGAATTGGTGTTGTCAGGTTCTAAGGGGGTGAATATCGGGTACGCCATATATCGCTGGGAGAACGGAAATTTTGTAAATCTGTTTGGGGAAGGCATGGAAGAGTGCTGCTAGTAATTGACAAGCAAAGGAAGAGCTGCAGAGGGGGAGTGGAGAAAATGAAAAAGAGCAAGCTAAACGTCCTGCTAGTTGTCTTGCTGTTGGGGATATTGGTTTCATCCGGTTGCGGTGGCCAGACAGAGCAGGATTCTGAGCAAACGGGGGATGATTTGGTGGCTCAGTTAGCCGCAGAATATAACCTGGAACCGTTAAGTGCTGAAGATGCCAAATATACGATCAATATGGGCTATTATAATTGCGATCATATGACTGCGGCCTGTATCGGTATGGATGCCGGTATTTTTGATGCTTTAGGGCTAAAAGTAAATTTGACCGGCAATGGCAATGTACCTGAAGCTATGTCAGCTGGGAAAATGGATGTGGGCTATGCAGGATGGACCACTACACTGAGAGCGGTTCCGAAAGGAACACCATTGTTTATAGCCGGTCAAAATCATACCGGTGGAGCCGAATATCTGGTAGCCAGTAAAGAGATAAAAAGCGCAGCCGATTTAGTCGGGAAAAGAGTTTCTTTTGGCACTGATCCGGAAGAGAACAGCATCAACTGGGCTGAATGGGCTGATCAGCTGAATATTCCCGCTGATATTACCCTCTATGAGAATTATAATATGTCCGACCAGGATGAGTATTTTGCCCTCAAAGCTGGTAAGTTGGATGCTTATATTTGCTGTGATCCTTGGGGCTCCATGGCTGAATACGAGGATACTGGCTGGGTAGTTATACGCCAGAATACTGAGCGGAATGGCTTTCAGGGTACTTGCTGTAAGATAGCTATGCATCGTGACTTTGCCAAAGCCCACCCCAGATTGGCCGAGCGGGTCTTACTGGCCCATACCTTGGCGGTTCAGTACATGTACAATCATCCCTATAAAGCTGCTGAAATATTTGCCAAGAACTACAGTGTGCCTCTGGAAGTAGGTTTAATGACTATGTGGAAAAAGACTAACGAAGAAGGCCGCACCATTTCCTGGGATCTGAAAATGGAAGAAATGGAGAACCAATTGGCAACTATGCGCAAGTACGGTGTGCAGAATGACATCAATACTGTAAACCTGGAAGACTATGTTGATTCTACCTATATGGATAACTGCGGTGCCAAGGATTTTCAAGCCTTCGTCAAAAATGAAGTAGATCCGGTATTTCCTCTGGGAATGAGTTATGAGGACTGGAAGGCCAAAGCTATGGAAGTGGACAATATTGAAGCCTAACCCAAAGCCCGGCATAAGCGGAGGGTTACATAATGACAAATAAAAGCCTACTGTTTGAAGGAATTATAGTAACAGCTGTAATCATTCTGATCGTGGCAGCTTGGCTAGGCCCCCGGGAAGAAATGAGCGGTTTGAGAGTGGCCTGCAATGATGACGCGGCCGGTTTGCTGATCAGTTATTTAGCAAGCCAGGACAGCAGAGCTCTTGAGGTTGTGAATATGAGCTATCAGCAGTTACAGGATTGCTGTAGCAGTCAAACAGAGCTCGCCTTAGCAGCAGGAAATTTTGATATGGCATTACTTTGTCCCGACGGTGCCGATAAATTGATAGCCAGCGGTCAGCCTTACGAGATTTTGGGTGAGGTAGTGGTCGACGCTCTAGTATTAGTCACTTCTAAGGATAGGTTACCGCAAACAGTAGGCTATATGAATGGCCGGGAAATTCAGAAAAAATTAGTATGGTGCAACCTGGACAGCAGCATTGCCATGCAGCCTATACTGCCGGCAGGCCTGCCCTATGCACTGGAGAGAAAAGCGGTAGAAGGAGTCGTTCTGGATATTCTGGGGGCACTGAAAATAGGTGGTTACCGCACAGCTTTACCGGCGGAATATCCTACTTCCGTACTGGCAGTACATAAAGATCTAATTGGCAGTCCTGAGCTGGCAAGATTTATTGAAGTATATAACCAGTCTGTGGCAGAAATGAACAGTACCGAAGTTCTGACCAAGGAGCTGGCTGAAAAATTAGACCTAGAAAATAGCAGTGCAGAGGTAAAAGTATGGAAAGACATGGGAGTACAATACCGGATGCTGGCAATGCCAGATTAAGCCTGGGGGATGTTTTTGATAAGTATCGAGGCAGTTTCTATACACTGATCGTGTTAGTTATCCTGCTGATCATTTGGAACTTTGCCGCCAATAAAATTCAGAACACTTTATTGCTGCCCTATTTATCCGAAACAGCTATAGAATTTTTCACCGCCTGGGTAGATCCAGTCATCATGTCCAATTTGGGACTGACCCTCAAGAGGGTATTTACCGGCTTTCTTTATGCTGCTATCATTGGTGTTCCCTTGGGGCTTATCATGGGTTATTCAGCAACTGCCATGCAGTCTCTGGCCCCAATAATGAATTCGATACGCCAGGTTCCCATTATGGCATGGGTGCCCCTGTCCATCATCTGGTTTGGATTAGGAGATGGTCCGACAGTTTTTTTGATTGCTATGAGTGCAGTTTTTCCCCTGGCCATTAACACCATTGCCGGGGTGCAGGGAATCGACTCCAATTACTACAATGCTGCTCGCAGTATGGGTGCTTCCAGAAAGGACATTGTCCGCGACATTGTGGTACCGGGTGCGATGCCCAATATTTTGACTGGCTGCCGCCTGGCTATGGGAGCCGGGTGGATGTCGGTTATCTGTGCAGAATTTATTGCTACCAGCGCCGGTTTTGGATTTTTAATGGTAGAGGCTCAGGTGCGTCTGGAAACAGCCCAGCTTTATGCCCTGATGGTCATGTCAGGACTGGTAGGCTATGCCATTGATAAGGTCTTTATCGCCGCTGAGAGAAAAATGACTTCATGGAGATTTAAAGATGGATTTGTTGGAAGTTAAGGAGATCAGCAAAACGTTTACCCAGAAGAGCAGACCTCCTCACATCGTATTGGAGAAATTGTCCTTTAGTGTGGAACGGGGGCAGTATGTTTCACTTTTAGGGCCTTCCGGATGCGGCAAAACCACACTTTTAACTATGCTGGGAGGCTTCATGCCGGCTGATACGGGTCAGATATTTCTGGCTGGCAAAAAAGTGGAGGGGCCAGGCCCGGATCGGGGGTTTGTTTTTCAAAATTATGCTCTCTTCCCATGGATGACGGTAAAGGAGAATATCCTCTATTCTCTAAAAGTGCAGAAGTTCAGTAAAAAGGAAAGAGAGCAGCGTTTGCAGGAATTGCTGGATATATCTCATTTACATGGTAGCGAGAACAAATACCCCATACAGCTTTCCGGTGGTATGCAGCAAAGGGTAGCGGTGGTAAGGGCCTTAGCCAGCCGCCCGGAAATACTGTTGCTGGATGAACCATTAGGCGCTATCGATTTCCAGATGCGGGAACTGCTGCAGGAAGAATTGGCGGCACTGGTGGAAGGAGCAAAAACGACTGTGGTTATGGTTACTCATGATGTAAATGAATCGGTTTATTTAAGTGACCGGGTCATCGTTATGTCCGCCAACAAAGGCCGGATCATAAAAGATGCCTATATCGACCTTCCCCGGTCTCGTTCACGCCAAAGCAAAGCTTTTAAAGAGCATGTCTTTGAACTGACCGATCTGGTGCGCCAGGCTTTCCAGGAAAGAGACTGTGACAGACAGGCTGATATTTCGGTACGGGATATGGATATGGGCTCTGATAGCAACTTTATTGCTTCTTATAATCGGATGCACAGCAAGTATACCAATGTTGCCAATGGCAGAAGCAGAGCTGCCAAATAATACATATTTGAAGGAGAGGTTAGGAATGAGAGTGGCTTACATTTTTTCCACCAACGGTGCGCAGAGGATCCTGGACAAAATGATTATCCCTCAAATGCTGGAGGAAAGGCACGGAGTAGAGGTTGCCGGGATGATGTTTTTCTTTGATAACACTTTTTTGCTTACCGAAGGCAGCAGTACCGGTGACAAATTGCAGGAGATCCATGAAAAGTACGGCACCATTTTAATGGGCTGCGATATGTGCACGATTGAGAGAGGGATTGACGACAAACTGGTTAAGGGCGCGGCTATTGGCTGTTTCCCTAACCTTTATGCTGTTTTGGGCGGTGCCGATATCGATCAAGTTATTACTTTATAAGAGCATTTATTAAACAATTGCAGTCTCCTTATATAAGCGAGGCTGCTATTTTTATGCGCTGGGCATGGGGGATGATTTTAGGGTGGTAGTCCTTGGTTAGATATATGTGCAAGGCCAATGGTTTGGAAATGACATGCCAGATGTATTCAGCCCATAAAGGAACTGGAGCAGATCGATGGTTGTTGGCGGGCAAAGATGGTATTGACTAAAAAGCTGTAGCCGCAGGTGAAGCGTCCAGACTGGTATTCTTGCCTGTCACTTTGTTTGCCCTATCTGCTTGGTTACAAAGTCGGAAACTACCTGGGAGAATTCTTCCGGGCGTTCTTTCTGGGGCCAATGCTTGCAGCCCTGCATAATATACAGCTGACAATCAGGAATTACTTCACTGGCGGCAACTGCATCTTTAACGGGTACTGCCTTATCTTCGCTTCCATGAATGAGCAGGGTGGGCATCAGTATCTCACCAAGTCGTCTGAACAAGTCGGTTTTTAATCCATCTTTGGTGATCTCACTTTTCTGAAAGGAAATAAAGGGTTGGCCGGCACCGGGCTCCAGCATGGCTCTTTGCACTTCTGCTGTTAAAGCATCGGTGATTTTGGATTTATCACCAATAAGGCTGTTGGCCAGTGACCAGCGGACGATCCAGTCATATTTTCCAGTCCATTTATAGAGTTTCTCATTTACTTTCGAGCGAGTGTACCAATAAGTCAACCTGTGGTAGGGTAACCTTGGGAATATCCCCCAGGAGTCCACTGGAATCAACAACTTAACTAGCTCCGGATATTCCAAAGCCATATTCAGACTAATGCCTCCGCCCAGGGAAAGCCCGGCAAGTATGACTGGGCTACATTGGAGGGCTTCGATCACACCTTTTATGATCTCAGTATAAAAGAGCAGCGAATACTCCCCGTCTATCCGGTCACTGTCTCCATAGCCGGGCAGATCCGGGGCAATCAACCGATATTTCTCGGACAACAGCGGTATGACCTCTGCCCAGGACATCAGGGCTGAATCTACCCCAGCACCATGCAGTAACAGGATAGTATCAGTACCTTTACCTGCTAAGTAGCATTGGACGTTTATGCCCTTCACTGTAATTTTGGTGCTGTTAATATCCATGTGGCCCTCAGCATCTTTCCATTAGGCATGATCCGTCGTCACTGCCCACGGAATTTTAAAATAGTATTCTTTTTCTAATGGATCCTCATTCTCGCCATAAGGATAACAACTGGTGGGGCGTACGCTACCGGCTTACTATCTGCCCATCATGCAGGTTTATAAAAACATCTCCCAACTCCTGGGCATCTTCCTGGTCATGGGTGACTAGAATCATGGGGATTTTCCACTGTTGGTGCAGGCTGATAAGTTGTTGACGAAGAGCGAGCTTGGTTTCCCGATCCAGGGCGCTGAAGGGCTCATCTAATAGCAGCAGTCGGGGATTAACTACCAATGCTCTAACCAGTGCCACCCTCTGCTGCTCACCTCCAGAGAGCTGGGATGGATACCGTTTAAGGAGGTGACCCACCCCGAAGGAATCCATGAGATCCTGGTAAACCACTTTCTGCTTGCTGGGGCTTATGCGTTGGGCCTGCAGCCCGAATCGTACATTGTCTTCTACCGTCATATGCGGAAACAGGGCATAGTTTTGGAACAAGTACCCGATACCCCGCTGACGACTGGGAAGGTTTATATTTTGATGGGAACTGAACAGCGTATGACCGTCTAATCTAATCTGTCCTGAACCGGGAGTGCATAAGCCGGCTAGACACTCCAAAATAGTAGTTTTACCAGCGCCGGAAGGGCCCCATAAGACCAGTATTTGTCCCACATCCACCTGGAAGGAAACGTCTAGATCAAAATGCCACAATTTCTTTTGTACTGATGCTTTTAACATGCTGCATTCCTCCTGCCCCTACTGGATACGGTTAATGGGTATATTTCCTGTTCCAACGATTGACCCAGAGTATGAGAAGGAAACAGAACAAAGTTATGATCGCTACCAGAGTATTGGCAGTAGCTTTATCACCCGACTCTACCGCAAAGTAGATAGCCAAGGGAATGGTTTGGGTTTGTCCGGGAATATTTCCGGCTACCATCAAGGTGGCACCGAATTCCCCCAGTGCACGGGCAAAAGTCAACACCACTCCGGATAGAATACCAGGCCAGGCTAGGGGCAGAGTCACACGAAAAAAAATATACAGTTCATTGGCCCCTAAAGTACGGGCGGCTTTCTCGTAGCTGTTGTCAACGCTGGCAAACGCTCCTCGGCAGCTCTGGTACATGAGGGGAAAAGCTACTACACTAGCGGCCAGTACCACTGCCCACCAGGTAAAAATTAAACTCATACCCATATCATTTAAATATTTTCCCAGTATACCGTTGCGTCCGATGAGCACCAGCAAACCGTACCCTACCACCGAGGGCGGCAGCACCAGGGGAAGGGTAAAAAAGGCTTCCAGTACATCCCGGCCTTTAAACTGATACAGGCCCAGAATTCTGGCCAAAGGTAATGCCAATAAGACCACCAGGATAAGGCTTATAAATGCAACCCGCAAAGAAAGCAAAACTGGAAACCAATCATTCAAGTGCCACATTCTTAACTTCTCCGTTAATTAATCTAATGGAACGAACTGATATTTTGCAAAAATATCTTTGGCCTCCTGACTATTTAAGAAGTTAGCGAAGTCAGCAGCAGTTTCCTGCTTTTGACTGGATTTAATTAGAGCTATCGGGTATACGATAGGTGCATGGGAATTATCAGGTGCCGATGCAATTATTTTGATCTTGTCCGCCTGATAGGTATCAGAAAGATAAACCAGGCCGGCATCGGTGTTGCCAGTTTGGACATAGGTCAGCACCTGGCGGACATCTTTGGCCATTACTAAACGAGGCTGGATAGGATCCCATAATTCCAAAGAGGTTAAGGCCTCCTTGGCATACTTTCCTGCCGGAACGGTTTCGGGTGTGCCGATGGCGATCTTATCTATGGGAGCAGCGGTCAAACCTTCAAAACCCGTTAGAGTGCTGTCCTCAGGGGCAATCAGCACCAGCTCATTCCCCAACAGATCCTTACGACTGCTGTCAACGATCAGGCCTTGTTCCTGCAGGGCGTCCATTTGTTTTTTTCCTGCAGAAATGAAAAGGTCAGCGGGTGCTCCTTCTTCTATTTGCTTTTGCAGAGTACCTGATGAGGCGAAATTATAGGTGATTTTAATATCCGGATGCATTTGGCCGTAAAGATCAGCAATTTCCTTAGCAGCGTCGGTCAGGCTGGCCGCTGCCGATACATTAAGCTCCACCGATGCGGTGGTATCCTCGGTAGTAGCAGAGGTGCCGCATCCAATTGCTGCTAATGCCATAATTAGCAGCATGATCAAGGGTATTAATCTCTTTTTCATAACAACCTTCCTCTCCCCAATAGTGTCCCGGTTCTTCCCTCTTTTTATGAAATAACTCCCAATGTATTAGATATAAAATAACAAAACACAACAAAAATAGCAATAGCGTTAAATATAATTAACAAAACAAGACAATAACGAACACAATTTCATGGTAAAATAGGGTAAGTATTTGGCGGGAGGAGTATTATGTCTGAAAACTATTCATTGACTCCGGAGGAAGTAGCTGAAATCCTTAAGATAAAAAAGCATACGGTGTATGAACTGGTTAAACGTGGAGAGTTGCCTGCCTTTCGCATAGGCCGGAAAATTCGGGTTAATCCTCAGGATGTGGAAGCTTTTCGTTTGCAGCGATCCGGTGCAGGAGCTTTATTGACTACATCCGCCCCAGAGACTGCCGATATACAGTTCCAGGTGACCGGTGAACGTACAGTGGACAAAGGTATCTTAGTTATATCAGGCCTGGACGTTATTCTGGACGTTTTGGCCAGACACCTGGAAACGGGGCAGCAGCCAATCCAGGTTTATCGGGATCACCGCGGAAGTTTCGCCGGACTTCTGGCTTTGTACAACCACCAGTGTGATGCTGCCGGTATACATTTGTGGGATTCGGAAACCAATCAATATAATGTTCCTTTTGTAAGGCGACTGCTACCGGGCTTGCCTGCAGTTATCGTACATCTGGCCAAGCGACGACAGGGATTTTATGTTCGTTCCGGCAATCCCCGCAACATTACCAAGTGGGAAGATCTGGGCCGTACAGACATACGATTTGTAAATCGCGAACCAGGCTGCGGTACCCGGGTGTTATTGGACGAAAAGCTGCGTCAAATGGGAATCTCCAGTCAAGGGATCAATGGTTATCGTGAAGTTGAAACTTCCCATCTGGCAGTAGCTAGCGCCGTAGCGCGGGATAGGGCTGACGTCGGCCTGGGTAATGAAAAGGCGGCCATGCAGGTGCGGGAAATTGAATTTGTTCCCCTACAAACCGAGGATTATGAACTGGTACTTCGATTTGAGGACATCAACAAAGTTTCCATGGTCAGGATGTTGGAAGTACTGAATTCTCCTGCTTTTAAGAATGAAGTACAGGGTCTAGGTGACTATGATTTGAGTCTAACTGGTAAGATAACCGCCCGCATTTAGGGGGAACCCTTTAGTACAGACATGATAATCTTCCCCAAAAATGAAGCATTTGTCGTGCTATAATCAGAGAAAAGATGCAGGGGGCAACCTGCTTTAACTGGGGAAGGAATTGAAATCGTAACAGGCTAAGTTTGCCCAATGGCATCTACAGGAGGGGAGAAAGTGCTTGAAACCCGCCCTTATGGAGATGTTTTACAAATCCGCCTGAGCCAAACGTTTAACGGTCAACCCCTTTACTGGGTGGCGGCCTACCTGGTGGATGGACTATTGGTGGATAGTGGCTGTGAGCATACCGCTGATGAGTTGACCGAATTTCTCTCGAACTACCCTCTGGAACAGATCGTGAACACCCATTACCATGAAGACCACATCGGAGCTAATGCTAGATTATTCCGGCAGCGGCAGCCTTCTATCTATGCTCACCGGGACTCGATTCCTCTTATGCAGCAGACGCTCGTGCTTTTTCCATATCAGGAAGTGGTATGGGGCTATCCGCAACCTTGCGAAGCTCAAGAATTAGGAACTACCCTTAAGACAGGGCGCTACACTTTTGAGGTGCTGCCTACTCCCGGTCACTGCACAGGCCATGTAGCTTTGCTGGAAAAGGAGCAGGGCTGGTGTTTTAGCGGTGACCTGTTTGTATCTGAACGTCCCAAAGTGTTGAGGCCCGAAGAAAATATCTACCAGATCATGAAGTCACTTCACCTGCTGTTGGATAGTGCCGGAGCAGATTTTACCTTATTCACCTCTATTGGTGCGGTAGTTGAAAACGGAGCTGAGGCGGTAAATAACCTCCTGATCTATTTGGAAAAGACCATTGCCATAATTATTGATTATGACAGACGCGGTTATACCATTGATAAGATTCGGCAGGAGCTATTTGGTGGAGAAAGCCGCATGGCCGGAATAAGCAATGGTCAGTTCAGCGTAGATAATCTTATTAACTCAGCGTTGTCCCATTCTGCTTCCTAGATTCAAGCATCATGAGATAGGGGCGCGTTTTATCGAGAGAAGAAGGTGCTGGGGAAGAAGGAAAGGCAATGCGAACCAGCCCGCAACGTTGATTTCAAAAGTTGCGGGCTGCCGTTAGTTTCTGGTCTATTTATGCTTTTCGGCGTACATCTGGCGCAGGACGTTTTTCTCGATCTTGCCGACGTAGTTGTGGGGGATAGCGTCTACAAAAAAGTAACCATCGGGGAGATCCGGTATCCACCACTTCTCGATTTTGCCCTCATCCGCGAATTTTTCCAGATGGGCTTGGACATCTTCGGCAGTGGCTGTTTCTCCGGGCTTCAGGGCGATGCAGGCACAGGGCCTTTCATCCCAACGGTCGTCGGGTATCCCGATAACTGCACATTCCAGTATCGGTTTGAATTGACTGATGGCATCTTCCAGAGTCAAAGTGGATATCCACTCACCCCCGGATTTAATAGCGTCTTTATTGCGGTCAGTTATCATTAAATAACCTTCCGAGTCAATATAACCCACGTCTCCAGTGTTTAGCCAGTCATTCTTCCACAATTCCCGGGTCTTTTCAGGCTCATGGAAGTACTCATGGGTGCACCAGGGAGTGCGCACCACTACATTGCCTACTGAACGTCCATCGTGAGGCAAATCATTAAAGTCATCATCCACTACTTTTACGCGGGAGAAGATCCAGGGAATACCGCTTTTTATATAATAGGAAATCTTGTCCTCCATGGGCAAGTCGAGGTGTTCCTCTCTTAACTGTCCCAGGGTCATGGCCGGACAGGTTTCGGTCATACCATAACAGGATTGGGTCAGGATACCTAGTTCCCAGGCGCGTTCCGCCAACTGCCGGTTGAGCTTGGCACCGCCTAAACCAACGTGCCAGTTGCTGAGGTCGTATTTTTCTGCATCGGGGTGGAAGACCAACATGTGCAGAATGGTAGTTACGCAGTGGCTGAAATTGACCTTTTCTTCGTGCAGCCATTTGAGGATCTTGTCGGGCTCATAGCGACCGGGCAGAATATATTTACATCCCAGCATAAAGGAGAAATAGGGCACGCCCCAAGCCTGCACATGGAACATAGGGGTTAGGGGCATATAAACCTGATTAGCTCTGAATTCCATTCCTCCTGGATACAGACCCCAGGTCATACAAACCGATACGGCATGCATGAAAAGATCACGATGGGTGAAAACGACTCCTTTAGGATTACCAGTAGTACCAGAGGTGTAACACAGAGTAGCGCGGGTATTCTCTGATATCTCCGGAAATTCATAATCGGTGGATTGCAAGGCCAAGAGGTCTTCATAAAGGTAAACATTTGGCAGGGTCGTGCTGGGTTTATAGTCTTTTTTATCCGACATCAAAACATAAGCGCGAACAGTCTTTAATTGATCCTGGATGCTCTCGATAAGAGGGAGAAAATCTTCGTTGACAAATAGCACTACATCTTCGGCGTGGTTGATGCAAAAGGCGACCTGATCCGGGGCCATACGAACGTTGACGGTGTGAAAAAGACTTCCGTACAGGGGGATGGCCCAATGAGCTTCCAAGTAACGGTGGGTATCCCATTCCAGCATGCCGACCGCTTCCCCTGGTTTTACACCCAGGTAAGCTAAGGAATTGGATAATTGTTTGACTCGATCATAGTGTTCCAGGTAGGTAAATTGCAATTCATCTCGATACTTGATCACTTGGTTAGGGGCATACATTAGACCGTAATCTAGAAAGGCGCGTAGCGTTAATTGATACTGGTAACCAATACTATCCATATTACTTCCTCCTATTCAAATTCAAAGTCGCGTCATAGATGAATAAATGGTATTATTCCCCCTTTATGCAATAATGAAACTTTAATTTCAGTATACTGCAGTCATCGACTAGGGTCAACGAAAATCACGAAGCGACATAATCGTGATAATTCACTAATGATTTGAAATGTTGGGCGATAATATTTTACTGGTAGATGTCAAGATCGGAAGCAAGGATAGAGCATTTGAAAGGATTGGTGCATGAGCTTTTCGATATCGTAATCTCCATCATGTAAACACCAATCATAGGTGATGCCACGGGAGATACTGAGAACGAGGCGAGTAAGGACTTCGGCCGAAACATCTGTCCGCAACTGGTTGGTCTGCTGACCTTCGCGGATGGCATCGCGAATCAATCTAAAAAAAGCCCGGTCTTCGGATATGAAGAAGGCAGTTCCAGAATCCAGTTGGTGTTTGTAGATTTGCTTTACAAATTCTAAGCCTTTGGCTTTGGCATAGCGGGCTTGGAAAGACACTGCGTAGATAACCCGGTCATAAGGAGCAGTAATTGGCAAGGCCATGACTTCAGCGCTATACTGGTTATCCACATCTATATAGGTTTCAATCACGATATCGGCTTTGGAATGAAAATAGTGGTAGAATAGCCCTTTGGCAACTCCGGATTTTTTGCAGATTTCTTCCACGGTCACATTATCGAATCCCTTTTCCGCAATCAATTGAGCGGCCGTATTAAAAATCTTGCGCCGGGTCTCGATGGCCTGTAAGTCGCGCGAGGTCAAATTTTCCTTTTCCATATTATGCGATCCTCTTTTTCGATACTATACAAAAGTAGGGGACATACCCTATCTCAGTATAACCTCCGCACAGACAACCTGCAATCAGTGGGAAACAGAGAGATGTTCACGAAAGCCAAATGACGGGGAGAGGCATGTGCTATAATAATCCCAAATAACAACAAGGGATTGTAGAGGATGAAGGAACGCTTGCTATCCTTTCTTTATAGATACAGCAAGAAAACGGTGTCCTTGGGAGAATTGGAAAATTTGGCAGCAGGGGATACCCGTTTTGAGGACTTTGCCACCATAGTACTCGAGTATACTAATTCGGGTGTTCTTGTGCCAGTTAAAAGCCATGGGACAAGCCTGAAGAATTCGCTTCTGCATAATTCCTACCGCATTGTAAAATCGAAGCTGCCTCTTAACTATCATCGGGATATCCAAACCTATCAATTGGCCTTAGATCCTCATATTGATCTGGATCCTTATTATAATCTGCCGGCGGCCAGCTGGGAGCAAGACCGCCCCTGGATAGAAATGATCGATGTATATCTGAAAAAAAATGGTCTTCCTGCTGTCCCAGCTTCTGCTCCAGAGCGCGCCTACCAGCTGGTCGGAGATGAGAAGTGGATCGAGACGGGTGGTGGGAAAGCCCTCTTGGAACGTCTGAATCTATGGGAGGCTATGCAGATAATATCCCAGCCAGATCCGCTTATGCTGGCGGTGAATCCCCCTGCCTTACAGCGTGAGACACTGCTGCATCTGGCGGTGGAGAACAAAACGCCTTTTCACGCTTTGCTGGATACTCTACCGGATACCGAGTTCTTGAGTCTGATATATGGAGCAGGGTGGAAGATAACTGCGGATATAGTCCTCTTGGACAAGCAACTAAGCACTGCCGGTAGACCACGGTGCATCTATTATTTTGGAGATTTGGACTATGAAGGTATCAGCATCTGGTATGCTCTGTACAGATATTGTGCTGCCCGTCCTGCCGTAGAGTTTTACCAGGCTCTGTTGCAAAGGCCTGCCCCCCAGGGCAAGGAATACCAGCGCTGCAACGACCAGGCGCTACAAAGCTTTCTAAACTTTTTCACTCCTGACCAAGCAAAACAGATCAGCCAGTTACTAACAGCAGGTCATTACTATCCTCAGGAGGGTCTGACCCGTACGGAGATGGCGCATATCTGGAGGAGTACCAGGTGGATATAAACAGCAAAAACATAACAGCCAGCTACCGGGAACGTATGCAGCGGCTGGCTTTATTTGATCCTTTGTACCGACTGGAGAATAAAAAGACCACCGACCATAGCGGCCGCCCGATTGATTATTACAGTCTGGGCTTGCTGACCTTGTTGTTCTTTTTTGAAAACATGCTGGTACGTAATCATAAGACCGGTGTTCGGGAATTAGCCCGGTTTCTCCAGACCATAAATCAAGGGGAACTAGATCTGGATGATCGCGGTTTTGAAAAACTGGCCCGTGATATCATAGAAGTATTCCGACCACCTAGTGGCAAAAGAAACGCGCGCAACTTTTACAACTGGGAGACTCGCTCACCGGATACGGTTTATTACACGATCTTAAAGGCGGATCGCTTTGACACACGTACTAATAGCCAATATTACAGTCTGGATGAGGACGGATTGGAACTGGTTTTTGCTACCCGTGAATACTTCAGTGAGTTCCAGGTATCTATCAACCAATTACTGTTACGTAAACAACTGGAGCGCGGTCAATTCTGGGGAGCTTTGCGCCAAATCGATGAAATGCGCATTGCCGTGGAAAGCCTGCAGGAGCGTATCACCCGTATGCGCCATGAGATCCAGCGCAATATCGTGTCAGAGCAGATATATCAACGTTATCGGGATACGGTGGAGGAGATCCATCTGCGTCTCAGTCGGGAAGACCGCGAGTTTGAAGAACTGCAGGCTTTTGTAAGGGAGACTAGGGAGCGCTTGAGTTACGAACGGCGCACTGCCAAAGACCAACAGACCTACGAACTGGTGATACGCATAGATGCCGAGCTGAGCCAGGTACATCATCAACATGGACTTTTGCTGCGGGATAGTATTGAAATGAAAACTACTGCCCTGCAGGCTGCTCAGGAGTCCTTGTATTATGCGGGTATTGACTCTTTTAACTTCCAAAAAGAAATAGGTGATCGACTTTTATCCACTCCCTTACCGTTAACAGCCGCCCGTCAACTGCTTAAACCATTTCTATTTCTGGAAAGAAAGCAAACCTGGTCATTGTTGACGGTCTTTGCACCCCAAAGGCTGGAAGGACGGCGGCAGGCAGAGCGTAATGCAGAGTTTCTGGAATTACTGGATGAACAACAAGTGATGCAGGAACATCAGAAATTACGTCAGAATTACCAGTATATAGCTGAATTGATCCTGGATTCTATCGGGGAAGAAAACCAAACCACCCTGCAGGAGGTAGTGCAGTACTGCCGCGCTCATGGATATGAACAGGTACTGGAAAGCCGTCATTTCTATGAATTCTGGATATTGCTGCATCAGCGTGCACCCTTGGAACTTAGACAAATAGAGTCTGAAGAACTGGCAGGATTATTGGGGGGCGTAAGGGAGGTTTTTAGTCAGCGAGCTGCCAAAGTGACTGTGCGGGAGAAAGATCCGGTGCTTGAGGTCACTGACCGCTACACTATAAAAGATATGGAACTGACATTGGAGGCAGAGGGTAATGTATTATGACCAATCCCAAGTAACCACAGCTTTCAAAATATACGCGGCGCTCTCGACCCAGGGAACTGCGGATAGGGAGGCCTTGCGCCTTTATCTGGCCGATGATAGTGTACGGGGCTTGGTGGAGCAGTTCGCGAAGGAAGTTGACTGCACGGTGATTCCCGCCGGGGATCAGCTTATTCTAGTTCCTCTAGCACTTGCTTCCCCTTATCATGTATCTAACGAGACTCTAAAAAACCGCTACTTGACATCTCGGGCTTTAAATGCCGACATTTACCTGATGTATGTGGCAATCATTGTTCTGCTGGGAGAGTTTTATGATAGCTATCAGACGGCCAATCCCACCCGTGATTTCCTGCCGATGAACGAATGGTTGAGTAGTCTAAATCAGCGTCTTTTGGCAATTAAGGAGCTTGATGGGGAGGAATTGGAAAAAGTGGAACGCGATCAGGAGTATAATTGGAAACTTATCATAGAAAAATGGGACGCCCTGGATGACTTGAAGGAAACCGCCAAATCTCAGGATGGGCGCACCATCAGTCGTCTGGCTTTCTTAAATCAGACCAAACGTTTTCTGTTGGATCAAGATCTGATACGGGATATCGGAGAAGATCAGGTGCAACTGACGGAAAAAACGCACATTATTGTCCAGCGTTATTATATGGAAGTGGAACATAACCGGAACATCCTGGAATTTATGTACCAGCTGGAACTACCCAAGGAGTGAGGATAAATGCCGGCTATATCTAAAATTCGCTTTACAAATCTGGTGTATGAAAATGGAGCCAAACGCTACGGTGACGAAATATTCAGTTTTGACAGTCATAATGGGGTTATCCTGTTGGAGAACGGTGGGGGCAAAACCGTACTGGTACAGGCAGTTTTACAGACTATCCTACCACATACCGCTCTGGCTGAACGCAAGGCCAAAAACACTTTTGAACTGGAAAACAGCCCTGCTCATATTGCGGTAGAATGGATCATTAATGAAAAACCCCGTAAGTACGCCCTAACCGTCGTTACGTTGTTCAGCAGCAAAGATGGCTTGGATTCCTATAAATATGTTTATGAGTATGAGAGCGAGGACGAAAACTCGCTGGAGAGGCTTCCACTGGTACGTCAGGGTAGCGATGGACGTCTGCGTCCAGCTAGCAAAGAGGAAATGTATGACTATTATCAGACCATGAGTCGCAACTCCATGAACGCCCACTATTTTCCACTCATCCGTGAATACCAGCAGTATATAGAGCAAAACTTTAAGATAATAATCTCCGAATGGCGCAGCATTGCCCGCATCAATAGTGCTGAGGGAGAAATTGAAGGATTCTTTGAGGGCTGTAAGACCACCGCTCAGCTGGTAGACCAGTTGCTGATCCCTACCGTGGAAGAGGCTCTGGCCGGCAGTGGAAGTCAGGAATTTGTCGAGACATTTCAAAAGCAAAGAGAACATTTTAAGAAACACCGTCAGCTACGGGAACGCATTGAAGAGAGCCAAAAAGTAAATGTCCAGATCGAGCGCTATGTCGATACCTTTACCGCCTATCACCAAGCCGGACAGGCAATGGCTCAGGCGAAAGGTCAGGCCAAAACTCTATATAGATTAGCATTACAGGAAGAAAGGCGAGTGGAAGAAGCCCTGGGGCAGCATCAGGAGGCTAGCCGTATGTGGCAGGAACAATGCCAGGAACTGGATCGACACCTAGCTTCCTATGAACTGGCTAATTTAGAACAAGACATGGAGCAGGCTCGCCAGGTGTGGCAGCAGCAACAGGAACAATGCCATTCCCAGCAGGAGGATTACCGTCGCCAGCACCGCCGCCTGGAAAATCTCAAACTGGCTAGGCTTCGGGAGGGAATTCGTGTCCAAACTGAAAAGGTGAGCTTATGCCAGAGTCAATTGGAAGACTTGGATAAAGATGCCGATGTACAAGTTCTGGCCAATCAATTGCAGCAAGTGGATGCCAGACTGCGTTATATTTATCTGCGCGAGGAGAGCGAACTGCAAAGTCAGGAACAGCAGATTCTGGCGCGAAAGGAGCAATTGGAAAGGAAAAAGGATGAAATAAGCCGCCACTATCAGTTGCACCAAACTGAATACCAGAATCTGTTGATTAAGAAAGCCCAGGCTCAGACCCAGATGGAATTAGCGGAAACGGAAATGCAGGAAATAGCGCGTGCCATTTTGGACAATTATCAACACGATGAGGTAGCGCAGGAAAAGGAACGCTGGGAACAGCGGGCTGCCTGGCTGGAGAAGGATCGGCAGGCCAATGAGACAGAATTGCAGCAGATGATCCAGGAAAGAACTACCTTACAGGAGCGGTTACCGGCTGAGCGGCGGCACCTGCAGGTAGCTGTCCGCCAAGAAGAAAAACTGAAACTGCAAGTGGATAGCCTGGAAGAACAACAGCAGGCACTGCTACGGCACTTACAGGAGATATCGCCGGAGTTTTCGACTATTGACTCGTTATATCTACACCAGCATCGCATCAGTGAGCATCTAATCCACCGGGTAGAGACTTTACACAACGAAAAGGAGCGGGCTCTGGTGAGGGATAGCCAGACGTCAGCCTTATTTGCCTTATATGAACACACTACCTATTACAGCGCCGACCCACTGGTGGAGGGCTGGATCGAGGAAATCCGGGAACAATTCTCGTATTTGGAAGCGGGTACCTTGTTTGTGCAAAACGCAGCTCAGCAGCGCCACCGCTCGGAGGCTGATTATTTCCTGACATACCCCTTTTGGGCTATTACCTTGATTTGCCGTGCCAGTGAGGCTGACCGTTTGATGAACCGCTTAGCCAAATATCAAAAGGAAATGACCCAACCCCTCTTTATCCTTACTACCGAGGAGGCTAGGAAACTGATAGACGCCATCGAACAACCGGAAGTGAAAAGAGAGGATGTTAAGCGGCAGGTATTTCCGGTCGGATGGGAAGCTAACCTATCTCGTGGCGTTTTCGAAAACTGGAAAAAGGAACTGGAGAAGACAGCGGAGCAATTACGCCAAGCTCGTCTGCAGCGGGAAACAGAACTGCAAGATTTGCAGGCATACTGGCGGCAGGTGCAAAACTTCTGGCACCATCACCCTTATGAGCAGTATAACCAACTGCGAGAAGAGCTGCGCAGCACTCATGCATCAGTGGTTCAGCTGGATCAATCCATTCGTGCCCAGGAAAACAGAGAGCAGGAAATATCCCGGCTTATTTCTCAACTACGAAAACGGCTCCAAGACACTCAGGATGAGATCAGTTTTCTTAGTCAGCGACTTTTGGAAGCTCAGAGGTACCTGCGCAAAGCAGCTGAACGGGAAAGACTGCGTACCGATATTGAGCAGAATGATCAATTGATCAAGGAAAGGGGTCGGGAACTAACCAGGTGGGAAAGAGAGCTCCACCAGTGGCGGGATCAATTAAATGAATGTCAGCAAGACCTGAATAGAGTTCACTTGCAAATCAGTCACCTTCAAAATGAGGATTTATTTAAGCAAGTGCAGGACTGCCAACCCCAGCCTACTGATTTGTCACGCCTGGTGCTAACTCGTCAGCGTCAGGATCTGCTGGATAATTTACAGCAAAAGCAGCAGGGGCGCCAGCTGATTGAAGAACGTTTACAAGTAGCTCGCCAGACTAAAGAACAACTGGAAATGGATTTGAAACGCAGTAGTCTGGTATGTGAATATGAGATTGACACCCAGTTAGCCTTTCCACCGGGAGGCGATCAGGAGATCGATCTTCTGCTTCCTCGGGTGCAGGCGGGTAAAGCTAAGCTTGACCAACTCAATTTCCGGTTAGAACAGGCAGACAAAGATTACCGTGTCAAAGAGGATCGCTATAAACGTCAGGAAGAGGAATTCTTTCGTAACTATAGTGAAAGGGTAATATTTGCTGATCCCTTGCCCATAGTGCAACAGCAGTTGCAGGGGGAGAGGGAGAAACTACAGCAGCAAAAGGAATACCTGCAGGAGCAGGTAGATAGAGTAACTCGGGAACTTAACCTCATCAAGCAGGCTAGGGACTCTTTAGAGAAAAAAAATGAACGCTTTGATTTCCTTCCCGAAGAGATCAGTGAATGTGATCTGCCGGCAACGGTTGAGCAGGAATTTCCCTACCGACCTATTCAGGTTATTGAAGAGCACGTCCAGAAACTGCAAGAGCAAAAAAATGAGTTGGCTCAGCAAATAGAATACCTGGATCGGGAAAAGAACCGGGTGAACAATTTTTGCCAACAACAGGTCAGTGATCCCAAGCTGAGGAAGATGGTGACTGATGGGCTCAGTTATGAAGATTACCAGGAGGTATGGTCCTGGAGAACCCGAATGACTGAGCGAATAGCCAAAACAGTGCGTATGTTTGAGGATGATATGCGCGAGCATGACCGGGAGTTACAGCAGTTCATTAACCACTTATATGGCTATTTGGTGACCTTGGCAGGGGAATTGCGTCTTATTCCACGTAAAACCAGGGTGAAGGTAGAGGAAAGTTGGAAAGAGATTTTTATTTTTGAGGTACCTTCCTGGGATGAAAAGGAGGGCAAAGCCCGGCTGCAATCCCATGTTGATTGGATAATTAACCAGATCGAAGGCCCCCACTATCGTGATGAATCTGGCAAGGAAGATTATGGGCTTATTCATAAAGACCTGCTGAAATGGCTGCAATCGCAGCAATTGCTGCGCATTGTGATGAACGATAAGACCATCAAGGTAAAATGTCGTAAGGTAACTGCTGACAGTCAGGTGAGTGGCTATCCCAGCAGCTGGGAAAGCTCCAATCAGTGGTCGGGAGGAGAGAAGTGGAGCAAAAATATGGCGCTTTTCCTGGGCTTGCTCAACTATCTGGCGGAAAAACGCCAGGCCATTGATCCCCGGGCCCAGCGCAGCCGAACTGTCATTCTCGATAATCCCTTTGGCAAAGCTTCCAGTGATCACGTTCTGGATCCGGTTTTCTTTATCGCTGAGCAGCTGGGATTTCAGATTATTGCGTTAACTGCTCTGGCAGAAGGCAAGTTCGTACGGGAATACTTCCCGGTGGTCTACAGCTGTCGGCTGCGTCCAACAGCCAGTTCCGATAAATACCTGGTGACCACCGAACAGGAAATTCGCAAGGCCTATTTCCAAGATCACGCTCCCGAATCCCTGCGCCGCCTAGGAAATACCCAACAGATTGAACTTTTCTAGGTTTTCACGCCTAAATGCATGACGGGTCTGACGGTAAGGACATTTTTACTTCTAACACGCCTTTTATGGACAAAACAAAAGGCACAAGGAACATTTGTGTGTTCCCTTGTGCCCTAAATATTTATGCTTAGACATCTACCTTGTTTAAGATTACTTGGCCGTATTTTTGTATCTCAGTGAGGAAACCATTTCTATCAGTACCTTCTTCGATTAATACAGGTTCAAGTCGTTCGTCAATATCTCTTCTTAATTTATAAAGAAGTTCTGCATTCTCTAAATAGTCGCCCCTCACGCAATCTACGACTACAGCTACATCAATATCACTATCATCCTGCCAGTTGTTTTTAGCATAAGAACCATATAAAATCACTTGCCTAGGTTTTAAGTGCTGGTCAACGACAGCAGCATAGCTCTTGACTATTTCAATAATCTGCTCTTTATCCATAAAAATGTAGCCTCCGTTTCCTCGATAATCCGTTGGCATTTAGCAGTGTTTAATGATTGCATGAGTTTGTCTTACATATTAACATAATTTGGAAAAGCGCAAAAACCTATTTAGCATTCTCTCCATTAGTTCGTGTTTGTAAGTTCCCTTTATGTGTTGTATCATGATATCCCTAGCCAACACTGTTGATCTGCAGGGATTGATAGCTGTCGATCCATTCTTTAACTTCACTCCAGTGCCGAACCGGGATGATGCCGTCGGACTGCAGGTGGTTATTGTAGGGGTATTCGAACATAATTACCGGCAGGATCGGGCTTATTTCGCTGACCAGTTCGTAGTGGTCTTCGATCATGATGTCCACCTGATGTTCCCGGCAGACTGCCAGTTTGCTGAAAAAGTGCATGTTACTGGTAGCATTCAAAATTAGCCGGTCATAGGCAATTTTATTACGGGCCAGCCAATTACGGGTCACTTCTTCCACCTGAGGAAATTTGCTGTTGCGTGAAGTGATCAATATCAACTCATGTTGTTTTTTTAGCTCAGCCAGAATCTCTACAGCCTGTTCCTTGGGCTGCATATCGTGATAGACATGCCCCAGATATTGGTCGAAAAAATCATCTGCATCTTTTGTCTCCCATCCCAGGGCATCTTCCAAATAATAATAGCGTAGGTCAGGTGTGGTATTTAGTCCTTTTTCCTGGCCATATATTTTAGCATAGTGCATGATCATTTCGGTAGTATGGGTAATGGTATTGTCTATATCAACGCCAATTATCATTGTTAAACTCCCTCCTGACGACTCTACCTGAACTATTTCTTCCCCCATTCATCTTATCGGCAATCTCGCCAGCTTACAAGGGCTTCTCTGGTAAACACAAATGTTGAAAGTGGGCAGATTTACAAGATTTAGAAGAGTCTTGGACGATTTGTGGATATAGTATAATAAAAATTGATTATTATGTAAATTTAGGGAAGGGGGATACAGTTGGCTGATATAAAATATGAAATTACCAGGTCTTTGGGGATACTTTCCCAGGGAACCCGTGGCTGGCAAAAGGAGATCAATCTGATCAGTTGGAATGAACGGGCGCCCAAAGTCGATATTCGGGACTGGGCTCCGGAACATGAGAAGATGGGTAAAGGGATTACCCTGACCCGGGAAGAACTAATACATTTGAGGGACATTCTTAACCAGCTGGATTTGGAGGAGCTTTCCCTCAGTTAATCAAAGAAATGCCTATCAATCAATGGGTAAGGAAAGTAAAGCTGATGGAAAATGGTGTATAATATACCGTAAACAAGTAAAATGTAAACTGATACCAATAATATCAAAATTTTAGACTTGGGGGGAGGGTTCGCAAATATTATGAAAGTTAACAGTATAACCAGAGCGGGATCTGTGGATCCAACCCCGGGTATTCCTGAAGAACTTCATAACAGCACTGATAAGATTTTAGCTTATGCAGGTATCAGCCGGGAAAAGGCTTATCAGTTCCAGTCTAATCTGAAGACTTTTATCAATATGAAAGACAAATCTTTTTCCGATCCTTCCAGCCGACCGATCCGAGCGCAGTTAAGTGCGACTTTTTTTGAAGCCTATACGTCGGTGTTTAAGAGGGTACAAGAGGAAGATAATTCTGATCAACTTTATTTAATGTTTTTGTACTTTGGATATATGGACGAAAGACTGCTAAGTGTAGAGCAGATCAATACGCTCTACAAGCTAGCCAAGGAAATTCCAAAGCAATCAGGCGGTTCAATATATCACCTCAAGTCCTGGCTGCAAGAAGTTTTTCAACGCACCCGGGAGCCGTCGGTAAATGAATTTGGACTAGACTACCATGAAGTGTTCGTGGAAATGAAACGTCGGCAGGAAGTGACCGACAAAGATAAACCAGCCTATGACGCAGACTTGGATGGTCGGCTCAACCATGAGATAAATAACCTATTTAAATTAGGTCAGCGACTTTGTTATGGACAAACTAGCGGTTACTTACCCATTCTTCATGGGGAGATGGCCAGCCATGATCTCGAGGCTTCTCTGGTTACACCAGCTAAAATCGAAGCCAGTCTCAATAAACTACTGGCAGTTGATTTTTCCGCATTTCATCGCGAGATCGTATTCTCTCATACCAATCGGCAACTAGCCCCTGAACTGATTATGAAGCCGGTACTACCGGAAATTATCCTTATACCGTGCTTTGGTCAACGGTCTGTGATGTGGCAGGTATTGAGCGGTAAAGTAAAAACCTCCCCGGGACGCTTTTTATTTCCCCTTTTTACCAATAAGGATCTGGATGACCTAATGATAGATGCGGTGGGGCAATTTCGTTGGGATCTATCCAAAAACATGTCTAGCTATGTAATAAATAAAGCCAACGAGATCTCTCTGTATTCAGATTATAGTGATTACATACAGTTCTATGCTAAAAATCGGGAATTGTCTGCAGATGCCCGGGACAAACTCAAAACTATAGTCAAAAGATACCGCAATAACCCCCGTAATATTTTTGCAGCAGATTATCAAACCTGGATCAATTATGAATCCAATGGGTTACTGCGTCTAAACAAGGTAGCCCGGGAAATCTTGTTCAAGCACTGCCCCTTTTCCAGAACCATTCGTGATAATCTATTAACAAATCCCCAATACAATGCTATCATTACTCAGTTTAATAATGCCCGCCTAAAACAGTGTAAGATACTGGAGGCGCGCTATATGAAGGTGAGCAAAACCGAGAATCTTGATCCGGACTTGATGGAGAATATGATTTATTACAAGTCTTAAGCAGCTTGCCGGCCGTGACGCGGAATGGGAATTTTGCATAGAAGGGGCGAGCTAGATCCTTTGGTTTTGCCTCAGGATGACAATTATGAAAAACACTCGATGATCACCAGTCATTGAAAATGTTGTTGGAGGAACGGATCATGCTCAGTGCAGTATTTGAAATCAGTTTACTACTAACCCTTTTCATCCTAGGATGGCTAAAAACAGGATGGAACTCCTTGTTCTACATAGCTCTTATTCTACTCATTTTCTTTAGCATTATTATAGTCCTTTATCTGGTGGGCAAAAGGGCAACAATGTCCTGGTGGGAGAAGATCCTGGGTGTAATAGCCATAGCCATATGGCTGATGATAGCCTGGTTTATGCTACAAGAAAAGGGGATATAGGAAGCGGAGGGACGTTCTTTTTGCTTCCCTCTGCTTCGTCCCAGGGGAGTTGTCAACAATCCCATCCCCGAGACATCCTTCAATATTGTCACTCTGAGCGATAGCGAAGAGTCTTGTAAATGTCGTAGATACTTCGCCACCCCTCATGATGACATTCTAAAAAACCACCAATAATTCAAGAAAAGTTATACAAAATCCTCCAATAATCAAATCAACCAACTCTTGACATAAACACAAGAAATGAGTTAATCTGTGCATACAGTACCAAAAAAACCTTTTCGGTACCGAGAGTTCAGGCAAGGGTGGTGAATAATAATTGCGCGATCAAATCTTAGCAGCAGCAATAGAAGAAATAACCGAGTCTGGTATAAAGTTTACCATGAATGATCTGGTCAGACGCCTGTCAATTAGCAAAAGTACTTTGTACGCGCATTTTAGATCAAAAGAAGAGTTGGTGGGAGCTATAGTGGACTTATCATTAGCTACTGTACGCCAAAAAGAGAAGAGTATACTCGATGATAACACGTTAAATGTAGCTGAGAAATTAAAGGCGTTAACCGTGATTTATCCTCCAATGACTATTAGCATTCGCGCCATGCTGGACTTAAAACGCCACTTTCCCAAAGAGTGGGAAAAGGGTGAACGGCACCGGATAGAAAAATGGAAAACCATTGAATCTTTACTAGACCAAGGTATTAAGGCTGGCTGTTTTCGCCCGGTTGACTTAACTATGCTCAGCCTAATCTTTAATGGCACTGTGAAGGAATTGATGGATGATCAGGATTTTTTCATACACAATTCTTTATCGTTTAATGACGCCATGAATAAAGTAGCTGACATAATATTATGGGGGATTATGAATCCCAACGGGGCGGAGTGAACCCAGAAAGTGACTAATTACAATATGCTGCGTAGTGACGTGGCGAACTCATGCCCCGTAGCGGATACTTAAGCTTCCACTGCTTCAAGAAGAAAGACTCGTTGACCAAGCTTTAGCGTTGGCGTACTTTGCTGGAGGCTAAAACTCCCCCTACATCTAAAGAGGGTGTTTTCATTCATTGTGGCCTGTACATAGGTGATAATTGCCGATTGGAGTTTTTGCAGAGTTTGAATGGGAGGAAAACGTGATGAGACGGATAAAAAAGATAAGAGAACACTTAACCAGGTTTATTGCTATTAATCCTTCTTACTGTACAGCTTGCTGGGAGTGTATAGAAGAATGCCCTAAGAAGGTTATTGGGAAATCGAGAATTATTGGACATAAACACGCTCATGTTGTCAAAGCCGAAGCGTGCACAGGTTGTGAAAAGTGTATAAAAGCCTGCCCCCAGCAAGCAATTATAGAGCTACCCCCGATATACCGGGATTACATTGATAGGCCTCGTCAATATAAACGAGAGGATTGGCAGAGAATGGTTATCAATCTCTTGGGATAGCTTTGGTATGCTGAAGCCGACTGAATAAGGCCAATAACCTCCCTACGACATTGCCGTGCTGCTGATCTACAGACCCAGACCACTAAGAAGGTTTGGGTTTTTGCTCATTGGAGAAAAAATGTCCCCCTGCTTAGAAGGCTGCGTTTATCCCCAAACGCGTGTTTATCCGTTAGTTATAAGGTAATATTTGTTTTTGGTTTAAGGTTTCCCATACAGTACAATTTAAGCGAATTGAGTTGTTTCCACAGACTATACAACAAAACAAAGTAGGGAGAATGAACTATGGGAGACGAGCTGCAAAAAAAGTATGGTCTTTTAACTGCTATAGCAATGGTAGTTGGAATCGTCATAGGCGCGGGCGTATTCTTCAAAGCCGAAAAGGTCTTAGTTGCCACTGGGGGCAATCTCCCCCAAGGTATTCTGGCCTGGGCTTTAGGTGGAATCATAATGATAATATGTGCCTATGTTTTTGCTACCTTGGCCACCCAATATGAAAAAGTGAATGGAGTAGTCGATTACGCGGAAGCAACGGTAGGCGTTAAGTACGGTTATTTGGTAGGATGGTTTATGGCAGCCATTTATTATCCCACTCTAACTTCCGTACTGGCCTGGGTTTCAGCCCGATATACCTGTGTTTTGCTGGGGTGGGACATAGTAGGTAGTGAGGCCATGGCGCTGTCGGGGTTTTACCTTATAGGGATTTTCGCTTTGAATGCCTTGTCTCCCAAACTTGCCGGTAAATTCCAGGTATCTACGACCATGATCAAACTGATTCCCCTTGCCCTGATGGCCATTGTGGGCACTATTGCTGGATTGTCAAACGGGGTGCTGGTTACGAATTTTACCAGTGGAGTGATTGCTGATGTCAGCGGCAATCCGCTGTTTACAGCCTTGGTAGCTACAGCTTTTGCTTACGAAGGATGGATAATTGCTACCAGTATCAATGCCGAACTAAGAGATGCCAAACGAAATCTGCCCCTGGCCCTTACCTTTGGAACACTATTTATCGCGTTGATATATATTTTCTACTATATTGGACTGGCAGGCGCAGTTCCCAATAGCGTTGTAATGCAAGGCGGTGAAACCGGGGCAAAGATCGCATTTAATACTCTATTTTCCAACCTGGGCGGAACCGTGCTATTTGTAGTAGTAGTCATATCTTGCTTAGGCACTCTGAATGGTTTGATGATGGGATGCACCCGTGGTTTTTACGCTTTGGCAGCCAGGAATAAGGGGCTCCATCCGGAAATCTATAAATCTATTGATGTGAACACCAATATGCCGTCCAACGCCGCTATTCTAGGTCTTCTGTTAAGTGCTATGTGGCTGTTATACTTCTTTGGAGCAAATTTAGCACCTGTTGCCTGGTTTGGCCCATTTAGCTTTGACAGTTCTGAGCTTCCTATCGTCACTATTTATGCTATGTATATACCCATATTTATAATGATGATAAAGAAAGAGCGATCCTTAAGCATTTTTAAGCGCTTTATTATGCCGGCGCTGGCTATCTGTGCCTGTCTATTTATGATGACCGCTGCCTATTACGCTCATGGTCAGGCAGTGCTCTATTATTTGATAATATTTGCGGTAATCATGGCGGTTGGTTTGATGTTAAATCCAAGAACCGAATAATAAATGCAGACAACCATATTGAGGAAGCGAAGGGAGGACAGACGGTTCTTTCCGCTTCCTTTTTGTTGCCGCCGATTGGGAGAAGGTCTCGGAAAGCGCACTAAATGACCCCCGGCTGTGAACCATCTTCAGCTAGCTGATTACTTACCTGTCAGGAGCCCAGGTGAAATAAACCTGTACTCAGATACTTTTCTCCCCGGTCAGGAAAGACTACTACCACAAAGCCTTCTTCCAGGTCTTTAATGCACTCCAGAGCTGCAATCATGGCTGCTCCGCTGCTCATACCCACAAAAATACCTTCCTGAGCCACAATGGTTCGTGCCATGGCAAAAGCAGCCTCAGATTCGATCATGACCCGGCGGTCGATCTTGGCGGCATCGTAGATTTCCGGGACTATAGCTTCTTGCATGTTCTTAAGACCCTGAATGTAATGGCCCAGAACCGGATGGGCTTCAATTATCTGAATGTCAGGGTTTTTAGCCTTTAATCCCATTCCCACTCCCATAATGGTACCCGAGGTGCCCAGTGCAGAAACGAAATGGGTAACCTGGCCCCCAGTGTCCTCCCAGATCTCATGGGCAGTAGTTTCGTAATGGGCTAGCTTATTGTATTCGTTGGAAAACTGGTTGGGCATAAAGTATTTATCAGGGTACATGCGGCACAGTTCATGGGCTTTTCTGATGGCTCCATCCGTGCCTTGGGAAGCATCGGTAAGAGTAGTCTTAGCTCCAAAGGCTTCGATCATCTTGCGGCGTTCAACAGAAACTGCCTCACTCATGACTATTTCCACCGCATATCCTTTTACGGCACCTATCATAGCCAGACCAATGCCGGTATTGCCTGAGGTCGGTTCGATTATGGTTTTTCCCTTCGTCAGAGCCCCGCTTTCTTCCGCTTGTTCAATCATTTTCATAGCGATACGGTCTTTGATACTCCCGGTCGGATTGAAACCTTCCAACTTGGCATACAGCGGGATGTGAGGCTTGGGGTTCAATTTGTTTATTCTGACCAGGGGAGTATGACCAATGGTATCGATTATGCTGTCGTACATATCCATTTCCTTTCAGTTTACTGACTATATTACATTTTAGCATCATATCAAATGATTATGAGATAGTTTATCCTGCCGAACTATTACTATGTTAATCCCGCAGATCCTTCACACTGAAAAGAGTTCCCATAACAGGTATGCCGATGCCCTCACCCGGAAACGAACCAGTCTTTTTGCGTCCATCAACAGGGGTACCCCGATAACAATATATGTCAAACAAGGTGAATCTTTCATATGATACACCAGAAAGGAGTGATGCAAGGTGCATAGAACTATGGACTGTAAGCCCATATACAACAAAAATGACAATCAGGTAACTGTGCGTGCTAAAGATAAAGAAAAGTGCCTGCCGCCCAGCTGTTTCTGCGAAACGGGTGAGCTCATCCGAAATGGAGGATTTGAGATTCCCGGCTTGGAACCCGGCCGGGTATTTGCCGATTGGAGATTGGGATTGAGCTCTGAAGCTGTCAATCTATCCATGACCACAGACAATGTATATGAAGGCAATAGCGCTGCCAGTGTTCAAACTACGGTCACACCGATGGTGGAGACCAAACAATTACAGCTGCGGCAAAATGTTACCGTCACCCCCGGTTGTTTGTATAGACTGAAATTCGCGGAAAGACTGGTGGCTTTAGGCACTGTTGATACGATTCCGCCCACCCTAATAGCGAGAGTTTTTTATTTATACCAGGGCTTTGAATACGACCTCTTAAATCTTCCTATTCAAAAAGCAGCAGCGGATAGGAGATACATCCTTCACAACCAGGTAGCTGAGCTACCCGTCCCCTGTAATGTGTCTGGCATTGTCGTACAGTTTGAATTCTTTATAACTGACAACGGGGGCTCTATCTGGAATTTAGACGCGGTATCACTGCGGGCTGTATCCGAGATTTCCGCCTGCTGCTGTAAGGAGTGAGCGGTGTGACAAAGAATAAAAAAGCGAAAGTTTCTCCAAAAAACAAAGACAAGTGTATTCCCCCGGTTTGCTTTTGTGAAAACGGAGAGCTGCTGGAAAACGGGGGATTTGAAATTCTCAACCCTGACCCCTTTGAGCTCTTTGCCGGCTGGGTAGTGCACGCTCGAACCCTGGACATCGAATTGGTGAGAGATACCCAAAACGTCTTTGAAGGCAGCGCTGCGGCCAGTGTTCGTACCCTCGCGCCGCCAGGCAATATAACTTCCACCCTGGTTCTGCGCCAGTATGTGGATGTGACCCCAGGCTGCCTTTATAAGCTGCAATTTGCTGAAAGGTTGGTGACTTTCCAGCCTGACACCCTCATTCCCGTGTTAGTAGCGAGAATTATTTATCTGGACAGAAACTTAAATGAATATGAGCTGCTGAACATTCCCATCCAAAAGAGCGTAGAGGAGGATGAATATAACCTGCACCAACACATCGCTGATCTTCCTGTACCCTGCGATGTACCTGGAATCATCGTACAGTTTAGTTTTTATATAACCGATGCCCCGGGCGCAGTGTGGAATTTGGATGCCGTTTCCCTGCAAGCTGTATCCGAGACCTCTGCCTGCTGCTGTTTTTAAGGGGTTAACCGGCTTAGTGCCGTACAGGTTTCCTGCTTGCCGCAGAGAAGCCAATGAAAGGAGTGTTTTGATTTGGGAAGGAAATTTCCTGGTGACTGCTGTCCCAGACCACCTTGTGTCTGCAGCAGTCCAGTAAACAATCGTAATGATAATCAGGTGAAAATTGAAATAGACAGCTTAAACTGCTGCTGTAATCCGAAATGTCCCTGTGAGAGTGGAGAACTGGTTAGGAATGGCAGCTTTGAGATGATCAGTGCTAATGCAACCCAGCCCTTTGTAGACTGGAGAGTGCTCAATGCTCTGTCCAATACCATTGTAAGCCGGGTGCCTATTAATGTGGCCCCAGTGGCGTACGAGGGAGTACATTCAGCCTGGTTTATCACCGAACCCTCCGAGCTGGAACAACATTTTATATCCCTGCAGCAAAATGTCACAGTGACACCGGGCTGCATCTACCGCTTCAGCTTTGCGGAAAATCTATTGACTGCTTCTGATTTCACCCCCAGCCTTACGGGAAGGGTATTTTATCCTGATGGTGCCGGCAGTCAATTTGACCTTATAAGCATTTTTATTGAGAAAGACATCAACATCTCCAATATCGACCGGGGTTATACATTCCATCAAAAGACCGCCGACATCCCCGTCCCCTGTGATGTATCGAGAGTTACGGTCCAGTTTGATTTCTCCGTAAGAGATGATGGGGGCACTATATGGCTGCTGGATGGGGTAAGTCTGCGGGCGGTATCTTGTGCCTCCTCCTGTTCGCAGCATGACTGTGCTGTGGCCAGGGATATTTGCCAGCCAGGAAACCTGGTCAGAAACGGAGGCTTTGAGGATATTTCCGGAAGTGTGGACTCTCCATTTCTATATTGGCGGCAAATACCAGAGACGGGTGGTCAGGCATTTATTGAATCCCGCTCTGATACACCCTACGAAGGAGCCTTTGCCGCCATATTTATCAGTAGTGCCACTGCTCTTGCCGAACTTAAATCAGTTTCTCTTCGCCAAATTGTTCCGGTAACACCGGGCTGCAGGCTGGAACTGAGCTTTGCCGAGAACTTTCTCGAGCGTGGGGAATCTTCCGGCACCACCCCCCGGCTTATCGCCAGGGTCTATTGGGTCAATGACAGCGGCACCGAGTTTGACCTTATCTATGTTCCCATTGCTAAAGTCGACGGTGAAAATGACGAGGATAAGGGCTATAGCTTCCATAAAAGAACAGCTGATATCCCGGTGCCCTGCAATGTATCCAGTGTATATATAGAATTTGAATTTTCCGTAACCAATACGGGCAACACCCAGTGGCTGCTGGATTCTGTGCAGCTGCGCTCACTTCCCTGGGAATCGGCTTGCTGCCAGGAATTTAAGGGGGTGGCTAAACATGATTGATTGCCGATGTTCAATATGCAGCTGTGAAACCGGGGAATTAATTAAAAACGGGGGTTTTGAGGTGCGCAGTAGCGAACCCAATTTCCCATTTCAGTACTGGGAGGAAGTATTTTTCGATTTTGCCCGGGTAGCCAATGAGCCGGCTCTCACCAATATTGCTTACGAGGGGCTGTCTGCTGCCCGCTTTAACAGTTTGACTACCGTTGCGGAAGAAGACAAGTCGGTAACCTTGCAGCAGACCGTTACAGTAACGCCGGGGTGTATCTATAAGCTGAGTTTTGCGGAAAATCTGCTCACCAAGGGCAATGGTGCTGCTGCAGCGATACCTATCCTTACTGCCAGGGTCATTTACATCGATAATTTCGGCAATGCTGTAGATCTGATAATTGTACCCATTATCAAATTAAGTGCCAACAACGATCCTGACCGGGGGTATATTTTCCACGAGGCCACGACTAATGTACCCGTACCTTGCAATGTGTCAAGGCTTATTGTCCGCTTTGATTATTTCGAAAATAGTACCACCGGAAGCTCCTGGTTATTAGACGGTGTATCCTTACGGGCAGTTTTTCCCACTTCGCCCTGCTGTACAAATGCCAAAGGATGCTAGTTGAGCTGTCAGCGGTTGATAAAATCCTAAAGGAAGCGGAGAAGCTCTTTTCGCTTCCTTTTTTCAATATCACCTGCTTCATACCACACCTGAACCATTTCCCCTGTCTCTTTATGCCGAACTGCCAATATCTTTGACTTGAGGGACGAGTTAAGATCAGGTACTGCACTTTGGTAATATCTGTTTAGATGAAATACGAATAAATTTTATTGAAAAACAATAAAAATATATTGTATAACATTAATGACTTTGCTATACTGCAAATAATCAAGGGTGCTTCACCCGACCGAGAAAGGAAGAATTGTATGTGGAATGGAGAGAAATCCATCATTCTGACCAAGTTGTGTATTGTGATTTTTATGGGTTTGCTGCTAGCTGTCGTGGTATCAGCGCCCTGGTTGACTGACTGGTTTACAGACGTTTCACAGGCCGGACAGGGCGAAAATAGAGCTTATTTTATGGCCACTATCTATGTGGGTTTTGTGCCGGCTGCCTATCTGCTCTATAGTTTGTTCAAGCTACTGCGCCGGATCGAGACCGGGCAAGTATTTACCGCTGAGAACGTAGAACTGTTAAGACGGATTTCCTGGACCTGTTTTGCAGGGGCGGCGGTGGCTTTAATTTCCCTGTTCTACTATACCCCATGGGCTTTCGTGGCAATAGCTGCAGCATTTATGGGCTTGATTGTCCGGGTAGTAAAAAATGTAGTAGCCCAGGCGGTCGAACTCAAAAACGAAGCAGATTACATCGTGTAGGGGAAGGGGAACGGAATTATGCCAATCGTAGTAAATTTGGATGTAGTGATGGCCAAAAGAAAAATGTCCTCCGGCGAACTGGCTGAAAAGATCGACATCACTCAGTCTAATCTTTCCATTCTCAAAACCGGGAAGGCCAAAGCGATTCGTTTCTCTACCCTGGAGGCAATCTGCAAAACTCTAGATTGTCAGCCCGGAGACATACTGGAATACCGACCTGATGATGGAGAATAAGGAGGGTTGCCAAAATGGATGAGCAATCAATCGACAAAAACGAAACCCTTTTGACTGATGAATCAGCAATTCCAGGCGGCTCTGGGGAAAGCTTGCTGGAGATAACGGTGCCACAGAAGGGGAAAGCACCTTTTGCGGCTGACCGCCAGGACAGCTATTTTGCCCTGTTTGCCTTCGTACTGGGCTTCCTTTTCGCCCATTGGGTTTTCTTCTCCTGGCATGGCTGGGGGGTTACCGTGTTTACCCTGGTATTTTGCGGCTCAGTAACCTGGTACCTGCTGAAAAAAGGAGTGCAGATTACCAAGACCGGATGGTTCTGGCTGGCAGTGGTGGTGCTGATAGGACTGAGTTTTGGCCTGTGGAGCAACAACGGACTGGCTCCGCTGCATGGTCTGCTGTTATTCGGCAGTGCTTTGTACTGGATCCTGTCTGCTACCGGTCTGCTCATTATGGGCAAAACCAGCAATTTCATTGTTCTGGACAGCTATAATGCCCTGTTGGTGATTCCTTTTGGCAATTTTGGCTGCCAGTATAAAAGCCTGGCTCTGCTGGGTAACAATCGACTGGGCCGGAGAAGACACCTTTTTTCAATAGTATTGGGTTTATTCTTATCATTTATTGTATTAGCCATGGTCTTCCCATTGCTGATGGAAGCGGACAGCGGCGGCTTTGCCAGAATAGTAAATGGAATACTGACTGGCTTTCGCGGGTTAGGAGAGGAGTTCTGGGAAGTATTATGGCATGCCATTCTGGCTATTCCCATTGCCGCTTATATGTTCGGTCTGGTAGCCGGCAGTGCTCATAAAAGAGGTACTGACCTGTTTAAGGACAGGGCAGAGCAGATGATTTCAGCTTGGCGGATACTTCCCATGCTCACCGTCTATATTCTGCTGGGCTTGCTATGTACGTTATATATAGTGTTCATCGGCAGTCAGGTACCTTATTTCTTCTCGGCATTTACTGGCCAACTGCCGGAGGGGTGGCTTGTTTACTCAGAATATGCCCGCCGCGGTTTTTTTGAGCTGTGTTCCATAGCAGTTATAAACCTGATCGTACTGACCATATCCAATGTTATGAGCCAACAGCCCAGCCGGAATAGTATAGCCTTAAAGATACTCAACTTATTGCTGGCTCTGGTCACCCTGGTCCTTATTGCTACCGCTTTTAGTAAAATGGCCCTGTACATTGAAGCCTACGGACTGACTATGCGCCGGCTACTGCCCTGTGTCTTTATGATTTTCATGGCCGTCGTCTGCGGAGGGGTAATAGCACTGCAAAAATGGTCATTCTCAATAACCCGCCTAGCTGTGGGAACCGGGATAGTGATGTTCTGCCTGCTGTGCCTGTCCAATCCGGATAGCCTGGTGGCCCGCTATAATGCGGATCGTTACCTGGCCGGAACCCTGGAAAAGTTCGATGCGGAAATCCTCTACCGGTCCGGACCGGCCGGAGTTGATGCAGCTCTGATGGTATATGAACAAACCGATGATAAAGTGTTACAGGATGAACTAAAGGAATATCTGCTTGTCCAACAGCAGCGGGCTGACCAAGTGGCTGGAACGCCAAGAAACACATGGGAAAGAGCCCAAGCCCGGGATAAGATCACTGAATACCTTGATTAAATCAAGACGTCAGATAATGAAATATCAGGAGTAAACGATGGGGCAGCTTTTATACAAGATGCCCCATCAAAAAGAGAGTATATCCGGCTAAACATATGATTGGATGATAAACTTATGCTTGCTGCAGACCAAGTTCTTTTACTTCCGTTTTTGCTGTAGCAGCTTTATTTCTTCTAAATAATCTTTAATCACAAAGCACATCTTGTCTGATTTTTGTAACATAACTTGATAATAACTTATTGACAAAACTCAGCCGAGCCAGTATATTTATTTGTAATTTAATATTCTAAAGGCTTTGACGGAGAGAGTAAGTTTCAGAACGAAAGTTTAAGCGAACCGGGGAGGGTGCGAGCCTGGTGCAAGTAGTCTGAATCCGAAAATCACTCCTGAGCTGCGGATCGAACGAGTAATCCAGTAGGCTCCGACGGTTTTCCCCCGTCACCGGGAACGCATATGATGGTATGTTTGTATAAATGGGTGGTATAGCGAAATGTCTTTTCAGGCTTTCGTCCCTTTACGGGACGAAAGCCTTTTTAATTACTGCGGGAAGGGCTCGTTTCAGGATGGATCTGCTCCTTGCCGATATAGGCACCCGCAAAGGGGATAAGTTGAAGCCACTAGATGGTCAATTATCATGATGACTGGGAGGAGAAAAAATGGCGACTAACGATATGGTAGAAATTCGCTGGCATGGCCGGGGCGGACAGGGAGCTAAGTCGGCCTGTATGCTTTTGGCAGATGTGGCGGCTTTACAGGGGAAATTCGTACAGGGATTCCCAGAATATGGGCCGGAACGGATGGGGGCCCCGATCACAGCATACAATCGCATCAGTGAAAAAAGGTGTTCGATCCACTCTAACATTTACTACCCGGACTATGTGGTGGTAGTGGATGAAACTTTGCTAGATAGTGTTGATGTTACCGGAGGACTCAAAGAGGGCGGCGGCATAATCATTAATACGCCCAGCTCTCCCCAGGAGATACGTTCCCGGCTGCCGGGATGGGCTGGTAAGATCTGCACTATTGATGCGCGTCGCATTTCGGAAGAGAACCTGGGCAGGAACTTTCCTAATACTCCTATGTTGGCGGCCCTAGTTAAGGTCAGCGGCGTGGTGGAACCGGAACAGTTTTTAGTGGATATAGAAGAATCTTTTCAACAAAAATTTGCCACTAAACCCCAGGTTATCGAAGGGAATATGCTAATACTGAAAAAATCACTGGAGGAGGTGCAGTTAGGATGATTCGTGCCCAGGACATCAACGAGAACAGCCCCTGGCAGGATCTGACTCCCGGTGGGGAGATCTACGAACCGGGTACGGCACGGCTTTTTAATACTGGTTCCTGGCGTACTAACACGCCGGTTTTCCACGAGGAAGCCTGTAAACACTGTATGCTCTGCGTTCCATTCTGCCCCGACAGTGCTATTCCCGTGAAGGATGGTAAACGCTTGGACTTCGATTACATGCACTGTAAGGGCTGCGGTATCTGTGAAGAAGTGTGCCCTTTCCCGGCCATCACCATGTTGACAGGAGGTGCGGCAAAATGAGTGACCGCTTATCCGGCAACGAAGCTGTGGCTTATGCCATGAAACAGATCAATCCTGATGTGATGGGAGCTTTCCCGATCACTCCCTCTACCGAGATACCGGAGTATTTCGCAGAATATGTGGCCAATGGTGAGGTTGATACTGAATACGTGACAGTGGAGTCAGAACATAGTTCCATGTCGGTGTGTATTGCAGCGCAGGCGGCTGGAGCTAGAGCGATCAGTGCTACTTCATCCTGTGGACTGGCCTTGATGTATGAGCTGTTGTATGTGGCAGCCTCATGTCGTCTGCCCATCACCCTGGCCTGTGTTAACCGGGCTTTGTCGGGGCCGATCAATATAAATGCCGATCACTCTGATTCCATGGGAGCTCGTGATAGCGGCTGGATCCAAATTTATGCGGAAAATAATCAGGAAGCTTACGATAATTTCATTATGGCTATGCCCATCGGCGAGACTCCCAGTGTACGCTTGCCGGTGATGACTTGTATGGACGGTTTTATCACCAGTCATGCCGTAGAGAATATTGAATTATTGCCTACCGATGTGGTGCGGCAATTTGTGGGGGAATACAACCCGGAACATTATCTGCTGAAAAAAGAGAATCCGCTAGCGGTGGGGCCCTATGATGTTAGTCCCTATTATATGGAACACAAGGTTCAGGAGGCTGAGGCTATGAAAGCGGCCAAGGCCCGCATACTGGAGGTGGCCACTGCTTTTGAAAAGATTTCGGGACGAAGCTATGGCCTTTTTGAAGAATACCGGATGGAGGAGGCGGAGTTGGCGGTGGTTCTGATCGGATCCACGGCAGGAACTGCCAAAGCGGCTGTTGACCGACTGCGCGACAGGGGAGTGAAGGCTGGCCTTATAAAAATTAGGGTCTTCCGTCCTTTTCCTGGCGAAGAGCTGGCCCAGGCGCTCTCTGGTACCAAAGCAGTAGCCGTTATGGACAAATCCGAGGGTTTTTCAGCCAATGGAGGCCCCCTATTTGCCGAGACCCGCAGTGCTTTGTATGATCTACAGCAACGTCCCCATATGATCAATATTGTCTACGGTCTGGGGGGCCGTGATGTGAAAGTGGAGGATATTGAAAACGTGTTTGCCCGACTGGCGCATATCGCTGAGAGTGGTGACATTGGAGCAGTTTATACTCACATGGGACAGCGGTCAAGGGAGGAGACAGCATGAGCAAAGTATATAATTTGAAAAGGGAAGTAGAAAAGCCGTTTCGTCTCACGGGAGGACACCGTCTCTGTGCTGGATGTGGTGCCGGGGTAGTAGTTGCTGGGGTTCTGCGGGCTCTGGATGAAGAAGATAGAGCGGTAGTAACCAATGCCACCAGCTGCTTGGAGGTTTCTACCTTCATGTATCCCTACACAGCCTACATGGACAGCTATATCCATTCTGCTTTCGAAAACTCTGCAGCCACCTGTTCGGGAGTGGAAGCGGCCTATAATGCCTTAAAGCGCCGCGGTAAGGTGGATGGTACGGTCAAGTTCATTACCTTCGCCGGTGACGGCGGTACCTATGACATCGGTTTTCAATCTCTTTCGGGTGCCATGGAACGCGGTCATGACATGGTCTATGTCTGCTATGATAATGAGGCTTACATGAACACCGGTATTCAGCGCTCCTCTTCCACACCGCGTTTTGCCCGTACCACTACTTCTCCTACAGGTGCGGTAGGGAAGGGTAAGAGGCAAAATAAGAAGGATCTGACCGAGATCATGGTGGCTCACCATATTCCTTATGTGGCGCAGACAGCCCCTTTGGGCAATTTTAAGGATCTGCACACCAAGTCTTACAAAGCTATTTATACGGAAGGCCCTTGCTTTTTGAACATACTGTCGCCCTGTCCGCGCGGCTGGGATTACCCCATGGCTAAGCTGGCGGAGATCACTAGGCTGGCCGTGGATACCTGCGTCTGGCCTCTTTTCGAAGTAGAGGAGGGGGTTTGGCGTATGACTTACACCCCGAAGAAAAAGTTGCCCGTGGAGGATTTCTTGCGCACTCAGGGAAGATTCCGCCATATGTTTATTAAGGGCAATGAGTGGATGATTGAAGAGGCACAAAACTATGTGGATCAAAAGTGGGAACGCTTGCTGGAGCGCACTGGTGCCTAAAGATAGCTGAAAGAGGCACTGGATCCATGGTATAATATGGTGTGATGATTGCCTAAAATAAGGGGGTTTTGCCTGTGGAAAAAACTATGTTTACTAATGAGGTTATTCTAGCCTGGCTCCAATATTTTTCCCAAAATGTTGACTTCAACCTGGCAAAACTGAAGATGTTGGATATTACCGGGCAGAACAAAAACCTAATCCCCACTGTTATGTGTAACCGTATGGTACTGGTGTTTACAGACGCTGGCCATCCCGATATTTTCTATGACATGTGGAACGCCGAGCTGGGAGACTGTGAGATCTGGTACAATGAGGGCTCTGATCCTTCCGGCCCCATCAAGCACGATAAGGTTGCTGATATGATCAACCGTGGCATCAATGCCTCGGCAGCTATGCTGATCATGAACCCGAATGCGGCCACCAACTATCAGATAGGTATGGAGAACAGCCGTTTTTCCTGCGGTTCGGTTCAGTATGTTTGTCGGGAAGTGCGCACGATCATTATGAATAAAATTAATCCGGGGGATCGGGATAATATCTGTATAATCTCCGGGGAGAGCATTGTGGTGGAGTCGGCCATGATCGCGGCGGAGGGCAGTATTATAGCGGTGGAATATGACCGCCGAGATCAGGAGACCATGAAATGCAATGTTGACAAATTTGGCTTGAATAACGTGATCATTGTCGAGTCTTTGGAAAATGGCATCCTGAACGATCTGCCCGTGCCGGATACTGCTTTTATTGTGGCTTCTCCCAGGATCGATAGTGAAATAAAAAGTCTCTTAGCGGTCAATCCCGCTATGAATTTTGTGATATACACCTTGGACTTCGAAATCCTCATGTCCCTACCGACTCTGTTTCGGGAAAACGGTCTGGAACGTACCGAAGCCATCCATATCCAGGTATCCCGAGTCAACAGTAAGAAAATGGTGGAACCGTTCCCTGCTCCTTGGCTGATCTCCGCCCGCAGTATAAGAGCATAACTTACGGGGATAACTGTTATAGCATGGTTTGTTTAAAGCTGCATGAAAAGTTATTTTAACTGACATGCAGCTATTCATATTCTCCGAACCAAGGAAAGCATTATACGCACTAACCAAGGCAGAAAAGAGGTCTGTACCAAATGGAGCTTAGTATACTATTGATCAAGCAGATCGGATCATTGTTTGTAATGATCTTTTTTGGCTATATGGCCTTCAAGCTGCATTTGGTGAAGTTCGAAGATAGCAAAGTCCTCTCCATCCTGTCACTCTATGTGATTTTCCCTTGTGTAATTATCGACTCTTTTCAGATCGGCTATTCCCAGGAAAGGATGCAGGGGCTGACCTTGGCTATCGTAGCCAGTATTGGCGTGCATATCTTATACATTGCCGTGAGCTATGTGGTCAAGAAGATTGCTCCCATCAACCCCATCGAAGAAGCCTCCTTGATCTACTCCAACGCTGGAAACCTGATCATTCCCCTGGTGGCCTATGTGCTGGGCACGGAATGGGTATTCTATTGCAGTGCCTATGTGGCAGTACAGAATGTTTTTATTTGGACCCATGGCAGATCAGTCATTCGCGAAGCCCGCGAATTCAATCTAAAACAGCTGCTACTGAATCCGAATATTATAGCCACAGTGCTGGGGATGACCTTGTTTGTTACCAAGGTGTCCTTACCATCGGTGCTTGGTAATGCTGTAAGTGCTACTGGCAGTATGGTCGGCCCGATCAGCATGATCATCACCGGTATCATCATTGCCAGTATGGATCTGAAAAATGTTTTCACCAACCTGCGGGCTTATGGAGTATCTGCGGCGAGACTCATGATCTATCCTCTTATGGTGATCCTGCTGTGCTGTGGTAGCGGCATGCTGAATTGGCATCCCCAAGCCGAGCAGATACTACTGATCGTTTTACTGGCCAGTGCGGCCCCCACGGCTTCCATGATAACGCAACTGGCACAGATCTATAACAAGGATGCCCATAATGCCAGTGTCATCAACGTAATGTCCATAATCTTCTGCATTATCACCATGCCAGTGATGGTGTTTGTTTTTCAGGCCTTATGCTGATTGGGTTGTAGAAAAGAGATTAGATGCTGACATGTGGATAATCATTTACTGGAGCGAAAATAGCTGAGTGCAGACGAACCCTCAATTAAAGTTAAGTCTGCGCGATTGGAATATTCCTTCCTTACTAACAACATACTAAAATTGAATTTGTTTATAGGAGGAAGGCTATGATTCAGGTTTTAAGCGCTCCGGGTAAATACATCCAAGGCGCTGGAGCTCTAAAAGAGGCCGGTAAGTTTATCAGCAATCTGGGATCCCATGTAATGGTGATTACTGATGAAGCAGTGTACAGCATTGCTGAGCAGCAGCTGGTTACAGGTGCGAATGAGTTGAAATTCACTTTGGAGAGGTTCGGCGGCGAGTGTTCCAAAGCCGAGATCGACCGTCTCAAAGATATTACCGTCAGGAGCGGGGCTAATGTTATCGCTGGCTTTGGCGGAGGCAAAACTCTGGATACAGCCAAAGCGGTGGCCTATTATCTGCATCTGCCAGTGGCAGTTATCCCCAGTATAGCCTCCACAGATGCTCCGTGTAGCGCTCTGTCCGTCATTTATACCGAGTCGGGTGAATTCGAAGAGTACTTGGTGCTGCCCAAAAATCCTGACATCGTCCTGCTGGATACCAGCGTGGTGGTGCAAGCCCCGGCACGCTTTTTAGTGGCAGGTATAGGGGATGCTTTGGCTACCAAATTTGAGGCAGAAGCCAGCAGCAAGCGGCAGCTTACTACCATGGCAGGAGGAAAACCTTCGGCCAGCGCTTTGGCTCTGGCTGACCTGTGTTTTAACATACTGTTGGAATATGGCGAGACAGCCCGCCTGGCAGTAGAACGAAAGGTGATCACACCAGCTGTGGAGATGGTGGTGGAAGCTAATACATTTTTGAGCGGTGTAGGCTTTGAAAGCGGTGGTCTGGCTGCGGCCCATGCCATTCATAATGGCTTTACTGCTTTGGAAGAAACCCATAGTTATTACCATGGAGAAAAAGTGGCCTTTTCCACCATTGTACAAATGGTTTTGGAAAATCGGCCTACTGAGGAAATACTCGAGGTCATTGACTTCTGTCAGGCAGTTGGCCTGCCTACCACCTTACAAGAATTGGGGATAGAATCAGCTGCCCCTGATCGGCTGCGGCTGGTGGCCCAGGGTGCCACGGCAGCAGACGAGACCATTCATAACATGCCCTTCCCGGTTACTGAGGAAGCAGTGCTCAATGCCATTATTGCTGCTGATGCTCTGGGAAGCGTCTAATGCTCAAAATCGCCGGGGTTGTACGGGGAGAGGTTGTCAACAAACCCGTCCCCGTGACAACTCTAGATTAAAGGGCGACAACTTCCTTTACTTCCGGAATAGCCTCTTTTAGAGCCCTTTCAATACCGTTCTTCAAAGTCATAGATGCCATGGGACATCCACTACAGGCTCCCTGTAAACGTACTTTCACTATACCCTGATCATCAACTTCGACCAATTCTACATCTCCGCCATCAGCTTGCAGGGCAGGGCGTACATCATCCAATATTGCTTTTACCTTTTCGCGCATATTGTCACACCTTCGCTTTCCATTTATTAATATATTGCCCACTGATATCACTTTACTAGACCTGGATACTTCTGGTCAAAAGCTAATCAATGAGGTTAAAGGTATTATAATTATAACAACGTACCCGAACAAGTACTTGGCATCATCTAAGGTGAGAGCTGGGAATAGGTGAGCTCTAGACCGGCGAGTGACCGGCAATGGTGGGCCGACATCAATGAAAACGTAGGCACTAAATTTCCAGTCCAATGGGACAGTGATCGCTGCCCATAACTTGAGAATAAATAGTGGCTTTTTGTATCTGGTCTCTTATTCTGTCCGATACTAAAAAATAGTCAATACGCCAACCGACGTTCTTTGCGCGGGCATCGAACATATAGGACCACCAGGTGTAGGCCCCGGTCTGATCTGGGTGGAGATAGCGGAAGGAATCTGTGAATCCTGATTCCAAAAGCTCAGTCATCTTTTCCCGCTCCTGCGGTGAAAAACCGGCATTTTTATGGTTTGATTTAGGGTTTTTCAAATCGATTTCCTGGTGGGCCACATTTAAGTCGCCGCAGACTATTACTGGTTTTTGGGTATCAAGACTTAGCAGGTGCGCCCGAAAATCATCCTGCCATTGCAGGCGGTAATCCAGACGAACCAGACCCCGCTGGGAATTGGGTGCATAGGTGTTGACCAGATAAAAGTCTTCATATTCAAGAGTTATTACCCGGCCTTCGTTGCCATGCTCCGGCTGATCAAGGTCTAACCTAACCGACTTGGGTCTCATTTTAGAAAAGATTGCCGTGCCTGAGTAGCCCTTTTTCTCAGCACTGTTCCAGTACATCTCATAGCCGTCTAACTCAAAATTAACCTGTTCGGGTTGCATTTTGGTCTCCTGAATACAGCATATATCCGGCTGTTCGGCTGTGAAGAAGTCCATAAAGCCTTTATTCAAACAAGCCCGCAGGCCGTTGACATTCCAGGAAATCAGTTTCATGTAAGCCTCCGTTAGTGTAAATATATTAATTATCTGCTGATCCCCAGGGGTTGCTGTTGGGTAATACAATGGATATTGCCGCCGCCCAGGATGATCTCTCGGGCGTAAACTCCTACTACCCGGCGATCTGGGAATAGTTCCTTAAGTTTTTCTTCGGCCAAACGGTCATAGACTGGATCACCAAATAGCGGAAGAACGATACCGCCGTTGCAGATATAGAAGTTGACATAAGAAGCAGCCTGTCGGTCATTCTCATTGCGGGGCAGGGTACCGCTGATGACATCTACTCCTTCGCTCTCTTCTTTGGTTATCAGCACCGGACTGGGTATATGCAGCTTATGAACCTTTAATTTCCGGCCTTGGGCATCAGTAGTATTTATCAAGAGGTCATAAGCTGCTTGGGATCGTTCATATTGGGGGTCATTTTCGTCATCAGTCCAAGCCAGGAGAACTTCACCGGGCTTCACAAAACAGCAGATATTATCCACATGACCATTGGTTTCGTCATTAAAGATACCCCATTTGAGCCAGATGACCTTCTCTACATTTAAGTACTCCATCAGCATCTGCTCAATTTCCGCTTTGCTCAGGTGGGGATTGCGCCCTTCGCTTAACAGGCATTCTTCGGTCACCAAAAGGGTTCCTTCCCCATCCACATGGATGGCACCACCTTCCAAGACAAAACCATCGGTGCGATAGGTATCCATGTTTTCAATTTCGCAGGTCTTCTTGGCTACCTGGTCATCCTGATCCCAGGGAAAATAGAGGCCGTCGACCAGTCCGCCCCAGGCGTTGAAGGTCCAATCCACCCCACGCACTTCGCCTTTATCATTGACCACAAAAGTAGGCCCACAGTCGCGCATCCAAGCATCATCATTAGACATCTCCACTACCCGCACTGATTCTGGCAGAACACCGCGGGCATGCTGGTACTGGCCTTTGGACACACACATGGTTACCGGTTCAAACTGTGAAATAGCCCGGGCCACCTCTACATAGGCCTTCTGAGCATGGTGGGCACCTAAGCGCCAATTGTCGGTTCTTTCCGGCCAGAGCATCCAGGTTTGTTTATGGGGTTCAAATTCACCCGGCATCCGAAACCCATCTGCTTTAGGGGTGGTGGTTAAGGTTTTGGCCATATTCATCTCCCTTTCTCACCTGATGCGTTCAAGGTGGTTTATACTATCCTAATGAACTTTCTTCAGCTACAATAGAATGTCATCCTGAGCGGTAGCGAAGGATCTAGGCATTTATAAGACTCTTCGCTATTGCTCAGAGTGACACTATTGTAGTACTTGTTGAATTATGCAAAATCCTCACATATGAATTACGGTACCGCTTGCCCCCTGCATAGCCAAAGGGGCTTTTTCCAGTGAAGCAATTAGTGCTTGCCGTCCCTTTTTGCTGCTGGCAAACTGGATAGCTGCCTTGACTTTGGGAAGCATACTGCCTGGTGCAAAATGGCCTTCTTGGCAATACTGCTCTGCCTGAGCGACGGTCATTTCCACCAATTCCTCCTGAGTGGGCTTGCCAAAGTTGATAGCAACCCGATCAACTGCGGTGAGGATATAGAGATAATCGGCATCTACAGCTTCGGCGAGTTTCGCGGAAGACAGATCCTTGTCGATTACGGCCGATACTCCTTGGTAATCACCGTTCTCATCCCTGATGACCGGTACGCCCCCTCCTCCGCAGGCGATAACGATAAAGCCGTTATCGAGCAGGCTTATGATCGTTTCCTTTTCAACAATGTCGACGGGTTGCGGCGAGGCTACCATCCTTCTCCAGCCTCGCCCTGCGTCTTCGGCGAAGATCATGCCCGGATTGTCGGCCATCAATTTTTGGGCGGTAGCTTCATCATAAAAGCTGCCAATCGGCTTGGTGGGTGTCTTAAAAGCAGGATCATTCATATCCACTTCCACCTGAGTTATCACTGTGGCCACCAGTCCAGGCAGTCCTTCCCGGCGCAACTGCTTGCCGATACCTTTTTGCAGATGATAGCCTATATAGCCCTGGCTCATGGCTGTACATTCGGCCAAAGCCATAGGGGCTACTTTATCATTTATTTGCGAAGCTTTATCGAAGGCCAGATTGATCATGCCAACCTGAGGCCCATTGCCGTGGCTAAAAATAATTTCATGCTTCTGCTTGATTAGAGCGATCAAAGAGGGGGCAGCATTGTCGATCATCTTTTGCTGTTCTTCAGCATCATTACCTAGGGCGTTACCTCCCAGGGCCACTACGATCCTTGCCATCAGATCTCCTCCTCATTCAATTAGCAAACTTAATTACATTATCTCTGCTAAGACTTGATCCAGTTCCGCTTTGGCAGCATCCTTCTTAAACTGCTGACCTTCCTCAGGGCGCAGGAAATAGACCAGTAACGCCCGCATCGCCGTCAGTCGGTTGCCGGCTTCATCCCAGGCGATGGAATAGGGAGCATCCAGAACCTCGTCGGTAACCTCTTCGCCACGGGCCGCTGGTAGGCAATGCATGAACTTGACCTGGGGGCTGGCCTTGGCTATCATCTCTTGATTGACCTGATACTTGGGATAAAAGATGGCTAATCTCTCTTTTTCCGACAGCTCAGCATCATAGAGACCATACCAGACATCGGTATAGACAAAATCGGCATCTTGCATGGCCTCATCCACATCCTCGGTGATCAGATAACTACCACCTGACACCTGGCAGTTAGCCTCGGCGATAGCCCGGTGGTGTTCTTTTAATTGATAACCTTGAGGACCAAACTGTACAAAATGCATACCTAGCTTGGTGGTCAAAAAGCAGAGAGAAGCACATACCTGAGTTGCATCACCGACAAACACCACTTTACAGTCTTCCAGCCTCTTGCCAGTGGGCAGGTGCTCCACCATAGTGATGGCATCGCCTACTTCCTGAGTGGGATGATTGTAATCGGACATGCCATTGATAACCGGAATGGAGGCATATTTGGCCAGATCCACCACGGTCTGATGGCGGTCTACTCTGGCGACTAAGATATCAACCAGTCGGGACAAGACTCGGGCGGTATCTTCCACCGACTCATGTCCCCCCAATTGGATCTGCCCGGGTGCCAGATATTGGGCGTGCCCCCCTAGCTGTTCCATGGCTGTCTCGAAAGAAACCCGGGTGCGGGTAGAGGATTGTTCGAAGATCATACCCAGGCTCCTATTCTTTAGCAAGGGCGGGTAATAGCCCACATCAATACATTTTTTCAAGGTGATTCCCAGACGAATGATGTCCAGAAGTTCTTGTTTGCTAAAATCCGAAGTGTCAATAAAGTTGCGAACACCCATAGGTTAGACCTCCTCAATCAGATATTAGCGAATTGGTCGAGATCTCCAACTATCTACTTGCCAGCCATCTTGACTGCCCGGGCTGCCACGATTTCTCCTGCAATGATCGCTAATACGGTGCCGATAGTCAGCGGGATCTTAAAACTCAGTTCTTCTATCGATAGATCCAGGGGGACTACCGAGAAAAGGATAGCAATAATGAGCAGGCACATCGGCAGATAAGATATCAATCTCAAACGGAACTCGCTTCCTGCTACTTTAAAGGGTCGCTCCCGATCGGGGTCTATTCTGCGCAACTGCAAGAAGGCTGGGAATATCGGTATATAGGCCAGTAAGAGACAGACTATATTCAGGGCAAAGAAATTCCAGAACAGATCCTGACTGGGGAGGAAAGGGGCGATTATGACCAGAGTCGAGGCCACCAGTCCATTGACCAGGGGAGCACCGGTAGGCATCCCGGTTTCTTTATTTATACGGCTGAAAATGCGTGGCATACTGTTGTTTCTGGCTGCATAGCTGGCCACATAATTGACCCCGTAAGACCAGGAGGTCATGTTCCCAAACAGAGAAACCAAGAAGAGCACGCCCATAATAGTGATAAAGATACTGGTAGCAGTACCGGTCAAAAGCTGCAAACTCTCGATCAAGCCATTAGCGGTGTTGATTTCTTCAGCGGGAATGGCTACCCCAATACCAAAGGAGGAGAAAATGTACAGTGCGGCGATGGCGATACCTCCGGCAGCGATAGCCTGAGGAACCTGTTTGCGAGGATTTTCCATATCCGAGGTAAAGGAGCTCAGAACTTCAAAACCCATAAAATTAAATAGGATCACCGAAACATAGGCTAAACTGGTAAGCTCGAGGGAGGGTAGCATCGAGCCCCAGGTGAACTCGGTGGCCATACCACGGGTACAGGCTACGTAGACTCCTATGCTCCCTACTACCAGTGCCAGAAAGACTTTGATAACTGCCGAAAGGTTTAAAACCCATTTGCTGTCACTGACCCGGAAGAGGCTGATAAAAACCACGATCCAGATAAAAGCCAGCTGGATGATAGTAGCCCAGAAGGTGCTGATCTCAGTTCCAGATATTGAGCTGAGAACTTCTGGAAATATTATGGCCAGAGATGCCATCCATAAGGGGAAATTGATCCAATAAAACCAAGCAGCTCGGGCGCCCCATCTAGGGCCATAAGCCCTCCTGATCCAATCATAGAGACCACCCTCATCCTGATAGGTGCTACCTAATTCAGCAGCGACCAGTCCATAGGGAAGCAGAAAAGTCAGGATGAGGAATGCCCACCAGAAATACTGAGAATTTCCGATAGCCGCCGCTGGCGATGCTGCCTCCACAACAAATATGATCGTGATAACCGATAAAACGACCTCATATAATCTGAAGGTTTTCTTTTTTTTCGTCAACAGTAATTCACCTCTCTCACATTAATACCTCTGCTAGGTGCTGAAATCAATTTTTTCCGAGGTATTCATGCTCAAGAAGATTTTGACTGAATAGTCAATGTCTTTGCCCCCTATTTAGCAGCTTTTATGATTCTATCATAATCCTGCCTATCATTACCGTAATGATACCAAGGCTGTAAAAAAATGAGGCATTACCCTGGTAGTAAAAAACAATTCACAATAATTAAGTATAATACCTGTGCCCATCCCCGGCAAACGAAATTTTCCAAAAAGCTAAATGAGAAACCTGATTTTGATCTGGTTTCGCTCGAATCACACTGCCAACTACTAAGGAGCCAATGATATGGTAAACTAAACAAAATAGTGGTAGTCTACTTGTTTGCGTTCAAAGACTGCCAGATCAGTTGATCACTAGCGGGGTAAAATTCAGGTTCAGGAGGTTCATAGGTGAGAAAAGTTACCGTAGCAGCAGCCCAAATGGCCTGTTCAGCGAGCATAGATGAAAACATCAGCAAAGCTGAAAATCTGATTCGGCAAGCCGCTGACCGGGGCGCTCAAATCATTCTGTTACAGGAATTATTTGAGACTCCCTACTTTTGTCAGGCTGAAAAATTTGAATACTATAAATTGGCAAATGAGGTGCAGGATAACAAAGGGGTGCAGCATTTTGGGGCTTTAGCCCGGGAATTAAAGGTAGTGTTGCCGATCAGTTTTTATGAGCGCAAAAACCTGGCCTACTATAATTCGGTAGCTGTTATCGATGCGGATGGCACAGTCCTGGGTGTCTATCGGAAAACGCACATTCCCACGGGCCCCGGATATCAGGAGAAATTCTACTTTAACCCGGGTGATACCGGTTTTAAGGTCTGGAAAACCCAATATGGAAGCATCGGAGTGGGCATATGTTGGGATCAGTGGTTTCCCGAATCGGCTCGCTGTATGGCTTTGATGGGAGCGGAAATGCTATTCTACCCTACTGCGATCGGCTCCGAGCCAGATGAACCCGAGGTGGATTCCAAGGATCACTGGCAAAGGTGTATGCAGGGCCATGCCGCCGCCAATATTATGCCTGTCATAGCCGCTAACCGGATTGGTTCCGAAACTATCTGCTCATCGACTATAGACTTCTATGGGTCATCATTTATTACTGATTCCGTCGGGAAAATCATAGCTGAAGCGGATCGGACTTCGGATATGATCATCACCGCTGAGTTTGACCTAGAAGCTATCGAAGAGCAGCGCATATCCTGGACAGTATTCCGTGATCGCCGCCCCGAATGCTACCAAGCCATTGTCAGTAATGATGGGATCAGATAATACCTCAAGCGCGCAAGTTCGGGGACGGTTCCCAAACTTGCGCACTATTAGTAGCTTGATTTCAGCAGATCTAGTACGTAGGTGGGCAGAGCAAAGGCCCCTTTGTGAATATTGGAATTATAGTATTTAGTCTCCAACCCCATCGCTTCCCAAATTTCAGGCTTATGATCCTGGAGGGCATCATACTTTTTGGAAGCAAAACCAAATAACCAGTGACCAGAGGGATAGGTCGGGATGTGGTACTGGTAGACCTGGACGATCGGGAAGAGATCCCTGATTTTTTTATGGGCTTTTTTCATTTCCTCAATATGGAACTGATAGTAGGGTGACTCGTGCTGGTTGATCAATATCCCATCTTCCGCCATGACCCGCAAACAGGATTGATAGAATTGAGTCGTAAACAGTCCCTCACCTACCCCGATGGGGTCAGTGGAGTCTACGATGATCAGGTCGTAAAACCCATCTTCCACCTGGCCTACGAAAGAGGAACCATCTTGGAAATTGAGATGTATGCGGGGATCTTTATCCAGATGACCGGCGGTCTGGGGCAGGTATTGCTGGCAGAGCCGGGTGACCCGCTCATCAATGTCTACCATATCAATGCGTTCAACGTGAGGATAGCGGGCTATTTCTCGAGAAGTACCCCCGTCTCCGCCGCCGATGATCAGCACCTTCTTGATAGCCGGATTGGTCGCCATGGCCACATGAGTAATCATCTCATGATAAATAAACTCATCCTTTTGGGTCACCATCACCAGACCATCCAAAGTGAAAAAGGTACCATAGGTATCCGATTCATAGAAGTCGATACGCTGATAGGGTGTCTGCTCCGTATAAATATGGCGGTTTATCTTGATGGAAATCTTGGTATTATCATCCCAGCGCTGAGAATAAACCAAATCGATATAAGGTGGCTTGGTAGAAATTTCTTCATTAGTCTTCCTAGTCTTGGTCATGGTCATTCCTGCCTTTTCATTTTTGTAGTGAAGGAGATACTCTCGGATCGCCTTCCTGAGAAAATAAGCCTGGTAGAGCCTATCATTATTCCCTATACATTATTACCATATAGCTTTTGGGAATTACAGTCTTGTATGATATCAAATCTTCCGACCACAAACAATAGACACATGAGAATCGTCCTGCGCCCTTGGCGAGGTCGTCCCCATGTGTCTAAATTACTGGGTGTATGATATTAAATCAAGTCTAATCCTCGTACATTTTTTTAATTACATCGTCATATTTTTGAGCAATGACTCTTCTCTTCAGTTTATTACTGGGCGTCATTTCGTCATCTTCTATGGTAAACAGGCGATCCAGCAGTGTGAATTTGACGATTTTTTCATGGTGAGCCAGATCCTTGGATTGTCCTTCGATTCTGTCCGCAAATAGTTTAATAATCTCAGGTTTTTTCACCAGATCGCTCATATCCTGGTAAGCAATACCTTTGGATTTGGCGTATTCCTCCAGAGCGGTGAAGGAGGGCACAATCAGAGCGGTAAGATACTTCTGCTTGTCACCGAAGACCACCATTTGCTCCACATAATAATCCTGTCCCACTCGTGATTCGATCAACTGAGGCGCAATGTTTTTTCCGTTGGCAGTGATGATTATATCCTTCTTGCGGTCAGTGATTTTCAGGAATCCATCCTCATCGATCTCGCCTATATCACCGGTCTTGAAATAGCCGTCTTCCGTCATAGCTTCCCGGGTTGCCTCCGGCTTGCCAAAATAACCCTTGAAAACATTATCACCCTTGATAAGCACTTCTCCGTCTTCTGCTATTTTGATATGGTTTTGATCAATGGGTTTACCGGCGGTACCAAACTTAAAGTCAGATGGGCAATTGCAGGAACCCATCGGGGCGGTTTCAGTAAGCCCGTAACCCTGAGCAATAAAGATGTTGGCCGCGAAGAAGAATTCTTCTATTTCTTTGGCCAGGGGAGCTCCTCCGGCAGAGAAGAAGTTCAAACGCCCGCCCAGTAGTTCTCTAACCGTGGAAAGCACCATTTTGTGGGCTAATTTATGCTTAAACTCCAGAGCGGAGGAAATCTTTTCGCCCCGAATTTTGGCAAACTCATATTCCTTACCTACCGATATACCCCAATCAAAGATCTTCTTTTTGACACCTCCGGCTTGCTCCATTTTGGCATAAATGGCAGCGTACATTTTTTCAAAGAGGCGGGGTACTCCGCACATATAGGTGGGTCTGATTTCCCCAAAATACTCAACAATTTTATTGGTATCGCTGCAGAAATACTGAGTGGCACCTCGGGAATGGATCCAATAGCTGGAGGCCTTTTCATAAACATGGCTCAAAGGCAGGAATACAACTTCGATATCGTCTTCTGACATGGGGAATCTTGAATTCAAAGCCTCGATCTCAATGAAGAAGCTTCTATGTGAATGCATAGCTCCCTTGGGCTCGCCGGTGGTACCGGAAGTGTAAATGACTGACATGATATCATCGGTTGTGATCGCGTCAAGCCGCCTTTGTAATTCTTCCCCTTGATTAGATTTTCTGCCCAGTTCGTAGAGATCATCGATATACATGACATTCTTATCATTGGGATCGATTTCCACCGATTTTGAAAATACGATCACATGCCCGATTTTACTATTACCTTTATAGAATTTCATAACATTGTCGTATTGAAATTGATCATCTACGAAAATAATTTTGCACTTGGCATCATCTACGATATATTCAGCCTGTTCGGCAGTATTGGTGGCATAGATCGCTACTGTGGCACATCTGATGCTCATAATGGCGTAATCGCATATGACCCATTCTGGTCGATTTTGCGAATAGATGGCGATCATGTCGTTTTCCTGCGCTCCGATTTCAAGAAGTCCCTTCGCCGCATTGTCGATCCGTTCGCCAAATTCCTTCCAGGAGATACCTTTCCATTCGTCACCTTCTTTATAATACAAGGCGTTTTCTTTTCGGTCGGCGTACTTCTTAACCTGCGCATGAATCGATGCTGCTAAACTGTCAGTTTGCATACTATGATATACCCCCTTAATAAATCTCCAGCACTGTGCACTCTATGTTAACTTACTCATACAAGAGCAAGATCGGTTTTGGAAAAGAGTAAAAAAACAGGAGGAAATTATGCCATGCCCGGTCAACAGGTTCTGTCATAAAAATTTGTTTTAACTATAAATATTATAATTCTTTAATATATCCTGTTAATCCTTCTTATTTTTATAGTTTTTGCAACAACCTTTGGGAAACAGGTAGGGAGTTCCTATCCAACTAAAGACCAGCTGAGATCACTAAAAAGGTCCCGAAAACTGTACTGGGATAGGTCGGGAATTAAATATAAATAAAGACACCATTGCCTCGCAAAATTCAAAGGAAGAATTCGACATATTAGCGAATAGATATTAATAACAGAGATACAAACAACGGGTAGCGGAAAATCGATATTGGAACATCCGCAGTTTAGGAGCGAAAAGATGGGTAAGAGTCTTAAAGCATTAGAAAAAAAGGTACGCAAAAAGATATCTCCTGATGTGTCACTCCGAGAATGGCGTGATTCCATAGTGTTGGAAGGAATGGTTGGTACCTGGGAACAGTTATACAACGCCGGGAAGATTTGTGCCAACCAGGGCTATAAAGGCGTAGTTAACAAGCTTAAGGTCTATGATTTAGACATTCCACCTGCCAAAAAACCTCTCCTAACGGATAATTTTTTGCAGGATAAAAAGGTGGATGTGCTCATCATTGGTGCCGGCATAATTGGCTGTGCCATCGCCAGAGAACTCTGCAAATGGCAGTTGTCGATCCTGTTGGTGGATAAGGAAGATGACGTAGCCATGCACGCCTCCTCCAGGAATGACGGCATGATCCACTCCGGTATTGAACCTAAGATCGGCTCCAAAAAGGCTCTGTACAATGTTAAGGGCAATGAGATGTATACCCGCATCGGACAGGAATTGGATGTAAAAATAATCAGGTGTGGTTCGAGCGTTCTTTTCGACCGAAAACTGTTGAGTCTGGCCAAGCCAGTGTTGGATATACGTGCTCAGAAAATGGGCGTTAAAGGTGTTACTGTACTCTCCAAAGAAGAGGTATTAAGAAAAGAGCCCCATATTGGCGTACCGGTAGCCGGAGCCCTGCACCTTGCCTCGGTGGGGATAACCTCACCCTACAAAATGACCGTAGCCTATGCGGAAAATGCCGTGCAGAATGGTGCGGAAGTTTCTCTCAATACCATAGTGTTAGCCATGCAAAAGGAACATGACCGCATTACCAGCGTGGTCACCAACCGGGGGACAGTCTATCCTAAGCTGGTTATCAATGCCGCGGGGGTCTTTGCAGACATTATTGCTGATATGGCCGGTGATCAGTTTTTCACCATCCATCCCCGCAAAGGCCATATTCTATTCCTGGATAAAAAGAAGGGCGAGCTGATCAACGGGGTCATAGGCAAACCGAGCCTTAGCCTGGCAAAAGGCAATACCAAGGGCGGAGGGGTCGTTAAAACCGTGGATGGCAATGTGCTGGTTGGCCCGGATGCTTATGAGCAACCTTTTCGGGAAGATTTCTCCACTGATATGGAAAATATTGCGGCTATCATGGAAAAGCATTTGCCCCTGGTAAAAGGATTCAGCCCGTCTGATGTAATAGCTTACTGTGCCGGGATCCGAGCCTCCACCTATGAAGAAGATTTTATAGTGGAAAGATCGGATTATGTACCAAACCTGGTCTATGCCGCTGGTATCCAATCTCCTGGTTTTGCTTCCGCTCCGGCCATTGCCGAGGAGATCGAACAAATAACCTGTAAAGCTTTGGGGGAGGTCATGGAAGTTAAGCCTAATATCCACTGGAATCCCATCAGAAAAGGGATTCCGGATATAAGCCATATGGACTTTGCTGCCCGCAGCCAGATCATTAAAGAAAATCCCCATTACGGCGAAATAGTGTGCCGCTGTGAAGGAATCAGCAAGGGTGAGATCATCGATGCCCTTAATTCGCCCCTGCCGGTCTACTCGGCAGACGCTATCAAAAGGCGAGTCAGAGCAGGTATGGGACGTTGTCAGGGCGGCTTCTGTCTGCCTACCGTCATGACCATTATACATGAAGAGACCGGTATACCCATGACCGCCATAACCAAGAAAGGCAACAACTCCAATATAGTAGTGGCCGAGACCAAACAGAGCCCAAAGAGCGGGGGTGAAATGAATGAACAGATATGATGTGGTGGTTTTGGGTGGAGGCCCCGCGGGGCTTTCGGCTGCTTGGGCCGCGTCCCTTAACGGTATGAACACCCTAATTATCGAAAGAGAAAATCGATTGGGCGGGATATTAAAACAGTGTATTCACGATGGCTTTGGTTTGGTGAAATTTAAGGAAAAGCTTACGGGGCCAGAATACGCCCAGAGATATATCGACCTGGTGAAGCAGAATAATATTCCGGTTTTAATGAATACCTTTGTGATAAAGGTGGAAAGAGAACAGGATGATTTTGTAATTACGGTAGTCAATTCTTCCCAGGGGGTGGCCCAGATCAGAGCGAAAGCCTTGATATTGGCCACCGGCTGTCGGGAAAGAACAGCTAAACAAGTTTTTATCAACGGTACCAGACCCGCGGGTATATATACCGCAGGCACGGCCCAGCATTTTGTCAACCTGGAAGGCTATCTGCCCGGCAAAAAATGTGTGATTTTGGGCAGTGGGGACATTGGTCTCATAATGGCTCGCCGGCTCACCCTGGAAGGAGCCCAGGTATTGGGAGTATATGAAGCCAAAAAGACGCCTTCGGGATTAAGCCGCAATATCGCTCAGTGCTTAAATGATTTCGACATACCTTTGCACCTGGCTACTACCATTACTCGGGTATTCGGCGATGATCGAGTTGAAGCTGTTGAAACAGCCCGAGTGGATGAGCATATGATACCCATCGAAGGCACGGAAGAGATCATAACCTGTGACAGCGTCATCCTTTCGGTGGGCTTGATTCCGGAAAATGAAATCGCGGAAATGCTGGACATTGAAATGGATCATGTCACCAAAGGCCCGGTGGTAGATCAGAACTTCATGACCTCGGTGGCGGGAGTCTTTTCCTGCGGTAATGCTCTGCATGTCAACGATTTGGTGGATTATGTATCAGAAAGTGGTGAAATAGCTGGGGAGAAAGCCGCCCAATATGTCCGCGAAACCAGCGAGCGGGAATTTGTGGACATAAGCATGGTTGGCCAAGATTTTTTGTATGTGGTGCCTCAGCATATTGATATAAAAGCGGACAACAAGACAGTGATCCTATATTTCCGCTCCCGAGAGGTGCGGGAGAATATGCGAGTCACTATTAAGTCCGGTGAAAACGTCCTCTTTTCCAAAAGGTATATAAAGCTTAAACCACCGGAAATGGAACGGGTGCGCCTCAACCTGAAAGGCGATTTATCCAGCGGTGTGATAGATTTGATCATGGAACCGGTCAAAGGTAAGGAGATGGCGCCATGAGAAACCTGGTTTGCATAGAATGTCCCATCGGCTGTAGTCTGACGGCTGAAAAAAGTGGGGAACAGTGGGAGGTAAAAGGAAATCGCTGTACCAAAGGAGTGGACTTTGCTATTAATGAAATAACCGACCCACGCCGCAGCATTTGTTCCACTGTCCGCACCACCTTCAAAACAGTTCCCCGTTTATCGGTGCGAACCCAGGGAGAAGTACCCTTAAATACGATTTTTGAGGTGATGGAGCAGATAAACTCAGTAAAATTGGATCATCCAGTCCATATAGGAGAGGTAATTATCGAAAACGTCAGCAATACCGGTATTAATGTGATTGCCACGTCGGATCTGTACTATTTGCTGGAGGAGGATCAAAGATGAACAGTGGGGAGGGCTACATCTTAACCCTTGATTGCGGCACCCAGAGTGTTAGGGCCATATTGTTTGACAGCAGCGGGAACATAGTTGGCAAAGAGAAGGTGGAATTTGAGCCCTATTTTTCCAAGGAACCAGGTTGGGCGGAGCAGGATACCGCTGTCTTCTGGGATAATTGCTGCCTGGCCTGTCAAACCTTGAAAGCTAGGCAGCCTGAGGACTGGGATAAGATTATCGGTGTAGCGGTGACTACGCAAAGAGATGCTACCATCATTGTCGATAAGGAAGGGGAACCCCTGCGGCCGGCTATTATTTGGTTGGATCAAAGAATGGCCCAATGTAGAGAACCCCTCCCATTTTACAACAATGTCATGCTTAAGGCGGTGGGCATGGCTAAAGCCGTGGAGATTCTCAGAAGACAAGCGAAAACCAATTGGATAATCGAAAATGAGCCTGAATTATGGGAGAGAACTTATAAGTTCCTATTGTTATCAGGTTTTTTTAATTATAAGCTGACCGGACAGTATGTAGACTCGGTAGCCAGCCAAATCGGGCATATCCCCTTCGATTATAAAAGGCAATGCTGGGCTAAGTCCAAAGCTGATTTCAAGTGGAAAATGTTTGGCATCGATAAAGCTAAGCTCTATGACCTGGTTCAGCCGGGAGAAATCATTGCTGGCGTTACAGCCCAAGCTGCTTTAGCTACCGGTATTAAGGAAGGTACCCCGGTGATTGCCGCCGGATCAGACAAAGGCTGTGAGACCCTGGGGGTGGGATGTCGGGATCTTTCCTGCGCCAGTATGAGTTTTGGCACTACTGCCACTGTGCAAATCACTTCCCAACGTTATTTGGAACCCCTGCAGTTCATGCCGGCCTACCCAGCTTCCATTCCAGGGTACTATAATCCGGAGATCGAGATTTTCCGGGGATATTGGATGATCAGCTGGTTCAAAAAAGAATTTGGTGTCCGAGAAATGATAGAAGCCGAAGCCAGGAGAGTCTCGCCGGAGACCGTACTGGATGAAAAACTGGCCGATGTCCCCCCGGGCTCCCAGGGGCTTGTCCTGCAGCCCTTTTGGTCTCCCGGATTGAAGATGCCAGAAGCCAAGGGAGCGGTCATTGGCTTTGGGGATGTGCATACCAGGGTACATATCTACCGAGCTATAATTGAAGGCATCAACTATGCGCTGATCGAAGGTCTGGAAAACATTGAAAAGAAATCCAAGGTAAAAGTTAAGCGTATAGCGGTTTCCGGCGGAGGCTCCCAGAGCAATGCCATCTGCCAGATCACCGCTGACATGTTCAACCGGACAGTTGTCCGAGGCCAAACCTATGAAACCTCCGGGCTGGGAGCTGCTATCAATGGATTCGTAGGCTTAAAAGTGTTCAGTAGCTATGAAGAAGCTATAAATAACATGGTTCACTATACCAGCTTTTTTGAACCAGACCCAGCCAATGCCCAACTGTACCATGAGCTTTACCACCGGGTCTATTGTAAAATCTATTCCCGGCTGGAGAAATTATATAAGGAGATCAAAGCGATCACCCACTATCCTGACATATAGGAAATCGTGAAGGAGCGGATATGATGAGCAATAAACACGGCGGCTTTGTACCGGCCTGGCATGAACAAGCACCACCCGAAAAATCCTACCGTTCTATTTTCAAATGGGGGGATCCCCAGGAATTCAAGCATCCTAACCCCCGCCTTTATGAACTTATGAAAAGCACCTTTCAGATGAGTGATGAGGATTTCCGACAAAAACAGAAAATGGGTCTGGAAGAAGTCTCCTTTGATTTGCCTACTTCCCTTACCCCGGAGCAAATTGAACATTTTAAGAAAATAGTTGGCCAGGCAAACATTAGGGAAGATGAGTACTCACGTCTGCAAGTGGCCTATGGCAAGACCATGATCGATCTGATGCGGCTTAGGGAAGGCATAGTTGAAAACGTACCCGATTTGGTCATCCATCCTCGGGACAAGGAAGATATACAGAAAATAGTTGACTATTGCCACCAGGAAAAAATCAATATCTATGTTTATGCCGGAGGGTCTTCAGTAACCAGGGGGGTAGAGTGTGTTAAAAGGGGCATTACTCTAGACATGCGCGTACATATGAACAAGGTGTTGAAGTTTAATGAGATCAATCAGACCATAACCGTAGAACCCGGCATGTCCGGCCCACAATTGGAAAAGACGCTCAATGATGCTCCCCAGCTTTTGCAGGCCCGAAGAGCTTATACTTGCGGACATTTTCCCCAGTCCTTCGAGTATTCTTGTGTGGGAGGATGGGTGGTGACCCGAGGGGCAGGTCAGAATTCCACCTATTATGGCAAGATAGAGGATATAGTTATTTGTCAGGAATATGTCACTCCGGTGGGAACCATAAAAACGGCTGAATATCCTGCTAGTGCTACTGGGCCGTCTATTGACCAGATCATGATCGGCAGTGAAGGGACTTTTGGCATACTGGTGGCGGTGACCCTGAAGGTATTCAGATATATGCCGGAAAACCGGGCTAAGTTTTCTTATATGTTCAAGAATTGGCAGGATGCCATAGAAGCTACCCGGGAAATCATGCAGGGCGAGTTTGGCTATCCTTCAGTATTTCGAGTATCTGATCCAGAGGAAACCGATATAGCTATGAAGCTCTACGGAGTAGAAGGGACAATAATTGAGAAGGTGCTGGAAAGACGAGGTTTTAAAAAGGGCGAAAAATGCCTGATGCTGGGGCTAGCCGATGGAGATAAAACCTTTACCAGGGTTGTCAAACGCAATATCCACCGAATCTGTAAAAAGTACGGGGCCATGTATACCACTAAATTTGTTACCCAGGCCTGGGAAAAAGGCAGGTTCAAAGACCCTTACATGCGAGAAGATCTGCAGGATTTTGGTATTATGACCGATACCCTGGAATGTGCAGTTTCTTGGGCTGATATGCCGGCAGTTTACCAGGGAGTAAGAGATTTTTGCAAGAGCCGGCCTAATACAGTATGTATGACTCACATTTCCCATGTCTATCCTCAGGG
>Ga0209722_1000291_pt1 | contig 59044 bp, 42 predicted proteins | sample BioC12SIPDNA_2_FD_185745 | JGI IMG/M metagenome (GOLD analysis project Ga0209722, IMG submission 185745) | Anaerobic biogas reactor microbial communites from Washington, USA - Biogas_R1_A C12 SIP DNA (SPAdes) (version 2) | ecosystem: Engineered > Bioreactor > Anaerobic > Unclassified | place... | reverse complement strand
GACGTGAGCAACGCGAACGTCGCGTAACCCTGGGACGGTTCCGATGATCCCGTTTTCGTTTCAGTCCCGAAGGGACGACCCTAAGCCAGCCCAGGGTGGAGCGACGTGAGCAACGCGAACGTCGCGCAACCCTGGGACACGATGATTGTTCGATGGTGAACCCCAAAGGGGTGGCCCTAAAACAAGGTCGAGAACATGCCACAATCATTGGCCAGGGTGATCGTTCATGTCGTTTACAGCACCAAGCAACGCCACCCGTGGCTTCGCAACCCCACTCTGCGATCCGAATTGTATGCCTATACTGCCACCATACTCAAAAATGAAGTCGACTCACCGGCCATCCTGATCAACGGCATGGCCGATCACCTCCACATCCTGTGTCTGCTGTCCCGCAAGTTCGCTATCATGGACGTCGTCAAGAGATCAAAGACAGAAACGTCGAAATGGATCAAGAGACAAGGCCACGACGGTTTCCAGTGGCAGGCAGGATACGGAGTCTTTTCGGTAAGCCAGTCAAACGTCGAACAAGTCAAACGTTACATTGCCAATCAGGAGGAGCACCACAAGCGCATCTCGTTCCAGGACGAGTTCCGAAGGATCTGCGAGAAACATGGGATCGAAATTGATGAACGGTACGTTTGGGATTAGGAACGGCGATGGTGACGTATTTGTTAGGGCCGCCCCGTTGGGGCTGGTTGATCTTGTTTGGATTTCCGACCCAGGGTTGCGCGACGTTCGCTTCGCACACGTGCGCTACACCCTGGGCTGATATAGGGATGTGCCTTCGGCACGAGAGGAATCGATTCCGTTTCCAATAACCTCATTCAACACGCAGACATCATGCAGACATTCCGTCCCGAAGGGACGCCCCTAAGCCAGCCCAGGGTGAAGCGAATGTGAGCGACGCGAGCATCGCGTAACCCTGGGACCAAAGACCATTTGCCCACGAACCCCAACAGGGTGGCCCTAACACGACATGGCTCCATGGCAAACAACAAACCTCCCAACACGACCCATTCCGTCACAGAAGACGCTCCCGACGAACGTTTCGCCGCAAACGACGTTCGCCTCTCTCCTCGCGGATGGCTGCTCGCGGCCGCCCTGACGCTGCTGGCGTTCTGGTTGATCCCGCTGGCCTGGCAGAAGATCGAACCGCTGAACCTGGAGCCCGACTACCGCATCCCTTTCCGGCTGGGAAACGACTACTGGAACTACCGGCGAACGAGCACCGAAGTATGCCGCGGCGATGAGACGGTTCTGGTCGGCGATTCGGTTCTTTGGGGCCATTACGTCGACAGCCACGAGACGCTTTCCCATTACCTCAACGAGGTCTCCGGCGGCAGTGAGTTCGCCAACCTGGGCGTCGACGGCATCCACCCCGTCGCTCTGGCCGGCCTTGTTGAGCATTTTGGCGGGGCGATCCGCAACAAGCGGGTCGTCGTCAACTGCAATCTGCTGTGGATGAGTTCTCCGCGACACGACCTCTCCTCCGACAAGGAATCACCCTTCAACCACCCGGCCCTCGTTCCGCAGTTTGCCGTCAGAATTCCCTCCTATCGGGCGTCGATTTCTGAGCGGCTGGGGATCGTCGTCGCCAGGCAGTTCCGATTTCTCGGTTGGGCTGATCATGTTCGTATCGCCTACTTCGGCAGCGACGATCTGGCGACCTGGACGCTGGAGCACCCCCACAATGACCCCTTGGACCAGGTGACGCTGATCCTTCCATCGCCCGACGAACCGCCGTCGCCGGAACCAGACGCCCGGCCCTGGAACGAGAAGGGCCTGCGACAAGTCAATCCGGAGTGGGTACCGCTCGAACAGTCGCTGCAATGGCGGTTCTTCCAGCAGACGGTCGAGTCGCTCAAGCAGCGGGGTAATCGAGTCTTCGTGATGATCGGCCCGCTGAACGAGCACATGCTGACGGAAAAGGGGCTGGCTGCGTACAATCAGCGAAAGTCTGCCGTGGCCGCGTGGCACGAGGAGCAGGGGATTCCTTGTACGGTTCCCGACGCCCTGCCGAGCCAGGACTACGCCGACTTGAGCCACCCGACCGCCGAGGGCTACGCCCTCCTGGCAGAAGAGCTTATGAAAGAAGATTCGTTTCGTCAGTTTCTTGCGGAATGACCCGTAGGTCCCGGGCGCCGCACGGGTCCTGAGGCGGAGGATTACCGAGGCAAACATCCATGCACTTTGGACGGCCTGCGGAGGCACAAGTATGAGACTCGATCACGGATACATTCCCACTCCTTTCCTTGCGTTGTGTATTGTGTTGATGCTCGGAGCTACCCAGCCGGCCCAGGCAGCCGGCGGGATCACCGTATCCCACGATGGCGTCACCATCCGGGTTCTCAGTAAACCGTTCTCGGGCGACAGCGCGTCGCCAAACGACGCTTCTTCAAACACATTGTCGCTCGCTCAACTGCCGGCACAGGTGTCGAGCTTTGCCGTGTTGGAGACCGAAACGGTCGTCGTCTCATGTACGGCCGATCCGGGTGTCCTGGCCTTCTGGACGCGCCGTGACGGTCGGCTCACGCGGCAGGGCGAGGTTCTTCTGAACTCGGTTCCTGACTCTCCGCAGACTCGAATCGTGGCCGACGAGCGGCACGGCATGGCTTTGGAAATCGGCGATCGCCAGGAAGGATTGCGGCAGATTGTTGCCCTCTCGAAGGACGGGATTCTGGAAATCCGGCAACCGTCCGCGCGAACCGTGACGGTTCGCTGCCCGTTACGATATGCCCTGGTGCCTTCGCTGATCGGCACCGATCTGCTTTTCGATCCGGAAACTCTTCCGGCCGGAAAGCCCAGCTTTCTGCCCTCGCTGAACATGGTTGTCGGCCTGCAGGAAGGCGGCTCCGGTATGTTGACAGCCGTCTGGCCTCCGGCTAACCAGTTGGCTCGAGTGCTAGTCCAGGAGCAGAGCGACACTCGTCGAGTCGAGTCCTTCGAACTCGACACCGCCGGCAAGCCCATATTCGTCAGCTTCATCGAAGACCCGAATATCTGGCACGCCGAGCCGCTCCGCAAGGAGTACCTGGAGACCGATACGGCGATCGCCTGGCAGCGGCCGTTCGACGCCCGGTGGGTCGGACGGTTCTTGATCGACTCCGACGGATACGACTTCCCCTTCTATTTCCTCGCCGAGCGGCAGAAGCTCTGGGGACGCTACATCCGCGGCTGGTTCTACTACCCGGTCTGGTTCGACCGCGACAAGACGATGGTTCACTTCGAGAAGAAATTCCCGCCCGTCGGCGATCTCCTCGTTTACTATCTCGATACCTACGACGACAACGGCGGGCAATTGTCGCCGGTGGGCGTGATGCAGAAGTCGTTGGGCAAAGACGCGGCCGCGGAACTGCTCGACTTCAAGGGGACCAGGGAGTTGACCCTGCTCGAACACCGCAACGCCGTGTGCGCCATGACCTACAAGATCGAAGGCTGCTTTGCCGGGGAGCCCGACGCTCGGCCGTGGGCGGAGGTGAGGCCTTTTACCGACGACATTGCCACTTTCATCCGGCTCATCCGCGAGCGAGTGTTCCAGTTCGACCAGTTTGCCGCCGAACTGCAGGACCTGCTGCAGGCCGAGCAGAAGAAGCAGCCGGAACTGGCCGACGCCTTGAAGCCGTGCGAGGAGATCCTGGAAGAGATCCGCGCCATCGCCGCCGACGATCTGCCCGACATCTCGCTCGAAACGGTCCGCGAGTGGACCGACGCCGTCAAACAACTCACGCCGGATGCCGAGAAGAAGAACCTGGCGACCGTCAAAGCCTTGACGCAGAAGTGCCGCTCCGTGGCCGGGACCCAGGACGACATGGCCCGCAACTTGTGCGTGGTGACGATCCGCCTTATGGAGGAGGCGGCCCGGATGGGCACCGCCTCTCCGCAGCACGTCCGCCTGGCGGAACAGATCATCGCCCGTTGCCGAGGCATCATCCGCCAGCCCACCTGGTGGGAGCCCTGCCGCAAGTACCTTCCCAAAAGCAATCCCGGCGCACCATAGTCCGTAGGATAGGTTTGCAGTTCCTGCAACCTGTCCAAGACAAATGCGACCCCGTCTTCCAGGAGAATACGACGTGCAACAGCGATCGTTCACAACGTGCACTCTCGTAACTCTGCTCGCACTGACGACCGTCGGCTGCGTGGAACGCACACGGCCCGAAACGTCGCAGACGCCGACGTCAAACGAACCAGCGTCTGCAAGCGAACAGCCGAGCGAGATCGAAACCTCAGGCGGCGTCCCGATGGTCCTGATCCCCGGCGGCGAGTTCACCATGGGCAGCGACGGCCAGCAAGACGCCGCGCCCGCCCACAAGGTGACCGTGAGCCCCTTCTACATGGACCGCTACGAGGTGACGCAAGCGTTCTACGAGCGGCTCATCGGTAAGAATCCGGCGAGGCGCAAGGGCGAGCAGAATCCGGTCGAACGGGTCCGTTGGACCGACGCACTCAAGTTCTGCAACGCTCGATCGGCCGAGGAGGGCCTGACGCCCTGCTACAACCTGGAGACCCGGGCCTGCGACTTCTCGGCCGACGGCTACCGGCTGCCCACCGAGGCCGAGTGGGAATATGCCTGCCGGGCCGGCAGCACGGGCGACTACTACTTCGAAGGCGGCGCCGACCGGCTGGATGCCAACGCCTGGTTCCGCGACAACGCCGGGCGCAAGCATCATCCCGTCGGCCAGAAAGAACCCAACGCCTTCGGCCTGTACGACATGGCCGGCAACGTTCGCGAATGGTGCAACGACTGGTACGCCGTCGACGCCTACTCCGCCGACCCCGCCGCCGATCCCCGCGGGCCCGCCTCGGGCGAGAAGACCGTCCTGCGCGGCGGCGCCTTCTCCGGCTCCGCCGAGACCTGCACCAGTTGGAGCCGCTATTGTGACGAGCCGGGCTTCACCGACGCCTGCGTCGCCTCCGACGACTACGGCTTCCGCTGTGTCAAGCGAGCCAAGTAGCGAGAACGAATCGCTCGAGGATTCTGAACAAGAGGAAGCAGAGGTATCAGAGGATAGGACGGAAGCGTCCAAGCTATGCAAGATCCCGTGCTGCCAGGCTGAAGAGAAGACGGCTAAGTCACGAAAGAATCAAATCTCGCGAACGTACGAGAGACTCTCTTGACAAGGATTACCTCTCTGCTTGTTCGACACCCATGATTGGAATCTCTGCCAAGAGACGATGCGTTCTGCCTGTCGATAACCCAAGCTCACACAGAATTCACTCCTACTCTCTCTGATTCCTCTGCTTCCTCCTGTTCAAGTAATCCAAATCGCAGAAACCGAGATTCTCATGTTATCCACCCATCCTGGCACCGCGCGGTTTCTGAAATCAGCGGCTCGGTTCGTGTTCGTTGCCAGCTTTGCAGCGACGTTGGTGGAGCGAGCCAGGTCTGATTCTCCGGCGTTCAAGGCCGACGCGATTCATCCGGAAAGGCGGACCGAAGCGAGCCCGGCGGGCAGTCATCCTGTCTCGGTGAACCCGCCCTCGCTTCTCTGGCCTGTCACCTCGGGCAGCGGCGTCCGGTATCAAGTGCGACTCTCGCAGGAGGAACGGTTTGCCGACGGCGGGACTATCAAAGCGAGCGATCTCCGCTGGGCCATGTTCAATCCACACCGCCGGCTCGACGAAGGCACCTGGTATTGGCAGGTCGGCACGACGAAGAAACCCGGTGCGGATGCCGAGTGGTCGCCGGTTCATTCCTTCAAGGTGGACGATACGGCACGGGAGTTCGTCACGCCCCCGGCGGCGGAAATGCTCGGCGGTGTGCCCCGAGCGCATCCGCGGATCCTCGTGCCGGCGGACAAGCTCTCTCGGCTGCGAGACAAGCTCCAGGGAACCGAGATACGAAAGGATTACGTCCGGGTGGCCGAGAGGCTGGTCGGCAAGTCGGTTCGCGGGGTTGAAGGTGCGCTGCCGTCCGAGACCGGCAAGAACCAGTTCGAATCGAAGAACTTCGCCAAGTGGGCCAGCAAGGGCTACGCCGGGAAACTGCTCGACGAGATCAAGTCGCTCTCGGTGGCCTACCTGGCCACAGGCGACGAGCGTTTCGCCCGGGAGGCAATCCGCCGCGGTATCCTGGTTGCCGGATTTGACCCGAAAGGTCCCACGTCTCGCTCGGTCAGCGATTTCGCCGACGGCTCGTGCATGGAAGCCCTGGCACTGGTCTACGATTGCTGTCACGACCTGCTTTCCGACTCGGAGAAAGCCCAACTTCGCGACGCCATGGTCGCCCGGGTTGCGCCGTGGTTCGCCCGGCAGATGAACGACCTGGAATCGCGAGTGTTCAACGCCCACATCTGGCAGCACATCCTTCAGCAGGCCACCGAAGTGGCCCTGGCCCTGTATGGCGACGTGCCCGAGGCGGAATTGTGGCTCTCTTATGTGTACGAACTCTGGCCGGCTCGCGTTCCCCTTCTGGGCGGCGACGACGGCGGGTGGGCCAACGGCATCAGCTACTTCGGCACGAATTTCAAGACGCTGATGGAGATGCCGACCTTGCTGAGACGTTTCAGCGGCGTCGACTTCTGCGGCCATCCCTGGTATCGCAACACGATCTATTACCAACTCTACGCCTGGCCGCCGGGATCGGCCTCCGACGGCTTCGGCGACGGCGCCGAACGGCCGGACTCACCGTCGGGCGGACGGGCCATGTTCGCCCACTTTCTGGCAACCCGCTTCCAGGATCCGGTGGCCCTCTGGTACGCACGGCAGATCGTCGGGAATCGCAATCTCGATTCGCTGCTGCCCCCCATGCTCCTATTTGATCGTGTGCTGAGCGAAGGTGGGCCAAGGCTTCCGGAGCCGGCCCTGCCCGACGACTTGCCCCAAGCCCGAGCGTTTCGCGACATCGGCCTGGTGACCATGCACACCGACCTTGCGGCACCGCAGGACAACCTGATGCTCGCTTATCGCTCCAGCCCCTTCGGGTCCTACAACCACATGCACAGCGACCAGAACGCTCTGCATATCGTCTGCGGCGGCAAACGACTGTTCTCCGGGTCGGGCTACTACATCGCCTACGGCGACGAGCACTTCCAGGGCTGGTACACCCACACCCGGGGCCAGAACTCTATCCTTATCGACGGCAAAGGCCAGGTTCGCGGCGCGGAAGGCTACGGCTGGATCGCCCGCTACCTGCACGGCCGGCAGATCACCTACTGCACGGGCGACGCCTCCAGCGCCTACGGCGACGCCGGGCTGACGCGGTTCCGCCGCCACGTGGCCTTCCTGCGTCCCGATATCGTGGTCATCTACGACGACCTCCAGGCCGATCATGCCGCCGAGTGGAGTTGGCTGCTCCACAGTCCCGGTAAGATCGAAACGGACGTCGACACAAACCGGTTCCTCGCAACGACCGACAACGCCCAAGCCCGGATCAACATGTTCGCATCCAGCCCCGTGAAGGGAACCGTCTCCGACCAGTTCGACCCACCCGCCCTCAACTGGCGAGACAAGAAAGACAGTGGCAAGACGATCAAGTATCCGAACCAATGGCACTTGGCGGTCGTGCCGAACGAGAAATCGGCAAAGGCCCGATTCCTGGCGGTTCTCCAGATCCGCCCCGGCAAGGCAACAACTCCGGAGGAGCCACGGCGCGAAGCCGACGGCACGATCCGCGTGGCCGATTGGCGGATTACCGCGGGCTTGGATTCTTCCCGGCCGGCCTCGCTATTGATCGACCGGGCCGACGGCGGCGCCGCCTTGGCGGTCGACTGTGCGGCGGTCACCGTCGCAGGAACCGAGCACAAACTGTCGGGGTCAGAATCGCTGCTGGTCGAGGCAGCGGAGGGGATTGTCTGCCGGTGTGGCGACGAATTGCCGGAGGCGGCGAGGTGAGTCTGATAGTCAATACCCTCGACAGCAAATGCGAGCTTGAAGAGTTCTCAATTGCCGCCATCTCTTTTCTATGCGTCTTCATCCTCCAGTTTCTCTGGTGCTGCCCAGTACAGAGTGTACTGCATGGTCCTGAGCAACGGAAATTGCTCCGGGATGGCACTGCCGACCGGGGAGCCGATCGCGATGATGTCCTTCGCGATTAGCTTGTACAGCTTCCAGATGGGAACAACCTTACCGCTTCCAACCACCGAATGGTTCTTGTCACTTCCCCAGAGCACAGCCCACTGTTCGAAAGTCTTGTTGTGCGGAAGCCAGGGGAAGATCTCTGGAATAATGTACTTCCTTCCAGCCTCGAATTTCTTCCGGAAACGTTGCTCTCGCTTTTCCCACGTATGTGCGTCGATTGACGGTTCGATTTGGATCAGATGGTTGTTCAAAGGGTGATAGCCGACAATGTCCAACTCCCCCTGAAAACCGCCGTGGGGCAGTTTGCCGACTTTGACGTTCCGCCGAACGAAATAGCCTTTGTACTCAAGCCATTCCGCCACCAGTTGCTCTAGGTGATTTGCCATGTCCCTCACTCACGTGCGAACGTCACCCTCTCACCGCGAGACCCTGAATCTACGGGCTAACACAAACGTAGTCAAATCCGCAAGTTAAGTCAGAGCCTTCGTTTGCCTAATCGCTACAGTGACTTCGGCACGATAAATCTTGTTTACTGCCATCAATTTACTACTACACAAACTTGACTACTTGCTTGCAACGTGAATACATTACCATTCCACCCTACCTCGTCGGCGAATAATCCATCGCCTTCATGAACACCGACTTCACTCCGTCTTTCACGGTCAAGGGCCCGCCGGCTGCATCCTCGGAGGCTTTCCGGGCAGCCACCCAGTCGGGATCGGCGCGAAACGCGTCGAACGAGGCCTTGGCCGCCTCGGGGCTGGCGTGGGTGAGCAGGTAGATCAGCTTCTCGCCGGCACCGGGCTGACCCTCGACCGGGTTCCAGTAGCCGTACTGCTCGATGCCGTGACGTTTGAACAGGGCCACCGTGTGGTCGCGGAACCGGGCGTTCAGGCGGTCTAAGTTGCCCGGCGAGGTCGTGTAGGTCCGTAATTCGAACACGCGGTTCTCGGCCACCGACGGCTTGATCTCCGGCGAGTAGTCGGTGGCCTCAAGCTGCACCGATTCGACCTTGGTGACAAGCTTGCCGTTGGCCTCGCTCTGCTTTCGCACTTCCTGCCATTGGGGATCGGCGAAGAAAGCCTTCCAGGCCTGCTCGCGAGCCTCCCGGCAGGGGAAAGCCAGCAGGTAGACGAGCACGTTGTCGGTATTGTCGAGAGGCACCCAGTAGCCGATGCTGGTCAGCCCATGCTTCTCGAACAATGCCAGCGTGTGGTCCCGAAATCGGGCGTTCAGATCGTTCAATCGGCCGGGGGCCGCGTAGTAGGTGCGCAGTTCGTAAACGGGCGTTTCCTTCTCAGCGGCTGAAAGAATGCCGCTTGCCGCCAATACGAGGGCTGACGTTAGAATCCCTTTGATCATCATGGTACTGCTCCGGAACCGAGTCTTGTGATGCAGAATCTACCGCCGTTCCACTATAGCAACCGCCAATTCCCCTGCCCACAGAAAGCACTTACCTCCGCATGACAAGCCGCCCAAACGACGCCGGCACGTGAAAGTCCGGCTCCGCCGTCTGCGGATCGACCCAACTGATCCAACTCTCGCTCCACCCCGAACCCTCTGTGTGGCTGAATTCGGCCCGATAGATGCCGAACTTGATGGGCCGGCCGGAATCGAGTGCCGGGAATCCGAGCAATTGGAGCGACCTGAGCGGAATCAGCCCCTCCACGCGATAGCCTTCCTCCGTTCGCCGGCCCGTCACGTCGAGACCCGGACAGGCCCACGAGCGATCGAACCGGCGGTAGTAATTGGCGTGATAGTCGAGCACCCGGCCGAGCGGATCGATTTCCAGGCAATAGTAATTGGCCAGTTCGTCGTCCAGGGCAAAGAACAATTCCACGCGATCTTCGCGAACGACGTCTTCCTTGCCCTGATAGTCTTCGGCCAGAACGACGTCGTCGTCGTCCGCACGAAAGGCGAAGTAGAGAGCCCAGTCGTCAAACAACGCGCGGAACTCGGTCCGCGGCACCGGGCGGTTCTCCCAGGGAAAGGCAAACCCTGTCTCCAGGTTCGCCTGCTCCCAGGCCAGTTCATTGATGATGCCGTCGAGATTGATTTCGGCACCAGGAACGTAGCGGGCTTCGTAGGTCTTGGTCATCGGCGTTTCCAGGTGTTAGGGGGGCCGGAGAAATGGAATGATGGAACGGTGGAATAGTGGAATGATGGAATGGTCGAGGGAGACAGGGATGCGAGCGAGGGGCAGATTCACAACAACCCATCATTCCGTTCTCCCGTTCTCCCGTTCTTCCATCATTCCTGTCCGTGAATCAACGACTCCGTCGCTTCTGGTGTGCTCAGTCGTCCGCCCGGCTGCCGCTGCGATATTCCCCCGGCGTCTGGCCGGTCACGCGTTTGAAGCACTCGCACATCGATTCCATATACTCGAATCCTGCCAGCCGGGCAATCTTCACCAGCGGATAGTCGGTCATCGATAGAAGATGTTTTACGCGATCCAGCCGCACCCGAAGGATCTCCGCCTTGGGAGAACGGCCCAGCAGTCGGCTGAAACGGCGTTCCAGGGTGCTGCGGGAGACGTGCACGTGCTGGACGACGTCGCTTACCTGGATGCCGTCACAGGCGCGGCTGCGGATGAAGTAGACGGCGGCGGCCACGTCGGCGTCGCCGACAGCCACGATGTCGGTCGACTGCCGGGGCACAACCGCCAACGGCTCCACCAGGATTGGATCCGCCGGCGGGGCTTCACCGTCGAGCAGCCGGTCCAGCAGGCTGGCCGCCTGGTAGCCGACCCCTTCCGAATTCTGCTCGATGCTGCTGAGCGGCGGATGGCAGAGTTCGCAGATCAGTTCGTCGTTATCCACGCCGATCACGGCCAGTTCTTCAGGGACGGCGATATTCCGGTCGCTGCAGGCCATGAGCACCTGGTGCGCCCGCAGGTCGTTGCAGGCCATCAGCCCCACCGGCTTCGGCAGCGAGCTGACCCAAGTGGCCACAGTCTCTTCGCAACGCAACTCGTGGTCTTCACTGGCCGAAATGAACGAAGTGCCCGGTTGCCGGGGGTTGTCGTAGACGCTGACCTCGTATCCCAGCCGGTTCAGGTAGTCGACGAAGCATTCTCCGCGGGCCTCGGAGGAGTAGATGCCTGGCAGGCCGCAGTAGGCGAAATGTTTGAGCCCCCGCTCGATCAGGTGGTCGGCGGCCAGGTGGGCGATCGCCCGGTTGTCGGTGATCACGCCCGGGATACCCTCGGTGCTGCGGTGCTCGAACAGATCGACAACCGGCACGCCCAGTTTTCGAATCGCGCCGAGAAGCTCCCTGTTCTCGATCCGGGCGATGATGCCGTCGCCCTGCCAATTCTTGAGCCAGCCCGGGGCTCCGTCGCACAGACGCCGTTCGGTCTGGTAGATTTTCCAGCTTTCGTGGGCTTTCACGTAATGGGCGATGCCCGCGAGCACCCCTCGCCCGTAAGCTCGGGACCATTCGATGAGCAGTGCGATCTTGCGGCGTTCGGGCATGATCCGGCCAATCACAAGAACCAGTCTCGCCGCGACCGCAGGCCAGATCGTTTAACCCGCTGCCGCAGGCGAGGAACTCAGAGCACAGACTCACTCGGCCACACACGCGGGTGGCTAACTCGCAGCGAAGAACCCGCCGAAAGCGATGAATAATCGTAATACGTGCCAGCACCCCTCCGTGACCATCCTCTGCAACTCGTTCCGAGTATATCGCTAGTTTCGGCACATTTCCATCCAGCACCCCCCCGAGAGAGAATCGTCTCTGTGACGAAAAATCACAAACCGATTGACGCAAAACACTATTGATGTTCCCCTGCCGGTCCCGGAAGATCATTTCTGAGCTCTAAGCGACGGGGCAAACTCGCGCGGTAGAAAGGGGTAGCCGAGCGGCCCATTCAGAAGGCACAAGACGGAGAACGAACTCATGAACGTGAAGAATATCCTTCTCACCGGCGCGGCAGGGAAGATCGGCCGGGCTGTGCTGCCCGAACTCTCCAAGGCCGGCTACTCGGTCCGGGCACTGGAATACACCGACGGGCTGAAGGTCGACCGCTTGCCGAACGTCGAAGTCGTCACCGGCGATTTGCGCGACCCCTCCACGGCCAAGAGACTGATTGCCGACATGGACGTCGTCATCCACATGGCCAACGTCAAGGAAAACAAGGAACTGTTCCTCGACGCCAACATCAAGGGCACCTTCTATCTGCTCGACGCCTGCAAAGAGGCGGGCAACGTCAAGCAGTTCATCCAGGCCGGTTCCGACGCCCGGGCGGGGATCTACTACTATCCCCAGCCGATCCCGATCGACGAAAACCATCGCCACTCGGGTTATCCCGGCTATTATCCTCTCTCCAAGGTGCTGGAAGAGGTGATGTGCGAGCAGTACCAGATCATGTACCAGACGCCGATCACCATCCTGCGGTTCTCCTGGGTCCACGACGAAGACGACATCCTGGCCCACGTGACCCTTGAGGAGCCGTGTCTCGGCGTGCCCGTCTGGCGAGACTGGGCCGTCACGCCCGAACAGAAAGCCTATTTCAAGGAAGGAAAGAACGGCGTCGCCTGCCTGGTCCATGCCGACGGCAGTGCGGGCAAGCGGCACATCGTGAGCATCAAGGACGTCGTCAAGTCGATCATGCTGGCCATCGGCAATCCGACGGCCATCGGCGAGGCCTTCAACGTGTCGGGCCCGTCGCCTTTCGCCTACGACGCCATGGCCAACTATGTAGCGGAGAAGCTCAACCTGCCCGTCGTGCGGTTCGAGGTCAGCGAGTTCAACGACTTTTGCATTGAAATGAGCAAATCCCGCTCCGTCCTGGGCTTCACCCCTGAATACGACATTTTCCGCATCGTCGACGACGCCCTGGCGTTCCGCGCCGCCGGAAAGACCCGCTCCGCATGCCTCTATCCGGGGTAGGCCACGTGGAGATTACGGGCGTTGATTTCCATATTGCGAACGAAAGGGCTATGATCTGGCTTTCAGGGGGAAGAAGAGTTCACCCATCGAGGAGACAACCATGCCAAATAGGAATCCGTTTTTCGTCCTCGTGTTTGCGGCCGTGCTTCTGGCTTTGGCATTGACAGCAGGCAACGCTCCCGCCGCCGAACCCACCCTTCCGCTCAAGGCGGGCATCATCGGCATGGACGCCCACGCCCTGCCCTGGACCAAGATCATCAACAATCCGGAAGCCACCGGCGAACTGGCCGACATGACCGTGGTTGCCGGCTATCCCGGCGGCAGCCCCGACATTCCCCAGAGCATGGAGTTGCTCGAAAAGAGCGTGAAACCCGTCTCCGAAATGGGCGTGGAGATCGTCGACTCGATCGACGAACTGCTCAAGAAGGTCGACGTGGTCCTGATCCTGAGCATCGACGGCCGGACGCACCTGGAGCAGGCCAGGCCGGTGTTCGCCTCGGGCAAGCGGTTGTACATCGACAAGCCGATCGCCGGATCGCTGGCCGACGCGATCGCGATCTTCCGAATGGCGAAGGAGCACAACGTTCCTTGTTTCAGTAGTTCGTCACTGCGGTTTGCCGATCGGACGCTCAACGTCAGAAAGGACCCCGCCTTGGGCGAACTTGTCGGCTGCGATCAGTATGCCCCGTGCAGCCTGGAACCGCACCATCCCGACTTCTTCTGGTACGGAATCCACGGCGTGGAGCCGTTGTTCACGATCATGGGGCCCGGCTGCGTGTCGGTCTCGCGGGTCCACACCGAGGGAACCGATATGGCCGTCGGGGTCTGGAGCGACGGACGGATCGGCACGTTCCGTGGCATCCGCCAGGGTCAGCGGGGCTACGGTTCCACGGTCTTCGGTACGAAGGGGATCGTACCTGGCGGCGGGTTTGACGGCTACGAGCCGTTGATCGTCGAGATCGTCAAGTTCTTCAAGACGGGCATAGCGCCCGTCAGCGAAGCCGAAACGCTGGAAATCTTCGCCTTCATGGAAGCCGCCGACGAAAGCAAACGCCAGGGCGGCTGCCCGGTGACGCTGGAAAGCGTGATGAAGAAAGCGCAGCAGGAAGCCGCTGCGATCAAATGAACCACACCGAAGAACCAAATCCGAAATCCGAAACAAATCCCAAATCCAAGAGCAGAATGTACCAAACCTCGCGGATGACGGCCGGCCGTTTTGAACCTTACGTATTCGTGTTTCGAGCTTGTTTCGTATTTCGGGCTTCGTATTTCGTATTTCCCTTTTGCCTATCGCCTTCCCCACGGAGCTTGCCATGAACCGTCCGTCGAACACCAGTTCAGAAAAACCGTCCCGCCGCCAGTTCCTGCAGCGCACCGGTGCCGCGGCCGCCTCGGCCGCACTGGCAGCAACCCTGACCCCGACGCCGCGCGTTCACGCGGCCGAGAACAACACGATCCGCCTGGCCCTCATCGGCTGCGGCGGCCGCGGCAAAGGCGCGGTTGCCAATGCCATGAACTCGGAGTTCGGACCGGTCAAGCTGCATGCCATGGCCGACGTCGTCGAAGATCGCCTGACCAGCGCCCACAAGACCCTGTCCAAAGAGTTTGCCGACCGGGTCGACGTTCCCAAGGAACGCCAGTTCGTGGGCTTCAAGGCCTACAAAGACGCTATCGATTGCCTGGGTCCCGGCGACGTGGCCATGTTGACCAGTTTCGCTTACGTCCGCCCCATGCAGCTCGAATACGCTGTGAGCAAGGGCGTGAACGTTTTCATGGAGAAGTCGTTCGCCCCCGACGCGCCGAATCTGCACCGCCTGATGCGAGCCGGCAAGGAGGCGGAGAAGAAGAACCTCAAGATCGCCGCCGGCCTGCAATGCCGCCACAGCGTGAACCGCCAGGCGCTCATCCAGAAGATCCGCGACGGCGAAATGGGCGAGTTGCAGTTGATCCGGGCCTACCGCATCCACCCGGTCGGCGGCATGGGGCCGAAGCCCGAGGGCTACGACGAACTCCTCTGGCAGATCCGCAACTTCACCCGCTTCTTCTGGGTGTCGGGCGGGCTCTTCGCCGAGATGAACATCCATCAGATCGACGAAATCTGCTGGCTCAAGGGTGCTTATCCGGTTGAAGCACGCGGGATCGGCGGCCGCATGGCCAACAGCACGAACCACGGGCAGGGCTTCGACTCGATCTCGATCGAGTGGACCTTCGCCGACGGAACCAAGGCCATCGACGGCGTCCGCTGGCTGGGCGGACACTGCTTCCAGGAATTTGCCACCTTCGCCCACGGGACCAAGTGTGCGGCCCAGTTCTCGGGGAACATCCACGCCGGCACCACTCGGCTCTACAAGGATCAACGAATCCAGGACGACAACATCACCTGGGAAGCCCCGCCGGAAAAGTACAGCCCCTGGGACGCCGAGTGGAACGTGCTGCTCAGCAATATCCGCAACGACAAACCGCAGAACGAAGCCGAACGGGCAGCCCTTTCCAACTTCGCCGACCTGATGGGCCGAGCGGCCGTCCATTCGGGCAAGATCATCACCTGGGACGAAATGTACAACTCGAAGTTCCAGTTCCTCGAGAGCATCGACGACCTGGATTACGGTAGCGAGCCGCCTGTCAAAGTGGGGCCCGACGGTTTCTATCCCGTGCCGATTCCCGGCGTGTGGTCGGAAACGTAGTCTGGTTGTTTCGAGTTTCCGTGTAGGACAGGTTTGTAATCTGTCATAGGGGAGTACTGTAGCACAGGTTTTCAACCTGTCCGGACAGGATGCAATCCTGTCCTACAAACGAGTTGGCGTTGCCGACGCCGGCAATGCCCCGTAATCAACCATCCGTTCTGACAGGACGGCAGTTTCAACATCAACCGAGGAGTCCTGCGATGGCTACACGACGCCATTTTCTGAAATCATCGGCAACGGTGGGAGTGGCCGCTTTGGCCGTACCGGCAGTCGCCATGAACGTTCGAGGCGCGAATGATCGGATCCGCGTGGGCATGGTCGGCCTGGGCGGACGCATGCGATCGCACATCGGCAGCCTGACGGTCCTGAAGGATTCGGAAAACGTGGAGATTGCCGCGATCTGCGACTGCGACCAGAGCAAGCTCGACAGCGCCGTGAAGTCCTATCCCGATCTGGAAGGTCTAAAGCTCAAGAGCTACAACGACCAGCGCAAGCTGTTCGAGGACAAAGACATCGACGCCGTGAGCTTCTCGACGCAGGACCATTGGCACGCCCTGCAAACGGTTTGGGCCTGCCAGGCGGGCAAGGATGTCTACGTGGAGAAACCGCCGACCTGGTGCATCTGGGAAGGCCGGCAGATGGTCAAGGCCGCCCGCAAGTACGGCCGCATGGTCCAGATCGGCACGCAGAACCGTTCCAGCCCGAACATCTGCGAAGGGATGCAGCAACTCAAAGACGGGTTGATCGGCGATCTCTACATGGCCCGCGGCATGACCTACAAGATGCGGGGCAACCTGGGCAAGCACAGCCCGCGGCCGGTGCCGGAAGGACTCAACTGGGACGCCTGGGTCGGGCCGGCGAAGATGGCCGAGTACAGCAACTTCCAGCACCGCCGCTGGTACTGGAACTCGAACTTCGCCAGCGGCGACGTGGCCAATCAGACCGTCCACGACATCGACAAGATTCGCTGGGGCCTGGGCCTCGACGATCACCCGATCACGGTGATGTCGATGGGCGACCGTTTTCCGCCCGGCGACGAAGACGACGCCGACACGCCGAACACCCAGACCTTCATGTGCCAGTGGGCCGATCGCAAGGTGCTGGTCACCTTCGAGTTCCGCCACTGGTACACGAACTCGGAAGCCGAGATGCGCGACAAGTACCCCTTCGTGGCCGAGAACCAGTGCGTCGGCGAAATCTTCTTCGGCACGAAAGGCTACATGATCTTCCCCGACTACTCGAGCTACTATTCGTTCCTGGGTCCGAACAACGAGCCGGGCCCGTTCAAGACGGCCGGCCAGACGAGCGACGCCGTCTCTTCCACCCAGTTGATCGACTGGCGCAGCGAAAGTGCCCCCCACTTCAAAAACTGGATCGGTGCGATGCGGAGCCGGAAGCACGAGGATCTCAACGCCGACGTGGAGCAGGGCCACCTCTCGACCAGCGTCTGCCACCTGGCCAAGATCTCCTGCAAGCTGGGACGCAGCGTTCATTTCGATCCGAAGACGGAACGTTTCGTCGACGACCCCGAGGCCGATCGCTACCTTCGCCGCGAAGAGTACCGCGCGCCCTACGTCTTCCCGGAAGAAGTATGAGTATGTGAATGGACGATCGTGTGCCATTGCTTGCCTGCGACCGTGTGCCACTGCTTACTTGTTAGCAGTGCAACCAGGTTTCGGGTACTGCCTGCAAACAAGCATTGGCGCACGGTCGATGAAATACCGCTGGTAGAAGGATTGAAGTGATGAAGATCAGCGCGAGTTACTGGATGTTTGAGGGCGGGCTGGAGGCGACGCTCCCAGTGGAGGACGCGATGGCCCAGGCCAAAGCGCTCGGCTTCGACGCGATCGAACTCTGCGTAGCCAGTTCCGGAGCCCTCACGCACGAAGCGACGCAGGCAGACTGCGAAGCGATCGTGGCCAAGGCCGCCGAGTTGGGACTCGAGATTGCCAGCGTCGCCAGCGGCGAGAGTTGGGGATGCTCGCCCACCGACGACGATCCGGAGGTCCGCAGCCGGATTATCGAATTCACCAAGAAGGCCCTGCAAGTCGCCAGGTGGCTGGGGACCGACGCCTACCTGTTCGTCCCCGGGGCGGTCGACGTCTTCTTCCTGGAGAACAGCCCGGTCGTGCCCTACGACGTCTGTTACGAGCGGGCCACCGACGCCGTCCGGCAGATCCTCCCCACGGCCGAGAAGCTGGGCGTGACGCTCGGTATCGAGAACGTCTGGAACAAGTTTCTTCTCAGCCCGCTGGAGATGCGCGACTTCATCCACAGCTTCCAGTCCGGCGCCGTCGGCAGCTATCTCGACGTGGGCAACATCCTGCTCACCGGATATCCGGAGCACTGGATCAGCATCCTGGGCAAGCGGATCGTGCGGGTGCACGTCAAGGATTTCAAGAAGTCGATCGGCACGGCCGCTGGGTTCGTCGATATGCTCGAGGGCGACGTGGATTTCGACTCTGTCAAGAAAGCCCTGGCCGAAGTCGGCTACGACGGCTACGTCACCGCCGAGATGCTCCCCTATCAACCGGGAAGGCCGGAGAAAACGGCCGAGGCGATGAAGAAGCTGTTCCGTTGAAACAGTGCGAGCGGCCGCGAGGGTGATGTGCCGCTGAAGTGGGGCGTGGGGGTGTTGGAATGATGGAATAACGGAATAATGATGGGAACGTGCGTCTGGCTCGTTGCTCGCGTCCCACCTTGACCCCAACATTCCATCATTCCAGTGTTCCATCCTTCCCGTATTCCGTCCGCCAAGCGTCCGAACCAAGATCCAATTCTCAATCAGAAACTCCGTGGGGAACCGAACCATGATCCGGACAGGTATTGTCGGCCTGGGCTTTATGGGCAAGATGCACTTCCGTTGCTATCAGGCCCTCGAAGGCGTCCAGGTCGCCGCGATTTGTGACATTGACGAAACCAAGTTTGAGAATACGAGCGGCACGGCCGGCAACATTGCCGGCGCCGAGGCCCCGCTCGATTTCACCGGCATCGGCCTGTACACCGACTTCGACAAGATGCTCGCCGAGGCCAATCTCGATGCGATCTCGATCACGCTGCCGACCTACCTGCACAAAGACCACACCGTCAAAGCGCTCGGTGCCGGTCTGAACGTGCTGTGCGAAAAGCCGATGGCACTGACGGTCGAAGACGGCCGGGCAATGCAGGCTGCCGCCGAGAAGAGCGGCAGGTTGTTGCAGATCGGCCATTGCATCCGCTTCTGGCCCGAGTATGCCAAGACGAAGGAATTGATCGACTCCGGCCAATATGGCAAGATCCGCGCGGCGATGTTCCAGCGATTGAGCCTCACGCCCGGCTGGGCCTGGGACGGTTGGCTCATGGACCCCGCCCGGAGCGGATCGGCGGCCGTGGACCTGCACATCCACGATTCCGACTATGTGCAGTACGTCTTCGGCATGCCCAAGGCCGTCTTCAGCCGCACGGCGCGCGGACCTTCCAACGACGCCGACCACATCGTCACCCAGTACGTTTACGAGGAAGACTGCGTCGTCACGGCCGAGGGCGGTTGGGCCATGTCGCCGACCTTCGGCTTCGAGATGAGCTTCAACATCGTGCTCGAGAAGGCGACAATCGTCTACGACTGCACTCGCAGTCCGGCCTTCAAGGTCTGCCCCGTCGAGGGCGATGCCTTTACGCCCGAGGTTGCCTCCGGCGACGGTTACTCCAACGAAATCGCCCACTTCGTCAAGGCGGTCCGGGGCGAGAGCGTGCCGCAGATCATCACCCCCGGGCAGTCGGTCGACTCGGTAAGGCTCGTCTTGGCCGAGAAACACTCGGCAAGATCGGGAGAGAAGGTCTCGCTCTGAGCCGGATCACAGACTTGGGTGGCACGTCCCAGAGCTTCAGGCGATGGGCGTGGTGTGTGCCCGGAATCCACGCCCTTCGCAAGCTCAGGGCCGTGCCACCCGGAATCCCATCATCGAGGAGGGAGAATCATGGCGAAGCAGAACGAAACCGTCCGCTGGGGAGTGATCGGCCTGGGGTGGTTCGGCGAGATTCACGCCGACACGCTCGCCGACATGCCGGGGATTGAACTAACGGCGTTCTCGACGCGCCGCCCGGATCGGCTGAACGAGGTGGCCGACAAGTACGGCGTCGCCGGCCGCTATACGGACTACAAGGACCTGCTCGCCGATCCGAACGTCGACGCGGTCAGTATCACCACCCACATCAACGACCACCGCGATATCGCCGTCGACGCCCTGCGGGCCGGCAAGCACGTGCTGCTGGAGAAGCCGATGGCGCCGACCGTGGAGGACTGCGAACAGATCCTGGCCGCTGCTGAGGAGAGCGACGGGCTGTTCATGGTGGGACACATCTGCCGGTTCGACCCGCGAGCGGCCATGGCCAAGCAGGCCATCGACGAAGGCAAGTTGGGACGCATCATCTCGATGCACGCGCGGCGAAATCTCTCCAAGGCGATCGGCGAGGCGAATCTCGACAAGATCTCGGCCCTGATGGGCGACGGAATCCACGACGCCGATCTGATGCTCTGGTTCGCCGGCGCTGCGCCGGTGAGCGTCTACGCCCAGGAAGTCCATCCCGGCCCATGCAAGTATCCGGACTGTGCCTGGGCGATGATGCGGCTGGACAGCGGCGCCGTGGGCGTCGTCGAATCGGTCTGGCACCTGCCCAACACGACGCCCTACACAATCGACGCCCGCATGGAGATCATCGGCACCGAGGGCGCTCTTTACGTCAACTGCGGGCAGGCCGGACTGGAAATCCATGCCTCCACCGGCCTGAGCACGCCCGATACGATGTATTGGCCGACCGTGTTCGGCCAGCGCTTCGGTATCCTGCGAGCGGAACTGCAGTACTTCGCCAACTGCATCCTCCGCGGCCGGACGCCCGACCGGATCACGCCCCAGGAATCCCGCGACGTCGTCGGCCTGATCGTTGCGGCCGCAGAGTCGTCGCGGACCGGCCAAGTCGTGCGGTTTGAGTCGCGTTCCTAAACGGCAGCAACACGTTGCTCCATCCACGCAGTCAATTGTGGCTCAACATTGCGACATACGGCAGGGAAAGGTGTCATGCCCTCCAACTCGCTGAATCGTTGGAACACCACGCGGGCACAGGCACTCGACCAAATTGCACATGCCCACCGTCGCGTCGGCGGCTCCGGGCGTGGCCGTCGCTACGCTACCGAACAGATCAATCACGCATACACGATGCTGCTATCGTCGCAGTTCCAAGGCTTCTGCCGGGACCTGCACTCCGAGGCGGTAGACCACATTGTCCGTTCGGTAACTCCCGTGCCTTTGCAGGCTGTGGTTCGCGCCGATTTCATGCTGCACCGCAAGCTGGATAGCGGAAACCCGAACCCGAGTAACATCGGGGCGGACTTCAATCGGCTTGGCTTGCGTTTCTTCGACCAGATTCGAGCCAGGAGTCGCTGGAACATTGGCCGGATTGACCACTTGGAGGATCTCAACCGATGGCGCAATGCCATCGCGCATCAAGCCTTTGACCCTGCGAAGCTCGGTGGTATAATTCATCTGAGATTGGCGATGGTCAAGCAATGGCGTGCGGCCTGTGAACAGCTTGCCGTCGTCTTCGACGACGTCCTCGGTGACCACGTTGTGCACATTGCGGGTGTTCGACCATGGTAACTCAGAAACCGTTTTCCATCGGCGACAACGTTTGTTTCACGCTTGGGACTACTCCAATCCGGGGCGTCGTGATAGAAGATCGCGGCCCGATCGGCACAAACAGAGTGCGGATTTACAGAGTACTCATACCAAATGACCCCTATGACGACGAGTTCATCGAGATGCCCGGAGATGAGCTCGTTATTGCACAAGACCAAGTTGCATCAATTCCAGAGTCGAGTGCTGTGGAGTACCTCAAGCACGGGGGGCTCCTGCAGATTCTCAAGGCAAATCTGTCCGGCGGCAAGACTCAACCTCGCGTATGGCTGACACGCGATAGACTCGGCAATGTTGTTCATACATTTATTGCGGAGCGGGGGAGTTTGGGTGGCGCGACTGTTCCGTTCGCCGCGCTGCATAACAACCGCGTGTTTGCTCCCAAACGCGACGAAGTGTTGGCGTTCTTGGCGACGTTCAACTTGTCGAACGAAGGTGTAGAGTCCATTATCGATGCCGTTGGTATTGCCCCTTAACCGTCACAGGAAGCGTACGGCGACGCTTCGGCAGTGCTTCGAAGGTGCGTCACAACCAACGCCCCATGACCGGTTCGAACGGAGTGCTTCCTGCAGCGCGCCAACGTTCAGCCAACCCTTGCCACGGCTTCATCCACCGACGCCTCCACCTGGAAAGGAGCCATCTTACCCGGGTCTTTCGACACCAGCAGACAGATCTCCAGCATGGACTGGATCCCTTCGGCCACCTTGCAGAGAATGATGGACCCGCTTTCGAGTTGACGCCGCACCGCCAGGAACGCCAGCAGCCCGACGCTGCCCAGGAACTTCACGCGTGCCAGGTCGATCACCACGTGGTGGATCTCGCCCGCCTTCATCAGCGACAGGATCTCGTCGCGCAAGGCGTACGACGTCTCGGGATCACGGATCTGATCCACCAGGACTTCCACCACAAGCACGTTGCCGCGAATGGCGCCACGGGAACAACTGGGCTGACTTTCTGACATCGGCGATTCCTTCAAAAGGGGAACTCGAACACACGCTCTCCCAGGAATCGTAACGATCTGCGCGGCAATTGGCCAGTCACCGCTGCTTGAATCGCTTGTCGAACGAGAGCGCGTAGATTCGGTATCCGCCACCCACTTCCACCGGTCTGCAACCGATACGTTCGTCCAGCCGATTATCCTCCCCTTCAGAACCCGCGGCAACCAGATATCGGGCGCCTTGACGCCGACAATCCTCCAACACCGCTTTCAGGTCCGGCGTATCCGGTTCGATGAACCACCCGGGACGATGGCAGTAATAGAGGAGGGTGATGCTCGTTCCGTGCATGGTGGCGACCGGTTCTTCCGGGGCCGTGATCTTCTGAATTGCCTGGCCGGCGGAGACAACCGCACGATCTTCCGCCGGCGTCTCGTAGGCCGGCTTGGCGGCAAAGCGCAGAGAGAAAACCAGGGCCGTGAAGAGCAGGCCGGCCACAGCAATACGCCCCGGTCGGACCCGTTCCGCGATGACCTGCCAGCCCAGCCCGACCAGGATGCACAGTGGCGGCAGCACGGCCACGTAGTAGTAGTTCATTTCGTGAAACTTCCGCGGCAGGGCCAGCACGAGCAACACCATTGCCGCAAGCCAGGGCAAGTAACGCAGCCAACTGCGATTGAGAAAACCGGCCAGGAACAAGGCAAATCCGACCGGCGTGAGCAGCACCGTGGTCAGATTGTCGAGCGCCTGGCGATAGAAGTCGCCCGTGAAAAGCAGGGGATCCGGCGGACGGTAGCTGGTCGCGTTGCCTTGAAGGCACGAGTAGATGTGTTCCGCGTAGGGGCTCCCGGGCGCCGCCGTGCGGATCGCATGAAAGCACCAGAGCCCGACCGGAATCGCAGAAACCACCGCTGCCACCAGGGCGAGCCGCAACCGGCGAGGAAGAGGCCGTGCCGGTTCACAGAGGGTCGGACCGAATCTCGTCGGCCAGAGCACCATTGCCGCCAGAGGGAGCAGGAGGACGGCAAGATAGACCTTCGTTAACAGCAGCAGGGCGTAACTCACCGCCAGCGGCACCAGCCACATTGCCCGGCCCGACGTCAGCCAACGATCGGTACAGTAGAACGTGCTGATGGTGAAGAAAACGATCGACGCATCGAGCATGAACGTCTGCCCGTAGATCACGCTGATCGGCGAGAACGCAAGCATGGCACCTGCCCCGATCGCGGCCGCGTCGCCGTGGTGACGCCGGACCATCACGACCAGCAGCCACACGCTTGCGGTCAGGAAGGCGATGCTCGTCGCCCGGCCCCAGACGTCGAGCGAGCCGCCACACCATTTCCAGAGCGCCCCGGTTAACTGGGCCGAGACCGAGAATTCCAGCATGTGGAGCGATCGCTCGCCGCCCACCATCACGTCCATTGTCGGATACAAAAGTCCGGCCCGTCCCTCGGCCCAATTCCTGGCGATCATCGCGTAGATCACACTCTTGGTCGAAAAGTTCCCCACCAACGGCCGAGTGATCCCCAAACTGCGGTAGCCCACGGTGAACAGCAGTAGGACAAGAAGGATCGCCCAAAAATGGCGAACTCTGGTAGACTGGGACAAAGAACCTTCAGTCATAGCGTCCGTGTCGGCCATTTTCGGCCCAATTCAATGGAAAAAGATGCGGGTTAGGAAGACTTTTCGGCCGAATATAGCGGTGCAGTCCGGACTGTCAACAGGGACGCTGGCAATCTGGGCAATCGAGGGAGTGCGGGGCCACTTCGGCCTCGTGTTCCGCCAAGCGTTGGCACGGCCGAACTGGTCCAGCGAAAGGATTCGATGGCTCGGCCGTGCAACTTGGCCTGATGCTATGAGGGATACACTCACGCAAGAGAGAAGGTCATTCGATGACTCGTCTGCGACTTGCCTTCGTGATCGGTTATTTGCTGGTCCTGTCGAGCGGCTGCCGCATGTGTGCCAGCAAATTCGACTATTGCGGGCCAACCGTGATGGGCGGATGCGGTGAAGAGTGCGGCCTGTGCGCTCCCCGCTCGGGATCGATTCTGACTGGAGCAAGCCAGCAGACGGTCTACGAAGAAGGTGCCGTCGTCGAATCCGAACCGACGATACCGGGTGAGTTGGGCCGCAACGACTTCGTGGCCCCGATCATGCCTCGCCAAATGGTGGAAGGCCAGGAGATCGAAGGCGTAATCATCTCCATCCAGGACGGCAAAGTCGCAGAAGGCACCGAGCCGCAGACACTCGACGTTTCGGACGCCAAACCAGCCCCGTCTCCTTCGGCCAGCAGTGGAGGCTGGTCGGTAAAACGCCAGTAACCTGCCGACGTAGATCCACCGGTGAACCTTCGCGATCGTTGCTGGCAGATCCTGCTCATCTCGTCAACGCTTGCCTTCTCCTGGCTGGCAATGATGGTGCTCCACGAAGCGGGGCACGTTCTCCATCTGCTGGCGACGGGCGGATCGATCGAGCAGATCACGCTCCATCCTCTGAAACTTTCCCACACCCTGCCCAACGTCAATCCTCACCCACTCGTGACGGTCGTTGGCGGTCCGCTCTGGGGAGTCTTGTTTCCGCTGCTGCTCTGGTGGATCGTTGCACGCTTTCTGCCGGCACGTTCGTACCTGGCTGCGTTCTTCGCCGGATTCTGCCTTGTCGCCAACGGCGCCTACCTGGGTGGGGACGCGTTTCTTCAAGGAGGCGACGGACGCGAATTCGTCCTTCATGGCATCCCCCCCTGGGCTCTCATCGCGGCCGGTCTGCCGGTGGCCGCCGCGGGCCTCTTCGTGTGGAACGGCCTGGGACGCCACTTCGGCCTATCGGGGGCTGAAGGTCGTGTAGACCGTGCCGACGCCCTGGCCATGACCCTCCTTTTGGCCTGTATGGTCATCCTCGGACTGGTGCTGGCGTGACGTGTCTTGTGAAGCCAAACCCACCAAGTTCTTGCCCAATTATGGCCAGGTTCGTATGGCATTTTCGGGTGGGGTTGCTACCATAAGGTTACACACCGCAGTTTCCTGCCGGCGGTCCGTTTGGGGTACAACCTGTACCTCCAAATGACCGCCGATCCCAAACCGTCACGGGCCGACTGTCCGTAGCCTCGCCTGGATATGCAGCCCATGCATCGTAATCGACGCGCAACACGGCGTTACGGGACCGGTACCCACATCCTCTCCGCGGCCACTCTGGTCGCCATTGTGCTTCCTTTGACAGGCTGGGCTCTCCTGGACAACTGGTGGAACGGCGGCGACGTTGTCAAAGGACCGCTCACTTGCGAGGTTCGAAACGCCACCTTCGTCCACGAGGTCTCCCAGAAGGGAACGATCGAGTGCGCCAGCAACGTGGAGGTAAAGAGCGAAGCGGACGCCAAGGGGTTCTACACGACCAAGATCCTCGAGGTAGTGCCCGAAGGAACCTACGTCGAACCGGGCGACTTTCTGATGAGCCTCGACGCCAGTCCCTTGGAGGACCTGCTTGTTCGTCGGACGATCGAATGCAGCGGGATGGAAGCGGAGCTGATCAGGGCCGAGGCGGCGTTGGAAACGACTCGCATCGCCCTCGAAGAGTACTCCGACGGGCTCTATCCGCAGCAACAACAGCTTCTCGCCAACCAGCTAGGAAAAGCACAGGAAGACTCTCGCGTGGCGGAGCGGACACTCGGCTTCAGCGTGGATATGTATCGTCGCGGATTCGTCACGCAAATGGCCGTGGAAGCCGACGAGTATGCGGCGGAACGTGCCAAGGTCAAGTTGAGACAGGCGGAGACGAAACTCTCGGTCCTCGAAGAATACACCCGCAGGATGCGTCTCCAGCAACTCGAAGCGAGCCTGGCAGTGGCCAATGCCACCGCTCGCTATCGCCGCTATGTTTACGAGGTCGCCCTCAAGGAATTGGATCACATCAAGGAACAGATCGAGAAGTGTGTGATCACCGCTCCGGCGTCGGGAAACGTAGTCTATGCGAACACCGAGAGCAACGGCCAGACGCTGATGATCGAACCGGGGGCGGAGGTCTGGGAACACCGCGTTGTGTTCCGTTTGCCCAATTCCGACGAGATGCAGGTCGTCGTCATGATTCCGGAAGACAAGGTGGCCCTCGTCCAGCCGGGGCAGAAGGCTCGCATCCAGTGCGAAGCCTTTCCAGACATCGAATTGGTGGGCACCGTGAAGCGGGTCAACGACTTCGCTTCGCCGACTAACTGGTGGGGGCCGCAGACCAAGGTCTTCGAGACTCGGATCACGATCGATACGGAAAGTACCAAGGCGGCAGGTGTCGACCTGCGGCCCGGGCTGAGCGCCGAAGTGTTCATCGAAGTCGATCGGCGCGAGGAACAACTCACGCTCCCGTTCCAGGCCGTTCTCAAACACGGCAAGAGGCGGTTCTGCCTGACCCACGACCGCAGCGGATTTCACGCACGGGAAATCGAGGTCGGCCCGTCCAACGGCAAGCACGTCATTGTGCAGGAGGGGGTCGAGGCGGGCGAGCAAGTCGTTCTCGGCGCCGCCAACTATCGCAAGGAAGTGACGCTGCCGGAGTAGACGAGGACGGTTGCGGCCCGTCGCCTAGGAGCGTTCGCCGGTAGCCTCCGAGGCACCGAACCGGCCCATGCGAACCGGCCCAAGCAGGTGTGCCGAACTACGGCCGAGACGCTCGCAAACGGCCGACGTCTCGCCGAAGTTGAGACCCAAAGGCTGAACCCGATCCGCCTCGACCAGGGCAACAAACCCGGTCCAGGGGTCGGGCGAGCCCGGCAGGTAGGCGATCACCAGGCCGCGATCCGTCCGGCCTGCCTCATATCCGATGCGAATCATGTCGTCGAGTTGGATCGTTATCGGTTTAAGCGAAGGCATCGCCGCGTCGCCCCCCACGTTGCCGGCCAGAATGTCCTTGTAGATCGCATACTTGGGAAAGGCCATCACCAGGTACTTCTCGACAAGCTCCGAGAACTTGCGGGCGATCGCTCGCTTGGCCAGGAAACCGCATAGGAAGCACAACGCCACGAGAATGCCCACCGCGATCAAAAACAGGATCGCCGTGCCCGTGGCGGTGTCGACGGGCAGGTATGTCTTCAGCGGCTTGTAGACCCCCAGCACCACATTGTAGACATAGCCCAGAAGCCCTCCGATCACCGCCAGCGGCAACAGGAAGATCAATCCGCCAATCGCCGTCGTTCTGAGAAAGCCAAAGGTCTTGGTGACTCGTTCTTTCATTGGGATATTCGCTCTGCCCGCATCCGCAAGAGGGTCAAGAACTCCGCCAAATTCACCAGTCCTTCGGCTTCCTCTCGTTCGGACACACTCAGCGGCCGGCCAGAGTCTTGCCGGTCCAACAGCGATTGCAGACGCTCGTCAACCGCCTTCGGAAGCCGAAACTGCGGCAACTCGCCTGGAAGGTCGACTTCAATGATCATGGTCATGGGAACCTCCCGCTTTGATTCTCCCACTCATTGTACTATCCGCTCGGCATTCGTGCACTTGCTCACAGCAGGATATCGCCGCAACGCGTTAGCCGTCAAGCAGCTGCGCCGATGTCGCACGAGGAGTCTGGTCTGTACAAGGGCATTCGGATTGACCTGGTACCGGCATTACCGTTGCTGGTTCATATGCCTTCCGACGACCACCACTCCCGTCCGGACGTGCCAAGTGCGTGAGCTTGCCGCAGGTAGCTCATTCTACCCGCACCAACTTCCGCCCCGACCGGTTCTCAACCTCCACGCGAAAACCCTCCGGTACGCTCAGCCGGTAGCGGAGCATCTCGTCGTCCTGGTCCCAGCGCAGGTTGACTTCGCCGTCGGCCAGGGGAATGCGGCCTTCGCACCACTCGAGGTCCACGTCGCCGAATCGAAGCTGAACGACCTGGTTCGGTAGATCGATGCGGTAGACGCCGAGGATGTCGCGATTGAGCGTGTGGACGATATGAGAGGCAAAGCCGTGGTCGCAACTGGCCGTGGTGCCGACGTTCTCCCACAGCGTGCCGCTGCGATCCGCCATGTACAGCAGGTAGGCCACCGACTCGTCGAGAATCTGCTGGCCGCGGCCTTCGCGAGATAGCAGCTCCATGCGGACCATGTTGCCGATGAACGAGTTGGCCAGGTGGACTTCCGGGTAGGCCTTGGTGTCCTTGCGGTCGGGCCCGAACTCGTCGCGGAGCTTCTTCCACAACTCGGGGTAGGTTTCGGGCGTGGCAACGTTGAAGAAGAAGGCAAAGTACTGGCAGACCTCGCTGCGGTTACGGGTTACTTCGAGCTTGCCTTCCTTGCGAAGGGCGTTGTCGACGAAGAACTGACCGTCGTAGGACTGGCGGCGGATCACCTCGCGGATCTTCTCGGCCTTGGCGGTGAAATGGTCGTTGTGATACATCCGCCCCACGGCCGCCAGGGCGGCCGCATAGAGCATGTTGCTGGGGTAGTTGACATCCTGGACGAACTTGTTCGCAGCCGACCACTCGACGAACACCCAGCCTTCCAGCTTCTCGAGCAGCCCGTCCTCATTCTCAAACCGCTGGAAATAGTCCAGGAGGGGCATGATCCGGCCGCGCATAGCGTCGATCATCACCTGGTCGCCGCTCCGGGCCAAATACTCTTCCAGCTCGAGAACGAAGAACAGCGACCAGTTGGGAATGAAGTTGCCGTTGTAGTGGTCGGCCGGATAGCACATGGGCAACATGCCCTCCGGCAGGTGGGCAAACCGATCCGGCAGCAGAAAGTTCTCCAGGAAGGTCCGCTCGACCACACACGTGCCGGTCAGGTCCGGCGCCACCCGGGCGGTGAACAGGCTGTCGCAGAGCCAGCCGGCCCGTTCTCGCGACGGGCAGTCCATGAAGATATCGAGCGTGTTCTGCCGGAAGGTCTCGACCCCGGCCGCATAGAGCCGGTTGAGCCGCTCGTCGCTGGCGGCGAAATGAGCCTGCGGCGTCGCGGGATGGGCAAGCTCGCGCAGATAGAGGCCGCTCACCCGGCACTGACCCTCCAGACAGATCGCCTTGAGGTAGCGGAACGTGTAGGGCTCCATCGACTCGATCTGGTAACTCCCCGGCTCCAACTCGTAGCGGACCACGTTCACGCAACCCAGCCGGCGGAAGTTCACGTCGTCCTTGGCCTGGGCCGTGTCGGTCAGAATCTCGTCAAAGGCGAACAACAGCACGCTCTTCGTGTCGCAGGCGACAGTCGCTCCGATCATGCCCGTCCGGTTGACGCCCATGTCGAGCACCTGGTAGCGATCGGCCGCCAGCGTCAATTCAGGCTTGTTCTTCCAGGACGTTTCCAGCCTTTCGCTGTCGATGGAAACGAGTTTCTGCATTTCGGTGGAGACCACCAGGTCCAATTCGGCTTCCGGATACCCCTTCAGTTCCGGGCTGATGGCGGTGAGGCTCCGATCCTTCCACGGTTTCTCGACCTTGTCGAGATGCTCGATTCGCCCCGCGCTCACGTGCCGCACCGGCGGGATCTCGGTCAACTCGGGATAGAGCACCCGCCGCGACAGCAAGATCTTCTCGGGCTGGGCCTCCAATTCCACGCGCAATGCCGTCGCGCCATCCGCCGCGGTGATCCACCGGAGCGAATCGGGCAAGAGCCGGTAGACCTCGATGAACGGCCGCTGGAAGCTGTACCGCTGAACCTTCTGAACCCGGTAGTCCAGCACGCGGGCCTGGAACGACTGCCCTTCACCCAGCGTCGACGCCAGCACGTCCGCCCCCTGAATCACTTCGGCCTGAAGGAACGACGGCTGATCGAGCACGTAGTAGCTGTTGGCGTTGTAGCCGGCCACCTCGACGGCCACCACGTTGCTGCCCGCTTTCAGTTGCGGGGTGACATCGATCTTGTCCATCCGGTAGAACCCGTGCGGCCCGCGAGCCGGCCCGTGGGCCACCAGTTCCCCATTGATCCACGCCCGGTAGATCGTCGAGGCGGCCACCCGCAGCACGACCTTTTCGTTCAGATCCCGGACGTTGACGACCGCCCGAAACCCCAACGACAGGTTCATCTCTTCCGCTCGGCCCTTAGCCCAAACGGGCTGGGCGGATTGGAAGGAAAGGGTTTCGATGGCGTGGGCATGGGGGGGGAGGAGGACGAGGAGGAAAGCGGCAATCAGGGGGGGAAGGAGTTGGTGTTTCATGGGGATATGCCCGGGTAAGAACTCGCAATCTGTCCTGGCGTACACAGATGGCCATTGTAACCTCGTGCCGATGCTGGCGTACAGTGACCACGGTTGGGCGATTTCGGCGTTCTCGCGTCCGCGATCCCTGATTTCCGGGGCCCTATCGTTCTTGCCAAAACAAGGAGAGAAACGCTCCTTCGAGGGCCAAATTCGTGGTGTGTTTCAGTTGACATAACCAGATCGATGAAGGAAACTGCGTGCAATCGGGCACGAATCGACCCGACACGCAGTGACAACGACCGAAAGGACGGTTCATGCGGTACTCTCTTCGTCTTGTGCTCATTGGTGGTCTTGTCCTCGTCGCTCAGGCCGAGGCAAGAGAATGGACATCGAGCGACGGCAGGTACACCGTGCAAGCTGAACTGCTTGTGGTCGACGGCGATCAGGCCGTACTTCAACGTGAAGACGGCACGGTCATCCGCGTTCCACTGAATCGATTGAGTCTGGCGGATGTGAAATATGTGCAAGAGGCGCTTGCTGCGGCAGGCATAGCAATCGAGGCCCATCCATCGCCCGCGTCACCCCCACCGCCGCCCGCCGAATCCCCGGGTTTCCAGCCCGTCCCGGTGCCCGCCGGGCGAGCGCCGCCGTTGGCAAATCCGAGATCGAATCGCTGGCAAGTCTCACCAGACCCGGCATCTTGGCAGTACGGTCTCGCCGCCGATGCATCGCTGGAGATTCCTCTGACCGACCGGCCCCCCTTCGTCTTATTTCCGACCATGCCGAGCCCCTTCGTCGTGCTTGGAGAAGAAGCCGACGAAGGTCCGCGGAAGCTCTGGGACCTGCGACGAGGTGAAGCCGTCGCGGAAATCGACGGGAAGATCGAGAACGACGACAAGCTTGCCTTGAGTCCCAGCGGCGAGTTTCTCGCCGTCCACGGCTTCTCGGAATCGGGCGAATTGCAGATCTGGTCGTTCGTGACGGGCAACGTCGTCCGCGACATACCCGTATCGTGGGACCATCTCGATACCGACTTCCTCGAATTCCTTGGGTCTGATCGGGTCATCATTGCAAACGACGACGACCACATCTACACCGTCTATGATGTTCGCTCTGGAGAGCGATCCGGCCAAATTGAGATTGGCCCGGATGACGATACGCGAAAGTCCGCGGTTAGCCCCGGCGGCAACTACCTCGCAGTCTACGTGGCAGAACGCACCGAGATCGTGATTTACGATACGCGCAACGGGGTCCCGGCAGGACGGATTGCGACCGGCCTTCCCACCTTCTCCCGCGCAGACGGCCTCGCCTTCGCTCCCAGCGGCAAAGAACTGGCGCTGTGGTCCACCAGCGGTTCGGAGATGACGCTGCTGGCCTGGGAAATCGCCCAAGGGAAGCCCGTCGCCAAGTATCAGTTCCCCGACGAATTCGACGAGCCGATCTGGCGACTTGAGTGCAGCGACTCCGTGCTGCAATGGCTGCCCGACGGAAGCGGATGGCTGGTCAACGGGTCAGCAGTCGTTGATCGCAAGTCGGGCAAGATCACCTGGAAAGACGAAGAGGCTTTGAAAGAACATGACGACTTGCTGCCTCGCCGGATGGTCAGCGCCGACCAGATCCTCATGTTCCCGGCGGGAAAACGCACTCATACACTTCGCCTGGTTTCGTTGCGGGCCAATACGAACCTGGATGCCGCCACAGTCGCGGGAGCGAACAGGCCTTCCACAACGATGGATACATCCAAGGCGCGATTGGAGGTGAAATCGGGGCCGCCCCTGGCAAATTCCCAAAACAAACGTTGGCAGGTTCATGTGGACCCAAGTCCGTTGGGTTTCGGCATTCTGCCGGGCGCTTCGGTGGAGATACCGATTGAAGTGTCCCACTCTCGCCCATTCGTGCTGTATCCGTCGGCGCCCAGTCCGTTTGTCGTCCTGGGCTCTCAAAGGAGCCGAGGTGCTCGGCAGTTGTGGGATCTGCGCACGGGGGAAATGACCGGGGAGGTCCACGTCGAAATCAGCGGCGAAGGCATTGCCCTGAGCCCTGACGGCAAGCTGGTCGCCTGCACGGGATCCAGGTCCCGGGGCGAAGTGCGGATCTGGTCCTTCGCAACCGGCGAGGTCGTCCAGACCCTCGAGCTACCCAATCGCCACACCTCGTTAACCCTGTTCGATTTCGCCGGACCGGATCGTTTCGTGGCGGGTAACGTCTTGGAAGACGAGTTCCTGGTCTATGACATCGCTTCCGGAGAACGCATTGCCACGATTGAGTTCGACGGAATAGACCGGGAAAGTCCTGCCCTGAGTCCCGGTGGTGCCTACCTTGCCGTCTACGACTCCGACGAAGAGATGATCTCGATCTGCGATACTCGCAACGGAGTCCGAGCCGGACGGATCGAGTCGAACATGGAAAGAACTTCCAATGCCTTGTGCCTCGCCTTTTCACCCGACGGCAAGTCGCTGGCAGGTGTGTTCCGGGGGCTGGAACACGAGCTGGTCGTCTGGGATATGAGCCGTGGAACACAGGTCACGCGACTCCGCTTCGGCGAAGAAACAGACTCTGAAATCTGGATCAATGGCTACTGCGGTCGCATGCTCGAATGGCTTTCCGGTGGCAACGGCTGGGTGCTCAACGGCGCGGTCGTGATCGATCGAAAGTCGGGCAAGATCGTCTGGCGTGACGAGGAGGCAATCAGCGATTTCAACGACGTCGTTCCGCGTCGGATGATTGACGGTGATCGGATGCTGCAGTTCCGCAAGGGCGAGAAAGGGCAGACGCTGTGTCTGGTCCCGCTTCCGAGCAGCAAGATCGCCGAATCCCGACGAATAGTCGCGGCCGGAGGCCGTGCTGACGACGCGGGGCTGCCGCCCGTCACCGAGGCCAGCCTGGGATCTGTTCGCGATGAGCTTCCCGTTGCGACTTCGTGGCGCTACGTACCCGCTCCCCGTTCGCTTCCGCCTGAGGCCGCTTCCCGAAATCGCCTGCCTCTTGGACCGGGAGTCATCGGCCAGGACCGGGTCTTCTTCTCACGACCCGATGCGGCGCGAGTCGCAATCTGCAACAAGGCCGACACGTCCGATCAAATGCCAATGCCGTCGGACAAGCTGCCGCAGATCTGTCGCCTCCATGATCTGCGGACCGGGGAACTTGTGGCGGAGTTCACGGCTCCTTTCGCGACGGAACTGATCGATCTCGGGCCGGAAGGAAGACTCGGCCTGTTTCGGAGTTCGCCGAGCCAGGATCGCCTCGATGTCTTCGACCTTACGAGTGGGCAGCATGTCTTTGGCTTTCGGCCCTTTGTGGGCACGGAGAGCCGCGACCGAAAAGTGGCAGACGCCCATCTCATCGATGAAAACCATGCGGTCGCGGTGTCCGAGGCGCACAAGCTCATTGCCTGGGAGATCCCGAACTGCCGAGCGCTCTTCGCCGTCCCGCAGGAACAAGGGCGGTTGCTTGCTCTGACCCGCGACCGGCAGAATCTCGTCTTGGACGGGAAGGGCACGCCCTTCCTCGTGAACTCCCTGTCCGGCGAAGCAGCAGGATTGCTTCCCCGGGTCGACCTTGACGACGACTTCTACCTGACGCACGCCGATTTCTCCTGCGACGAGCAACGTCTGGCCGTGTTGTATACCAAGGCTGGAAGCAGCATGCTGGCCGTTTGGGATCTGGCCAAAGGCGAGTTGCTTAACAAGGTCGAGCTGCAATTCTCCGTGTTCCGCCATGTCTGGTGTGGCCGCGACCATTTGCTCCTCCAGCCGTTGACGGTACCCTACGGCGGGTTGCAGCCAATCCTCGACATCCGACGGGGACTCGTCGTCTGGAACTTCAAGCTGGAAGACGGACTGAGCTTCTGGTCCTCTCCCGACCACAGGCACTGGTACTGGTACCGCAAAACGTCACAGGCTCAGGCTGAGTTGATCGCCGTCGCGCTGCCGGACGACAAAGTCGTTTCCATCCTTTCGCAAACCAAGATGCCCGATCCTCTCATCGGCCCAGGCGTGCCTTTGAAGGTGGAGACTTTCGTCGAAGGAATCCCCGCCGAGTTGCCTCCCGGCTGGAAAGAACTGGCCGGGCTCAACGAAACGCTGTACAAGCATTTCTCGCAACAGTTGAAGGCAAAACAAGTCGAAATCAAGGACGACGCTCCTGCCCGCCTGCTGATTGGTATCAAGTCGCAGAGCGCCGAGAAAGGCGTGCGAATTCGCGGGCCCTACGGGAGATCAGGGAGCGCGTTGATCTCGGCAACCATCTTGACACCCTACGTCGTTCTCCATGACTCCGACGGGAATCGTGTCTGGGAGCGACAGTATCCTGACGACGAACGCGAGCTGCCGGATCTCGACTCGCTCCCCGAGGGGATGGATCCCATCACCTACGCAAACATGCTGCAATGGGACGCGGCCGCTCGCTGGCTGAAAACCGTCGTCGTACCCTGCCCCGTGTTCCATCCAGGGTGGCAGCGAGGCCTCGGGGAATCCCTGGTGAAGCCCGACGGCACGGAGATCATTCGGGAACCCAGCTCCGCGCGGATGAAGACCTCCGCTCTGTCGAGCGACACGACCAGCCGACGAGGCTGATGACTTGTTGAAGAGGAGTGTGACGATGCGGATATCCCTTGGACCTGCCTTAACGATTTGTCTGCTATTGCTCTCTGGACGAATCGAGGGACGGGAGTGGACGTCCCGCGACGGCAAGTACACGGTCGAGGCGGAGCTCCTGTCGGTCAACAACGGAAAGGCCGTGTTGAAGCGTGACGATGGTTCGACCGTCGAAGTGGATCTGGATCGGTTGAGTCTCAGCGACCTCAAATACGTCCAGGAGGCCATGGATGCGCTGAAGGCCTTGCCGGGGGCCGTTCCTCGCCCGGAAGCCGGAGGGCGACCCCCGACGAACGGAGAGCCAGCCGACCTCATGACCCTGCCGACTCCGTCGGTCGAAGAGGAAGAGGAAACCGAAGAGCCTGACCCGATCCCGGAGCCCGGTTCTCCGCCGCTGGCCATGTCCAATACGTCTGAATGGCAGGTTGTCCCCGATCCGTCGGCAGGCGGCTATGAATTGGGTCCCGAGTCAAAGCTCACTGCCTCGGTGGCGGTGGAAAGCCGTCTTCCGTTCGTCGCGTTCTCCGCAACGCCGAGCCCGTTTGTCGTGCTGGGCCAGGATGCTCAGAGCGGCCGTCGACAGATCTGGGATCTGCGAACGGGAGAGGTTGCCGGAGAAATCGAGTGTGCGGTCGGCGAAACCGACGTGTGGTCGCTGAGTCCTGACGGCAGACACGTCGCCGTGTCCAGTCGTGAGATCCATCACAGGATTGATATCTGGTCGTTCGCAACAAGCCAAATCGTCCAGCGGATCAAGCTGACCGAAAAGTACCCCACGGTGGGTTATCTGGGCTTTGCCGGACCCAAACGGATTGTTGTCGGGGAGGTCTCGACCAACTGCTACCGAGTCTATGATGTCGCTTCTGGAGAACAGATCTGCCAGATCCATGCCAAGCCCGACTCCAATGCGGCCAGTTGCGTGACGAGTCCCGGCGGCAACTATGTCGCCATCTACTCGTACCCCACGGGGCTTGCGGTTTACGACACACGCAACGGCCATCGCGCCGGTCGTCTCCCGTTGCAGGAGCAGGGAACCGGAAATCCAGAAGCCATGGCTTTTTCGCAGGACGGCAAGGAACTTGCCGGTTGGTTCCGATCGGGTTCCAAGGCGATCTTCAAAATCTGGGACATGTCCGCGGGCAAGTGCACCGTCACCCATCCATTTGCCGAAGACCCGACCCGCAGTCTCAGAGGCAGCCTCTTCCGCGGGATGCAACTCGATCGTCTCGCCGATGGAAGCGGTTGGTTGGTGGCCGGCGCATTTGTCGTTGATCCCGATTCCGGCAGGGTTGTCTGGCAAGACCCCGACGCCGCGAATGGACGCCACCGGCTGCCGCGAAAGATCCTGGATGCCGACCGTATCGTCGGCTTTCGTCTCGAAGGCAAGCTGACCACCCTCTGCTTCATCCCGCTTCCCAAAAACGCTCTGGCCGCGTCTCGTGAGGCCATTGCTGCTGGTGGAGACTTTGCAGACGCCGGCCTGCCTCCGATCACCAGAATCGATGTTCAAGACGCCAAGGAACTCACCTTCGCTGACGCTGTCTGCAAGTATCTGCCCAATCCGATTGCTCTGCCACCGGAGGCCGCCACGCGCACTCGAGTCTCGCTGGGGCCGGGAGAGTTCGACGTCGGCCGACTGTTCTTCTCCGGCCCAGATGCCGCCGTCTTTGCATTGGGACAAAGTATGAATGCCTCTACTGCGTCATGGAAGTCGTCCGCCCCGTTGCCGCACATATGCCAGCCCTACGACCTCCGGACAGGGCAGGTTGCGTCCCGATTCGAGATCCCCTTCCCCACGGAGATGATCGATCTGAGCCCCAACGGCAAGTTCGGCTTGTTTCGCATCGACAATCGACAGGATCGATTGGACATCTGGGACCTGTCAAACGGACAGCACATCGCGGGTTTTCGACCCTTCGAAGGAGAATTGAGTCGCGACCGCAAGGTCACGTGCGCTCGTTTCGCCGGAGACGACCATGTGATCGCGGGCACCGAGAGCGAGCGACTTGGCTGCTACAGGATTCCCGAAGGCAGGCTGGTCTATTCTGCTCCTTCGGGAACGGGCAGAATCGTCGGGCTGACTCACGACCGAAGAACGTTGATCGTCATGTCACGTCGCACGCCGCGGCTGATCGATGCTTCATCCGGTGAGACAATCGGCACTCTCGAGGAAGTCGCTACGGAAAGGGTACTTGTGCCCCGACAGGCCGCCGTCTCTGCCAACGGAGAACGCCTGGCAGAAGCGTACTTCTACCTTGGCGGCCATCTTCTCGTCGTATGGGACCTTGTTCAGGGCAAGAAGCTGCTGCAACTCGAACTGCCCGACGATGCAACCGGCTTGGCATGGTGCGGTACGGATCACATCCTGCTGAAGCCCGCCGTAGATGCCGGCAGGAGCTGCCCCATGATTTCCGTTCTCACTGGGCTGGTGGAATGGCGGTACCACTTCCAGGATGGGAAAAGCGTGTGGGCGTCGCCGGACGAGCGCGTCTGGTACTGCAGCCGGAAGGATCCCAAGGCACCGCTTGAACTCGCCGCGGTCACGCTGCCCGAGCCGGAAGTCGGCGATCTTCTTTCACAGATGGAAATGCCCGTTCCGCTCGTCGGTCCCGGGACCGATGTGAGCGTGCAGACACTGTTCGAAAAACCGCCGCAGATCCTCCCCGAAGGCTGGAGCGATCTTACTGCCCTGGACGACACAATCCAGGACTATTTTGCCCGGGAATTGCAGAAGCAGAAGATCAACGTTGTTGCCAGAAGTCCGGTCCGTCTCCTCGTCGGAATCAAGAACGAGCGTCAGGACAGTAGTGTGCGGGTTCGCGGACCTCTTGGGCGCTCCGGCACCTTGCTGGTCGCGTCGTCTCGGTTGGTCCCTTACGTTACCGTCCTCGATCCCCGTGGAAACCCGGTCTGGCAACAGCAGGGAGAACTCGCGGCTCCGGATGCCACCGACACGGAACGACCGCCGGGAATGGACGCCGCAACCCACATGAAGCTCAAGTATTGGGAAGCGGCAGTCAAGTGGCTTCGCACCGTGCAGATCCCATGCCCCATCTACGACCCGAGCCTGCAACGAGGTCTTGGGGAATCGACCGTCGGCCCGGACGGCACCAAGATCCTGCGCTCCCCGAGCCCGTCTCTTAGGAAGCCGCCCGATAGAATCGCACAATCATCTAGCGCAGCCGCTTGGCCGGGAGGATGAGAACATGCAGATGTATGTCAGGGCGGCATTGATCGCCAGCCTGTTCTTGGCCTGCGATACCGTTGCCGCACGCCAGTGGATCACACGCGACGGCCGATACCGCATCGAGGCCGAGTTGCTGGCCGTCGAAGAGGGGCAGGTCGTTCTGCGGCGGCAGGACGGCCCCGTGATTCGTGTTCCGCTGGATCGGCTGAGCTTCAGCGACGTGAAGTACGTGAACGATGCGGTCCAAGCGTCGGCGGCCGTGTCGACAATCGTCACGAAGTCCAGTCAAGTCGCGAGACCCGCGTTGGAGGAACCGGCAGCCGTGGTGGAGCCCGGGACGCCGCCGCTTGCCGATTCGAACATGTCGGGATGGCAGGTCGTCCCCGATCCAACTCGACTTGGCTTCGGTTTGAAGCCCGGCGATTCCGTGGACATCAAGGTGGGGACGGGGCCGCTTGTAACACTGGTTCTGTTTCCTGCCGTGCCCAGCCCGTTTGTCATGCTGGGAGGGCGCAATGTGGACGATACTCGGCAGGTTTGGGATCTCCGAACCGGGTCCATATCTGGGAGCCTGAAGGCACATTTCTATGAGCACGACAAGTCGGCCCTGAGTCCTGACGGACAACATTTCGCTCTTCTGAACACTGAGGATCGTGATGGGATTCAGATCTGGTCGCTCACATCCGGCAAAGTTGTTCAGACAATTGAGCTGCCAGGAAAAAGTCCCTCCGTCCAGATGGTCGATTTCGCCGGCCCGAACCGCGTTGTGATTGGCGATTCCCGGGCAAACGCGTACTTCATCTTCGACATTCGCTCGGGTAAGGAGATCTGTCGAATCGACACGGAGCCCGTGAACAGCCGGCGGTCATACGCCATAAGTCCCGGCGGCAGCTTCCTGGCCGCTTACTTTCGCAGCGACCAGCGGCTTGAGGTCTACGACACACGCAACGGAATTCGCGCAGGGACACTCGGAGTCGATATCGGAAGATACACGGACTCCGCGTGTCTCGTCTTCTCGCCCGATGGCAAGGAGCTGGCGTGTTGGTTTGGCAACGACTCAAAGACGTCGCTGCAAGTCTGGGACATGACCAGCGGCCAGCGCGTCCTGACACGGCATTTCGAGAAACACCCGGTCGAACAATTCGGGTACACAGGCTATTCCGGTCGCGAAATCGACTGGCTTGCGGACGGCAGCGGCTGGTTGCTGCACGGCGTCGTGATCCTCGATCGTGCAACTGGCAAAATCGTTTGGCAGGACGAAGGTTCGCTTGGCAAAACCGGCGTTCTGCCGCGCCGAATGGTCGATGCGAGCCGGATGTTGGCGTTCTCTGGAGAGCGTGAGGAGCATACACTCCGCCTGGTTTCGTTCGCCGACGACGAAATCGCGGAGGCACGCAAGCTTGTTGCAGCCGGCGGCGAGGCGGCCGACATCGGTCTGCCGCCGGTCACCCAGGCCAACGTCGAGGGCATCCGTAAGATGTTACCGCAGGACGTGGCCTGGGCGTACCGGGCCGCACCGGTTTTGCTTCCCGACGCCGCGCGTTCACGGGACCGCCTCGCGCTCGGCCCGGGGTCCTTCGACCGGTTGCAGACGTTCTTCTCCCGGCCCGATGCGGCACGGATCGTGGTTCACCACACGGGAAGTATCGACGTCACTCTCGGAAAGGTGTCTCTGAGGCCGTCCGATCTCTACCAGTTGCACGACCTGTGCACCGGGAAAAAAGTCGCCCAGTTCGCCGCGCCTTTCAAGACGAATCTGCTCGATCTGAGTCCCAACGGCAAGCTCGGTCTGTTCCGTATTGAGCCCGACCAGGATCGCCTGGATATCTGGGATCTGGAAACCGGGAAACACGTTCTCGCGTTTCGGCCCTTCGCGGAGGAAGAGGGGCGAGGGCGGCTTGTCAAATGGGCGTGCTTTCTCGATGAAGAACACGTGATGACGGAGTCGAGCACAAGCCGGCTGATCGCCTGGGAACTCCCCGAATGCCGGGCCCTCTACGGGTACCCAACCAATAAAGGGAGCATCGTAGGCATGACACGCGATCGACGGGTGTTGTTCCTGCTGTCCGATGGCAATACACCACGGATGATCGACACGTCGACAGGGACGCCTCTGGGGACCCTTGCGTCTTTCGAGGAAGGCAAGCCAGGGGTGCACACGGAAAGCGACCTCTCCCGCGACGAGCGACGGATGGCTTCTTTGTTCGTAGGCTCCGGAGGGGCGACCGTCACCGTTTGGGACTTGAACGATGGTTCCAGGCTCCAGCAGGTGGCCCTGCCGATGCGGCCGTGGGGGCTGGTCTGGTGCGGTGACGACTATGTCCTCCTGGAAGGCAAACCCGGTAAAGAAGAGTTCGAGTCACTACTCGACGTGGAACGAGGACTGATCGTCTGGAACTACCGGATGTCGGCACGTGCCGATCTCTGGGACTCACCCGACGGGCGACACTGGTACCTGCACTGTCCCTCTTACCCGAAGCCGACCGAATTGGCGGCTGCCGTATTGCCTGACGCGGAAACCAAGGCGCTGTTGACGCAAGACGCCTTTCCCAAACCGCTGTTTGGCCCGGGAGCAACCGTGTCGTTGGAGACTCGTATCGAGGGTGTTCCCCGGAATCTGCCGCCCGGCTGGGAAGACCTGGAATCGGTAGAAGAGGGACTTCGAGATCACTTCTCGCGACAACTTCAGGGGCGGCAAATCCGAGTTGCAGATGGGGCCCCGGCCCGCTTGCTGATCGAAATCACGTACCAGAAGAAAAAGCAGTCGCAGGACTCGGCGCTGACACCCCTTGACGAGATCCGATCGGCCCTCGCTGCCGCGGCCGACCTGACGCCCTACGTCGCCTTGTTCGAAGCCGCCGGAAACCGCCTCTGGGAGAGGAAGTACGTGCACGTCGAAGGGAGCGAGATAGCACTTTTCGAGGGGCTGGCACCGGGCAGCAACCTCTCCCAACACCTGCAACTCAAGCGATGGGAAGAGGCGGTGCGTTGGCTCCGTTCGGCCGGCGTTCCCTACCTGATATACCCTCCCAGCGCACAACGCGGATTTGGCGATTCCGTCATCACACCCGACGGCTCGCACGTTCTGCGGAAACCGGGCAAGGCGAATCGATAACGAAACCGCGTTGGTGCAGAGCCACTTACACCAACCCCGTCTTCCCCATCAAAAACCGATCGCACTCCCGCGCCGCCTCACGCCCTTCGCGGATCGCCCATACCACGAGGCTTTGGCCGCGGCGGCAGTCGCCGGCGGCGAAGACGCCTTCAAGGCTCGTGGCAAACTTGCCGAACTGGGCCTTGAAGTTGCTCCGCGGGTCGGTTTCCAGACCGAGTGCCTCGGCCAACGTGGCCTCGGGGCCCAGAAAGCCCATCGAGAGGAAGACCAGGTCGGCCTTCCACTGGCGCTCGCTCCCCGCGATCTCCTTGAACTCGGGCCGCCCGCTGGAGAAGTCGACGTCGACCTCCACGGTCGTCACGCCGGCCACGTTGCCGGCGCCGTCGCTGAAGAACTCCTTGCTCATGAGCTGATAGACGCGAGGGTCTTCGCCGAACTTGGCGGCCGCCTCCTGGTGGCCGTAGTCGACCCGGAAGATCCGCGGCCATTCGGGCCAGGGATTGCCGGCGGCACGCCCGGCAGGCGGCTTGGGGAACAGCTCGAAGTTGACCACGCTGTTGCAGCCGTGGCGGAGCGAAGTGCCGATGCAGTCGGTGCCGGTATCGCCGCCGCCGATCACGATCACGTCCTTGCCCTCGGCCGAAAGGTACCGGCCGTCCTCCAGGTTCGAGTCGAGCAGGCTCTTCGTGTTCGGGCGGAGGAAATCCATGGCGAAATGGATGCCGTTCAGCTCGCGGCCGGGGATGGGCAGATCGCGCGGCTTCGTGGCACCGGCAGCCAGGACGATGGCGTCGTGTTTCTCTCGCAACTCACGGACGTCGACGTTCACGCCCACGTGGGCTCCGGTCACGAACTCGACGCCCTCGGCACGGAGCAGGTCGACGCGGCGCTCGACGACGCCCTTGTCGAGTTTCATGTTGGGGATGCCGTACATGAGCAGCCCGCCAATGCGGTCGTCCCGTTCGAACACGGTGACCCGGTGTCCCGCCTTGTTGAGCTGGGCCGCGGCCGCCAGCCCGGCCGGGCCGGAACCGACGACGGCCACCGACTTGCCGGTGCGGTGCTTGGGCGGCTCAGGAACGATCCAGCCCTCTTCGAACCCGCGATCGACGATCGTGCATTCGATGTTCTTGATCGTGACGGGCGGATCGGTCACGCCCAGGCAGCAAGCGCCTTCGCACGGCGCGGGGCACACCCGGCCGGTGAACTCGGGAAAGTTGTTCGTCTTGTGCAGCCGGTCGAGGGCCTCGCGCCAGCGGCCCCGGTAGACCAGGTCGTTCCACTCGGGGATCAAGTTGTCGACCGGGCAGCCCGTGGCCGACATGCAGAACGGGATCCCGCAGTCCATGCAGCGAGCGCCCTGCGTTCGCAGGTGCTGTTCGTCGGGCTTTTCGTTGAATTCGTTGAAATCGAGAATCCGCAGCAACGGATCGCGATACGGAATCGTCGCCCGTTCGAATTCCTTGAACCCGGTTGGTTTTCCCATGGCCCTCGTCGTCCCGTCATATTCGCGTGTGATTTGTGTTAGCGTCGGTTGGCGTGGCTCAGCGGAATGACGGAATGTTGGAATACTGGAATGATGGGGTTGTCTTATTCGACAGCGCCACATTGACCAATGTTGGTGAACGCAAGTCCCAGCAGAGAGTTCGTTTAACCCGCTGCCGCAGGCGAGGTCGTTCACCGACTACAGGCCGCCTTGGGATGCATGGCACGCCTCGCCTGCGGCAGCGGGTTAAACGAGTCTGCCGCAAAGGTTTCGGTTCCCTGCACCACCCCGAAACGGCGTTGTCCAACAAACGGCCCCGTATCGAACCTGAACGCCCCATTGTTCCACCATTCCAGTATTCCATCATTCCCTTCTCCTCTTCTCACCGCCTCAGCTCTCGCTCCCCGCCTCGGCGGCCTGGTGAATCTCTTCGAGGGCCCGCTTGTACTCGGTCGGCATGACCTTGACGAACTGGGGCACACAGTTGTCCCAATCGGACAGCACCTGTTCGGCCACGGCCGAGCCGGTGTACTGCCGATGCAACTCGATCAGACGCTTCAACTCGCCGATCTCCTCGTCGCTTTCGAGCCGCTCCAATTCCACCATGGCCAGGTTGCAGTTGCCCAGAAACACGTCTTCGGGATCCCAGACGTAGGCGACGCCGCCGCTCATGCCGGCGGCGAAGTTCCTGCCCGTGGGGCCGAGAATCACGGCCCTTCCGCCGGTCATGTATTCGCAGCCGTGATCGCCGACGCCCTCGACCACAGCATCGGCGCCGCTGTTACGCACGCAGAACCGTTCGGCAGCCCGGCCGCGGAAGAAGGCCTGGCCTTCAATGGCTCCGTAGAGGACGACGTTGCCGACGACGATATTGTCCGACGGCTTGAACCGGCTTCCGGCGGGCGGGTAGACGATGATCTTGCCGCCCGAGAGGCCCTTACCCACGTAGTCGTTTCCGTCGCCTTCCAGTTCCAGGGTCACGCCCTTGGCCAGAAAGGCCCCGAAGCTCTGGCCCGCCGAACCGCTCAGCCTGATGTGGATCGTGTCGTGGGGCAGCATCGATTCGCCCCATTTCCTGGCGATCTCGTGGCTGAGCATGGCGCCCACGGTGCGATTCGTATTGACAATCGGCCGCTCGATCCGGACCTTGTTTCCGTCCTGGATGGCCGGTTGGGCCTCGTCGATCAGTTCGTTGTCGAGGGCCAGGTGCAGCCCGTGGTCCTGCTTCCGCGTGCAAACCACCTCGGTCTCGTCGTTCTTCTTTCGGGCCGGTGTGAGGATCGAGGTCAGGTCGATGCCGTCGGCTTTCCAATGGCGGACGGTATCGTCGCGCTCGAGCATGTCGACTCTTCCGACCATCTCTCTGACGGTGCGGAAGCCGAGCCTCGCCATGATCTCGCGCATGTCCTCGGCGACCATGAAGAAGTAGTTGATCACGTGCTCGGGCTTGCCCATGAACTTCTTGCGTAGCTCGGGATCTTGCGTGGCCACGCCGACCGGGCAGGTATTCAAGTGGCACTTCCGCATCATCATGCAGCCCAGCGCGACGAGCGGGGCCGTGGCGAAACCGAATTCCTCGGCGCCCAGCATGGCCGCGATCGCCGCGTCGCGCCCCGTCTTCAAGCCCCCGTCGGTCTGGAGCACCACTCGGCTTCGCAGATCGTTCAGTACGAGCGTCTGATGAGTTTCGGCGATTCCCAGTTCCCACGGGAGTCCGGCGTGCTTGATGCTCGTGAGCGGCGAGGCGCCGGTGCCGCCGTCGTGGCCCGAGATCACGATATGGTCGGCAAAGGCCTTGGCCACGCCGGCCGCCACGGTGCCCACGCCCATCTCCGCCACCAACTTGACGCTGATCCGCGCGCTGGGGTTGGCGTTTTTCAGATCGTGGATGAGTTGCTTGAGATCTTCGATCGAATAGATGTCGTGGTGCGGCGGCGGGCTGATCAGTCCCACTCCCGGGGTCGCGTGGCGAATCCGGGCGATGTTGTCGTCGACCTTCCGTCCGGGTAATTCGCCCCCTTCGCCCGGCTTGGCCCCCTGGGCAATCTTGATCTGCAACTCGTCGGCATTGGTCAGGTAGTAGATCGACACGCCGAAACGGCCCGAAGCGACCTGCTTGATCGCCGACCGCTGCGGATTCGTGCTGCCGTCCTCCAGGGGGCGTATGCGAGCCGGGTCCTCGCCCCCTTCTCCCGTGTTACTCTTGCCCCCCAGGGAGTTCATTGCCATGGCCAGCGAGGTGTGGGCCTCTTGGGAGATCGAGCCGAAGCTCATCGCCCCGGTGCAGAACCGCTTGACGATTTCCTTGACCGGCTCCACCTCTTCCAGCGGAATCGGGCCGCCGTTCGCTCCCTCTTTGAAACGCATCAAGCTCCGGAGCCAGCAGCGATTCCGCCCGTCGTGATTGACCGCATCGGCGAACTTCCGATATTCGTCGCGGCGGTTGCCGCGAACCGCGTTCTGAATCGAGGAAATTGTTTCCGGCGTCCAGACATGCCTCTCCCCGTTGGGCCGCCAGTGTAACTCTCCCGGGCTGGGGAGCATCGGGTCATGGCCGTTGCCATTTACAGGAAACCCGATCGCGTGGCGCCGCAGCGATTCCTCGGCCAGGATTTTGAACCCCACGCCCTGCACCCGGCTGGGCGTGCCGGCAAAACAGCGATCGACGACCTCGTCGCGCAATCCGACGGCCTCGAAGATCTGGGCCCCCTTGTAGCTCTGCAGGGTCGAGATGCCCATCTTGCCCATCACCTTGAGGATGCCCTTGGCGACGCCCTTGCGGTAGGTGGCCACGATCTTGTCGTCGTCGGGGAATTCCTCGGGCGAAAGCCGTCCGTCGCGGCGGGCCTGCCAGAGGGCCTCGAAGGCCAGGTACGGATTGATCGCGTCGGCACCGTAGCCGATCAGCAGGCAGTGATGGTGGACCTCGCGGGCCTCGCCGGTCTCCAGAACGATGCCGATCCTCGTTCGCTTGATCCGGCGGATCAGATGCTGGTGGACGGCCCCGCAGGCCAGCAGCGCCGGCAGAGGCGCCCGCTCCGCGTCCATTCGGCAGTCGGAAAGCACGACGAGGGTGTAACCGCTGTCGATGGCTTCTTCCGCTTCGCGGCAGATGCGGTCCAGGGCGGCCGTCAGCCCTTCACCGTCCTCACTTCGGGGGAAAGTGATGTCGATAACCCGGGTCTTCCAGCCGTTGCGGTCCATTCCCTTGACGGCGGCCAGCTCTTCGTTCGTCAGAATCGGATGGGGAACCAATAGGCGGTTGGCGTGCTCCTCGGTCGTCTCGAGCAGGTTGCGCTCGGGACCGATGTAGCACTCCAGCGACATGATGATCTCTTCGCGGATCGAGTCGATGGGCGGATTGGTGACCTGGGCGAAGAGTTGCTTGAAGTAGTCGTAAAGCAGCCGCGGCTGATCGGAGAGACAGGCCAGGGCCGCGTCGTTTCCCATGGAACCGACCGGATCCCGCTTCTGCTGGACCAGGGGCAACAGCATGAACTGCAGCGTCTCATTGGTGTAGCCGTGGGCCTGCATTCGCTCGGTGAGCGTGTCGGGGCAGAAGCCGTGGGCGTCGTCGCCCGGTTCGAGTTCCTTAAGCTCGATCCGCCGGTTCTGGACCCACTGGCTGTAGGGACGCTGCCGGGCCCATTGGCCCTTGAGTTCCCCGTCGGGGATCATCCGGCCTTGTTCAAAGTCGATGAGAAAGATCTTCCCCGGCTGAAGGCGGCCTTTCTCTTTGACGGTGAAAGGATCGAGCGGCAGGACGCCCACTTCGCTGGCCATGATCACCTTGTCGTCGGTGGTCAGGTAGTAGCGGCTCGGACGCAAACCGTTCCGGTCGAGCACGGCGCCGATGTAGTGGCCGTCGGTGAAGGCTATCGACGCCGGCCCGTCCCACGGCTCCATCAGGCAGGAGTGGTACTCGTAGAACGCCCGCATCGATTCGGACATGGTCTCGTGGTTCTGCCAGGCCTCAGGAATCATCATCATGACGGCTTCCTGAAGGGTGCGCCCGTTCATCAGCAGGAATTCCAGGGCGTTGTCGAAGGTTCCCGAATCGGAACAGTCGGGCTCAACGATCGGAAAGGTCTTTTCCAACTCGTCGCCGTACAACTCACTGCGAACCACGCCCTGACGGGCCTGCATCCAGTTCATGTTGCCGCGGAGCGTATTGATCTCCCCGTTGTGGCTCATGAAGCGGTTCGGCTGTGCACGGTCCCAGCTCGGGAAGGTGTTCGTGCTGAATCGCGAATGGACCATGGCCAGATGAGTGGTGTAGTCCGGATCGACCAGATCGGAGTAGTACTGGCAGAGCTGGGCCGAGGTGAGCATGCCCTTATAGACAATGACCTTGGTCGAGAGCGAGCAGACGTAGAACATCTTGGCCTGCTCCATCGACCGGTCGCCGCGGAGGGCCGTGCTGGACCTCTTGCGGATGATGTAGAGCTGCCGCTCGAAAGCGTCGCCCTCCAGACCTTCGCCTGCCGCAATGAACAACTGTTCGATATGGGGTTCGCCGGCTCTCGCGGTTTCGCCCAGGTCGGCCCGATCCGCGTCGACCGGAACCCTGCGCCACCCCACGACCCGTTGCCCCTGCTCGGCAACGATCTTCTCCACGGTCTGCTTGCACTTGGCCCGTTCCGCTTCGAGCGTGGGAAGAAACACGTTGCCTGCCGCGAACCGGCCCGGCGCCGGCAACTCGACTCCCAGGTCGGCTTTGGCCGCCTTGGCGAGGAACTCGTGGGGCAGGGCCGTCAGCATGCCGGCGCCGTCCCCCGTGTTCGGCTCGCAGCCGCAACCGCCGCGGTGGTCCATGTTCTGCAGTACGACGTCGGCATCGCGGATGATCTGATGGCTCCGCTGCCCTTTCAAGTGGGCCACGAACCCGACGCCGCAACTATCCCTCTCGAAAGCCGGGTCGTAGAGACCGTGCTTGTCGGGAATTCGTGTGAATGGCGGAATTGTCATGCCGTTCCAACCTGTTTCTTCTCTCGCTATGGTCGCCTTCAATCATTAACGACACAAAACTAACAAAGTTTTAGAATTAACACTTCTAATCAAACATATTCGCCCGGATTGCACCTGTCAAGATCACGAAAGAAGGCCGCATTGCCCCCTGCGACGAAACCTGTCCTTTGGAGCCGCCAAAACCGAACATCAATTACAAAGTATTTCAAGACAACGTGTTACGATTCGTGCCCTGGCGGAATCAGAAGAGCGGAACAGCCGGCAGAACCACCCCCCCATGCGGAAGACAAGGCAGTTGGCGCGTTCCGGTTGCTGGACAGTTGACGGAACGCCCTGGCCATTGCCTTGGTTAGGCGGCGGTGGTCAGATGGGGTGGGAACTCGTGCACGTCTTGCCAACGGGGAAACCGGTGGGGAGCGTGCGAAAACAAGGCGAACCGAGGTTGCCCGACATGGCGATCACATGCCCCCGATGCGGCGCACAGTTCGACGTCACGTTGTTCCAATTCGGTCACGGCGTCCGCTGCCAGTGCGGCCAGTGGGTCGAATTGGAGCGGGGACACGTGGTTGATGCCAATCCGCCCAACGATGGTCTGCCCAAGGAATCGCGTCGTGCCGGGGAGCCTCTAGATCATTAGCGGCGCGGGGCAAGCCCACGCGGCTATCACTCTCTCGCAAATCCCTTCTGGGATCACGCAGATGCACTCAGGAAGCGTCTCGAATCGTCTCGGGTGCATCGGTTCCGGTTGCGCGGATTGGGCGGAGGAAGTGCGGCCGCCGTACGGCCGGTTCGGCCGGTTCGACCCACTGGCGGCCATGGAGAAGTTGCCGCTGGCGTTGGAGATTGACCAAGGCAATGACGGCGGTCGATTCCTGCAGCTTTGCCAGGATCGGCTTGGTGGTGAGGCGAGCGATCGCATCTCGTTCGATCTCGTAGACCAGGGCAGCAAAAAGCCCGTCATCGATTTCTTCACGAAGGCACAGCAATCCGGACCGATCGGGACGCCACGTCTGCGGCCACGAAGGCTCCATATGCCAAACGCAACGGAACCGGCGGCAGCTTTCGGGACGTTGCTGGTAGATGCCGCACCCTTTGTCGGTCAGGTGGGGACAGTCCACTCCGGCCGGCTTTGCATTGGCACAGACCTCACCGGCCGCGATGGGAAGGTGAATGCAACAGGCCCGACAGTCGGCACAAGCGCGTTCCGCAGGAGGGGTACCACAGTCGTCGGCAGGCACCGTTGGTTTGCCGGTGGTTGCTATGGGCAGGACAGCCAGAGCGTGGACCGTCTCGAATTGAAAAGGTATCCCCATCAGCCTCGGTCTCAGACGGGTTCTTGCCGCCCCAGAAACCGGTCGCCAGACAAGCGGTCCGACTCACCATGGAGCGGGAGCTTCCCCCCTTTAAGGATCGGCCATGGGAGTCGTCATCATTAGACGACGATCGGGGCGAAACGGAATAATCAGAAGACTTAGCCCAGTTTGCCAAGGATCTGGACTCCCGCCTGCGCGGGAATGAGGTCCCCGGGAAACCCTTTGGGAATCGCGCAAGGCCGTTTAGGAGCGGTGAGACAACTCCTGCCCGACCATTTCCAGATCGCGTTCGAAGAAGTGGATTGCTTCGGTGGGGGTGAGATTGAAGATCGCCCGACCTTCGGTGTCCCAGTGGCGTCCGTCGAAGCGGAAGACGGCCGTGGCTTCGCAGGACGTATCCACCAGGTCCCCCTCGACCGAGAGCGGTCCCGCGGGCGCATCCAGGTGAATCGTAACCGCGACGAAAGCCGACAGCTCGCCCGAGGCTCGGCTCCGTGCATAGGCGACGTCGTCGTCGAACCGGCAGTCATTCCAGCGATCCTCCACGGGCCGGTTCTCCACCATTCCAAGGATCATGAACTTCGCTTCCAGACGCTCGCGCTGAAGGTGGAAATCGCGGCAAGCCTCCGCAAAACGCGTCTCGCGCCAACTGGTGAGGAGCGGACGCCAAAGAATAGCGATGGCGCTCAATCCCAACAGCGCGGTCGCCAATATGATCCACCAGTATCCTTGCATCATTTACCCCCGTCATTGAGAGCAGCGTTCCCTCATATAAGCATTCTAAATGCTTTGTCCTCCGGTCTGCAAGCAAATCTGGACAATTCCATCCCCATACGGCCGGATAGGGCTTGCCGTGGAGCCGGCCGCATCGGCTGGGAAATGCTGGGCTATCGCCCGATCTCTCCTTGGGATGCCCAAAGAACCGGTTGGCGCCCCGGATTGCAGCCACCCTTTTCGAGGGGATCGCGGCACCCCGGCCTCTGGGGCGGGCAAAATGGGTCCAGTGAGGGGCTTGCTGACACTGTGGCAGTCCGCACGGAAGGTTGAACAACGGGCAGTTGATGTCGTAGATTCCCTCATTGCCAATCGGCCCAGCGCCCTCACTGCGGAGACGTCTGCCGAGTGGGTAGACTGGCAACCAGTTTCGACAAGGAAGTAGTCGCCAACATGGCAATACTCGGAGTTCACACGTCGATCGCAGGCGGTTACCACAAGGCAATCGAGCGTGCCGTAAGGTTAGGGTGCGAATGTGTCCAACTCTTCACCAAGAACTGCAATCAGTGGGGAGCCAAGCCTATTACGCAAGAGGAGGCCCTGCGGTTTCGGCGGGCAGCGGACGAATCGAAGCTGGCCTACACGGTGGCCCACGATTCGTACTTGATCAACCTGGCTTCGCCAGACAACGTGCTCTGGAAGCGGTCTGTCGATGCGCTGATCGGCGAATTGCAGCGTGCCGATGCGCTTGGAATTTCCGCGGTCGTGACCCACCCGGGAGCGTATACAACCGGCTCCGAAGAGCGGGGGCTCCGCCGGATCGCCCGTGCTCTGAACGAAATCCATCGGCGAACGGGACGACTGAAGACGCAGTGTATTCTGGAGACAACCGCAGGCCAAGGGACGTCGCTCGGTTGGCGCTTCGAACAACTGGCCGCCATTCTGGAATGTGTTCGCCAGCCCGATCGAATTGGCTTCTGTTTCGACACGTGTCACGTGTTCGCTGCCGGCTATTCGCTGAACTCGGAACGGGAGTACCGCGTTACCATGGCCGAATTCGACAGGCTGGTGGGTTTGAGCAGAATCCGCGTCTTCCACCTGAACGACAGTCGCCGCGAATGTGGAAGCCGGGTCGACCGTCACAGCCACATCGGCCGGGGCGAGATGGGGCTGGCCCCTTTTCGGCATCTGTTGAACGACCGGCGTTTTCGAGAGATTCCGATGATCCTGGAGACTCCCAAAGGGGTCGAGGGCGGCCAGGATCTCGACGCGATCAACCTTCGGGTCCTCAGGGAGTTGGCGGGTTGACCAGTCCCCCTCTCGTTGACCATGCCGGCATGGGCCGGTACACTGAAACTGGTTGGCGCAGCAGACTTCCGTCGCGTCCGGCCGAAGGGACGCCAGTTCCTTCTTGCGGGCCTTGCCGCCTTGCGGGACTTTGAGTGAGATGGTCTTGACCTATTTCAGACGCTACCGCATGGAGATCGACTTGCGGGAGAGGGACCTTGTGGCTCCGCCGGTGCCGAGGGGCTATCTGCTGCTTCCCTGGAACAAGTCGCTTCTTGACGCTCATGCCGAAGTTAAATACCTCAGCTTCTGTAATGAGATTGACGCCAACGTGTTTCCGTGCCTGGGTGAACTGACCGGTTGCCGGCGACTGATGAGCGAAATCACACGAAAGGGCGGTTTTCTGGAACGGGCAACCTGGCTGGCCGTTACCGATGCGACCGACGTACGGCAACGCGAGAAGTGCGGTACCATCCAGGGGATTCGCGATCGGGAGGGCGTCGGCGCCGTCCAGAATCTCGGGATTGCCCCGGCTTATCGCGATCGGGGTCTGGGGTCGATCCTTCTGCTCCGGGCTCTTCAAGGGTTTCGCGAGTCGGGGGTTCACCGCGTCTGCCTCGAGGTGACCGCAGAGAACGAGGGCGCGATTCGCCTTTACGAACGGCACGGTTTTCGAACTGTGAAGACGGTTTTCAAGGTCGCAGAGGTTGCCTATTCTTGACCGGCACTCTCATCGACCGTCCGGCCCCATTTGTGCGTCTAACTGGTAGATTTTTCTCATCCGCCTGCCGTGCGAATTCATGTGCGCGTCCTCCGCACGAATCGAGCGTTGGGACTTGATTGTCAATGAGAGCCTTCTGAATACGTACGACCTTCACCTACAGCGATCCGATACTGCCGCGTAACCATGATCCACACGCACCAATTCGACAATGGGCTGGTCTTGCTTGCCGAACCGATGGACTGGCTCGAGTCGGCCGCCTTCACGATCCTCGTCCCCGCGGGCTGCATCCACGAACCGGCGGATCGCAGCGGTCTGAGCGGGTTCACGTGCGAGATGGCGCTGCGGGGGGCCGGGCCGCGGGACAGCCGCCAGTTCATCAACGATCTCGACTGTCTGGGCGTGGAACGATCGGAGTCGGTGGGGGAAGCCCACACGCGGTACGGCGGTGCGACGGTCGCCGACAACCTGCCCCGGGGTCTGGAGATCTTCGCCGATCTCCTGCGTCGGCCCCGCCTGCCCGCCGATCAGCTCGAGGCCGGTCGCCAAGTGATGGTCCAGGATCTTCTGGCGGTCGAGGACGAGCCGGCCCAGAAGGTGATGCTTCGGCTTCGCCAACAGCATTATCCCGATCCGTGGGGTCGGCCGAGCCAGGGTGATGCCGACGGGATCGAGGCCACAACGATCGACGACATTCGTCGCCATTTCCAGCGGGCCTATCATCCGCGCGGGACGATTGTCGGGGTTGCCGGACGAGTGGACTGGGAACCGCTTCTGGACATGGTTGGCAATTTGCTGGCCGACTGGGAGCCGAGGGACGTTCAGCCGGTCCCCGAATCGCCTCAGCCGTGCGTCTACACCCACCTGGAGTACGACTCCAATCAGACTCATATCGGGATCGCCTATCGGAGCATCCCTTACCGGAGCGACGACTACTTCCTTGCCTGGGGCGCCGTGGGCGTCCTCTCCGGAGGGATGAGTGCCCGGCTCTTTACCGAGGTTCGCGAGCGTCGGGGGCTGTGCTACAGCGTCTATGCCACGCATCATTCGCTGCTGGACCGCGGGAGCGTCTTCTGTTATGCGGGTACGAGCGCGGAACGAGCCCAGGAGACTCTCGACGTGACGCTCAACGAGCTGCGCAAGCTGGCCCAAGGCGTGGAGGAACAGGAACTCGATCGACTCAAGGCGAGAATCAAAAGTGCCTTGATCATGCAGCAGGAATCGAGCTCCGCCCGGAGTGCGTCGATCGCACGCGACTGGTACCACCTGGGGAGGCCCCGTTCCCTGGATGAAATCAACCAACGGATCGACGGGCTTGCGGCGGACAAGATCAACACCTATTTGAGCGACAATCCGCCGGGCGACTTCACGGTCGTCACCCTGGGGCGGAAAGAACTGGAGGTGCCGGTTGGAGTTTCTTAAGCACACCTTGGCGAACGGCCTGGAGATCGTCGCCGAGTGCAACGCCCAGGCCTACTCGACCGCTCTCGGCTTCTTTGTCCGCGCCGGCGCCCGCGACGAGACCGACGAAATTGCGGGCGTCAGCCACTTCCTCGAACACATGATGTTCAAGGGAACGCCGAGCCGGACTGCCGACGACGTGAATCGGGAATTCGACGAAATCGGCGCGTCGTACAATGCCGGCACGGGCGAAGAACACACCGTGTATTACGCGGCCGTTCTTCCCGAGTACCAGGACCAGGCTACCGCGCTGCTGGCCGACATTCTCCGTCCCTCCCTCCGGGGCGAGGACTTCGACATGGAGAAGCAGGTGATCCTCGAAGAGATCTACATGCACGAGGATCAACCTCCGTTCGGCGCCGACGAGAAGTGCCGGGCCGCCTTTTTCGGCGAGCATCCTTTGGCTCGGAGCGTGCTCGGAACGATCGACAGCATTACGGCGTTGTCTCCCGAGGCGATGCGCGATTACTTCGCCAAGCGGTACAGTCCCCAGAATGTGGTTCTCGCGGCCGCGGGCCGTGTCGATTTTGAGCGATTGGTCGCTACCGCCGAGGCGATGTGCGGTCGCTGGGAGCGCAACGGCGAAGAGCGAAGACTGACGTCGGCGCACCCCGCTACGGGTTTTCACGTCGTCCAGAAGAATGCCGCGACCCAGCAGTACGTCGTGCAGTTTGCGCCGGGGCCGGACTGCAACGATCCGGACCGTTTTGCCGCCAGGCTTCTGGCGACGGTCGTTGGAGACGACACCGGGAGCCGGATCTTCTGGGAGTTGGTGGATACCGGTTTAGCGGAGCAGGCCAGTCTGGCCCACGACGAATTCGACGACGCGGGTGCGTTCGTGACCTACCTGAGCTGCACTCCCGACATGGTCGGCGAGAACCTTCAGCGTCTTCACGACCTGCTCGTCGACCTGGAATGCCGTGGGATAACCGCGGAAGAACTGGAGCAGGCGAAGAACAAGGTGAGTTCACGGATCGTTTTGTCGAGCGAACGACCGCTGGGACGCCTGTTTGTGATAGGGGGCGACTGGATCCAACGGCGCGAGTATCGCTCGGTTCGGACGGATTTGAACGCCGTCGCCGAAGTGACGGCAGAACAGGTCAATGCCGTTGCGACGAGCTATCCGCTCACCCGTTCGACCGTCATGACGATCGGCCCGCGCGCCGACGTCACCGAACCTTGTTGAGGCCAGCCAGGTTCCCCACAACCGGGCGTTTGAACTGTCAACATGGGAGAGATCGATGTCGTGTCCGTTGTGCAAGAAAGGCCGTTGCACCAACCGATGCCAAGAGGCAGGGAAGAAACCAGAGGAAGATAAGGAGAAGTCCGGCCAGAAGAACGGCAAAGGAAAAGGGAAGAAGGGAAAGAAAAAGGGCAAGAAGTAGGCGGCCGTCTTAGCCGAGTTGCCGGTCACCGATAGCGCAACGGCCGCCGCAAGTCAATCCTCGTCAAATCGGATGTCGAGGATTTCGAAACGGGTGATTCCGGCAGGGACCTGGATCTCGACCTTGTCGCCGATCTTCTTTCCGACCAGGCCTTGAGCGAGCGGGCTGGTGATGAGGATCTTGCCGTTCATGTAGTCCTCTTCCCCGGCTCCGACAAGGGTGAACTCTTCCTGCTCGTCGAGGTCGAGATCGTTCACCACGACGGTACACCCGAAGGCGACCTCGTCCTTCGGCAGCTTCGACGGATCGATGAGAACCGCCCGCGACAGTTCATCCCGAAGCTGGTTGATTTTGGCCTGCAACAGACCCTGGCTTTCCCTCGCCCCGTGGTATTCGGCGTTTTCCCTCAGATCGCCTTCCGCCCTGGCCTCGCCGATGCGTTTCTCGATGATAGGCATCTCCACGTTCTGAAGCCGCTCCAATTCGGCCTTCTTCTTGTTGTAGCCGGTCTGGGTCATCGGAATACGATCCGTCATCAGGTTCCTCCTCGCAGGGCGGTTCCAAATGGAAAGCTAACCTAAAAAAACACGGTTGCCTGTTCGAGTCGGCAACCGCCGGTCTTCTGACACACGATCGGTTGGAAGGGAACGCCGAAAAAGGACTATCCGAAAACGGAAGCGAGGAATTCGGCAGTCAACCTGTCACAAACGCGCAACTTCGAACCGCAGTGTCTCTCCCATTTTGGTCATGCGTCACAAAAAGTAAAGGTCAGCAGCAGGTTTTGGGTACCGTATCCACCCCGTCAGCCTGCGGCGATTCCCCCTCAAACGAGGTGAGAGTATTCCGATATCGGTACGTTTGTGCCCGAATCACCCCTTATTCTGGGCGAAACAACAGTAACCACATGCGGAAAAGCGTATAAGCGTACTGGATTTTTGAAGAATCCGTGGCCGATGATCTTCACGGGGATCGATTCACACTATAGACTAGCAGAGACACAAGGTGCATAATTCCCGTGGCGAGACGCCGTTGTCAAGCGGCGGGCTTCAATACCGCGCGGCCCCTCTCTCCTTCAAGGGATTCCCTGCCCCATCCCTTTGAGGGGGGCCGCGTTTTTTCTTCTTTGACGTGGAAGCCGGTCTCTACCGAAGTCTCTGAAAGACGTTGCGACCATTGGGGTAAGGATCGCCCAGGAAATGACTGTCGCCTTTTGCTCCGCGAAAGTGGCGATGCTTTCACAGAGCGAAAGGCGACGATACGGCAGCTATTGGTTCGACGACTCTTCGATAATCCTCCTGGCCTGGGCAACGACATTCTCGGCCGTGAGCCCGAAATGCTTCATCAATTGGGCATAGGGTGCGGAAGCGCCAAAGCCGCGCATGCCGATGAAGACTCCTCGGTCGCCCAGGTATTTTTGCCAGCCCAGTTCCACTCCGGCCTCCACCGCAACTCGGCAGGGCACGCTCGGAGGCAGGACTGAGTCGCGATAGGCCTCGTCCTGCACGTCGAACAACTCCCAGCTCGGCATGCTCACCACGCGAGTCTTCACGCCTTCTCCCGCCAACGTCTCCTGAGCCGCCAGGCAGAGTCCGACCTCACTGCCGGAGCCGATCAGGATTACGTCGGGAGCACCGTCGCAGTCGGCGAGGACGTAGGCGCCCCTGCAAGTTCCCGTGGCCGGAGCGTAGACCGATCGATCGAGCGTGGGCAGGTTCTGACGGGTGAGCACCAGAGCCGACGGCTTGTCACGCGAAGACACGGCCACGCGATAGGCCTCGGCCACCTCGTTCGCATCGGCGGGTCTCAGGACAACCAATCCTGGGATGGATCGCAACGCCGCCAGGTGCTCGACCGGCTGATGGGTCGGTCCGTCCTCGCCGACGCCGATCGAGTCGTGGGTGAAGATGTAGAGCACGGGCAGGTTCATCAGAGCGGCCAGACGCATCGAGGGGCGAAGATAGTCGGCGAACACGAAGAACGTCGCCCCGTAGGACCGCAGGCCGCACAGTGCCATCCCGTTGACGATCGCCGCCATGGCATGCTCGCGGATGCCGAAGTGAAAGTTGCGGCCGGCGGGCGTATCGACCGCAAACTCACCCGCTCCGTCAAAGGTGAGATCCGACTTGTTTGAGGGTGCCAAGTCGGCGGAACCGCCCAGCAGCCAGGGCACATTCTTCGCCACCTGATTGAGCACTTTTCCGGACGAGACGCGGCTGGCGATCCCCTTGGCGTCGGCCGGGAATTCGGCGATCCCCTTGTCCCATCCCTCGGGAAGCCGGCCGTGAACAATCGCATCGACTTCCTTACCCAGGTCCGGATACTTCGCCCGGTACTCGGCAAGTGATCCCTCCCAAACCGCATGCAGTTTCTCGCCGTTGACGCCCACACCGGCCTGGAAATGGGCGAGCACCTCCTCGGGCACCAGGAACTTCGCGTCCTCGGGCCAGCCATAGGCCTTTTTCGTAAGCCGGATCTCCTCCTCGCCCAGCGGGGCGCCGTGTGCCCCGTGGGTGTCCTGCGCGTTGGGGGCGCCCCAGGCGATATGGCTGCGAACGATGATCAGCGTCGGCTTGTCCTTGGTCTGTTGGAAGAGCTTCAAGGCCTGACGCAACTTGGCAAGGTCATTGACGTCGTCAACTTCGATGACATTCCACCCGTAAGCGACGAATCGTGTGCCGACGTCTTCGCTGAAGGCGAGCGACGTGGCGCCCTCGATGGTGATCTTGTTGTCGTCGTAGATCCAGCAGAGATTGGCCAGTTTGAGGTGTCCGGCCAGCGAGGCCGCCTCTGAACTGACACCTTCCATCATGTCGCCGTCGCCGCAGACGGCGTAGACGTTGTAGTCGAAGATCTCGAAGCCGGGGCGGTTGTATCGCCCGGCCAGCCAGTACGAAGCGATCGCCATGCCGACGCTGCCGGCAACGCCCTGCCCCAGCGGCCCGGTGGTGATCTCCACGCCGCCGGTGTGCCCGAACTCCGGATGCCCGGGACAGCGGCCGTTCAACTGGCGGAAGTTCTTGATGTCGTCGAGGGAGACGGCCGTTTCGTCGAGAGGGCCGTCGGGGCCCATCTGCTTGACCCCCGCCAGATGGAGGATCGAGTAGAGGAGCATCGAGGCATGTCCGGCCGACAAAACGAAGCGATCCCGAGCCGGCCAGGCGGGGTGGGCCGGGTCGTAGCGCATCTGTTCGTTGTAGAGAAGGTAGGCCAGAGGCGCCAGGGCCATGGGCGTTCCCGGGTGGCCGCTGTTGGCGGCCTGAACGGCGTCCATCGAAAGTGTCCGAATGGTGTTGATCGCCAACTGCTCGATATTATTCTCAGCCATGTCCGACATTAATCTCCGTTCCGAAGCTGGACCCTCGATACCCTTGCGCACAACACCCCCGCTCCCCGCGTGGGCGCGCCAAGTCGCAAGTGTAGCGGCTGCTGGGGCACATCGTCAACGCATTGGGGGACGTGGCCAGGGGAACTGCAGAGTAGCAGGCACGCTCCGCCGTGCCGTCCGCCAAAGAAGGTAGCAGGCACGCTCCGCCCTGCCGTCCGTCAAAGAAGGTAGCAGGCACGCTCCGCCGTGCCGTCCGCCAAAGAGAGTAGCAGGCACGCTCCGCCGTGCCGTACGTCAAAGAAGGTAGCAGGCACGCTCCGCCCTGCCGTACGTCAAAGAAGGTAGCAGGCACGCTCCGCCCTGCCGTACGTCAAAGAAGGTAGCAGGCACGCTCCGCCCTGCCGTCCGTCAAAGAAGGTAGCAGGCACGCTCCGCCCTGCCGTCCGCCAAAGAAGGTAGCAGGGCACGCTCCGCCGTGCCGTCCGCCAAAGAAGGTAGCAGGCACGCTCCGCCCTACCGTCCGTCAAAGAAGGTAGCAGGCACGCTCCGCCCTGCCGTCCGTCAAAGAAGGTAGCAGGCACGCTCCGCCGTGCCGTACGTCAAAGAAGGTAGCAGGCACGCTCCGCCCTGCCGTCCGTCAAAGAAGGTAGCAGGCACGCTCCGCCGTGCCGTCCGCCAAAGAAGGTAGCAGGCACGCTCCGCCGTGCCGTACGCCAAAGAAGGTAGCAGGCACGCTCCGCCGTGCCGTCCGCCAAAGAAGGTAGCAGGCACGCTCCGCCGTGCCGTCCGTCAAAGAAGCTAGCAGGCACGCTCCGCCGTGCCGTACGCCAAAGAAGGTAGCAGGCACGCTCCGCCCTGCCGTCCGCCAAAGAGAGTAGCAGGCACGCTCCGCCGTGCCGTCCGTCAAAGAAGGTAGCAGGCACGCTCCGCCGTGCCGTCCGTCAAAGAAGGTAGCAGGCACGCTCCGCCGTGCCGTCCGCCAAAGAAGGTAGCAGGGCACGCTCCGCCCTGCCGTACGCCAAAGAAGGTAGCAGGGCACGCTCCGCCGTGCCGTCCGCCAAAGAAGGTAGCAGGGCACGCTCCGCCGTGCCGTCCGTCAAAGAAGGTAGCAGGCACGCTCCGCCGTGCCGTCCGCCAAAGAAGGTAGCAGGCACGCTCCGCCGTGCCGTCCGTCAAAGAAGGTAGCAGGCACGC
>Ga0209722_1000290_pt1 | contig 59254 bp, 47 predicted proteins | sample BioC12SIPDNA_2_FD_185745 | JGI IMG/M metagenome (GOLD analysis project Ga0209722, IMG submission 185745) | Anaerobic biogas reactor microbial communites from Washington, USA - Biogas_R1_A C12 SIP DNA (SPAdes) (version 2) | ecosystem: Engineered > Bioreactor > Anaerobic > Unclassified | place... | reverse complement strand
GCGAATGCGCGGGTGGCCCGCGAGAACGAGGAGAGCTACCATGGATACAGTTCCGGACGAGAAGAGCGTGACCGTCGTTACCGAACTCCATAGCGGGAGCCTGGACGGCCAGGCCTCGGTCTGGATGATCCCGATCTCCCGGCAGCAGTACGAGTCGCGGGGCCGGACCCAATTCGCCGAGTGCCAAGGCGCCCTTAAGGCCATCGGCCCGTTGCCTGCCGACCATGCCCGGCAGTTCGAGGATGTTCTCCTGCGGGCGCTCGATGCTCTGGGCTACCAGGTCCACAAGAGCACCGTTACCGGCGCCTGAGCCTGGACGGTCGGAGCGCCGACTCTGCTGTGGCCGTGACACCTATGTGGATTTGGCGAGGCGATGGCCTTCACCCGTGGGCTTCGTGCCAGCCTTTGACGATCTCCTGGGCCTGCTGCCAGCCGAGGCCGATGCGATTGGCGCCGGCTTCGACCATGCTGATGAACCGCAGATAGTTGCGGATGCGGCCGGAGGCCTTGACGCCCATCTTGGGGCCGACGGTCTGGCGGAGCAAACGGACGTCCTCATACAGGGCTGCAGCGTCGGGCGAGAAACCCGTACACGTCTTGACGAACGCCGCGCCGGCCTCCTGAACGATCTTCGCCGCGTCCACCTTCTGGTCCGTGCTCAGGTAGGCCGTCTCGATGATGACCTTGACCACCTTGCCATCAGCCGCGGCGACGACCTCGCGGATATCCTCCATCGCCCGTTTCTTCTCGCCGCCGAGAAACGCCCCGAGGTTCATCACCATGTCGATTTCCTCAGCCCCGTCGGCCAGCGCCCGCTGGGTCTCGAAGACCTTCGTCTCCGTGGCCGTCGCCCCGAACGGAAACGCGACGCACGCGATCACCTTGCCCTTGGCCCCCACGAGACACTGGGCCGCCCGTCGAACGTGGCAGGCGTTGACGCACAGGAAGCCGTAGAGCTCGTCGCGGACGACTTGGGCCACCCGCTCGACCTCAGCCGCCGTCGCCGTCGGCTGCAGTATCGCCACGTCGAGCATCTCCTTGACCTGGTCGAGGCCCGGATCGATCTGCTTCTTCGCCATAGCATCACCCCCAGCGCCGTGGTCACCGCGCTTCGGCTGCCTTCATGTGCATACCTGTCTGTGACGACCCAAGAACCTATTGGGTCAACAGGTATCACATTGTCTTGTACTCGCCCGAGAGCTTCAAGACGATTCGCTTGACGCGGCTTAAGAAGACCCCCGGTGAAGTTCTTCTGAGCACACACAAGTTACAGTGTGAATATGTCATCCATTATCTTAGGGCCCGTCCGCGATTGTCCGGCGGCCTCGTGTAACATGCTGGACGTGTCAGGCAGCCGCTTTCATCCCAGAGCGGCGGTTTGTCGATAGGCGCAGGGGAGATTTGGAGCGCTTTGTCTCCGCGCCGCACCTTTGGCTGCGTGTGTTTTACATAATTACATCTGCGGGACTGTGCAGCCGGGCCTGGAAAGGACGCTAATGATGAGTAATAAGTATTATTACTGTTTTGTCTGTTTTGCAGCCGCTCTATCGCTCGCTCTGCCGGGCTGCGACTCGGGCCCGGTCGATCCGAACCTGGATCCGAACTCGATCGTCCTGCCGGGCACGTACACCACGTGCGACACAGCGTTTGCCATGGCGGATGGCCAGTCCTACACGTTCCGCCTGGACGACGTCTACTGCCTCAGCTACACCGATTTCGCCGGCCAGACGGTGCGTCTGAAGTTCGACTTCCTCAGCGGACTGACCTGCACGATCCAGATCAACGACGAGCCGGAACAGCCGCTGAGCCCGGGCCAGATCATCCAGCATGAGTTGGGCTTCTCGGGCAAGTGCTGCGTCACCTTGAGCCTGGCCAGCGAACCGGCGGGCGACATGAACGTGACGGTCAATCCCACCGACACCAGCGGCAACCCGCTGGGCGTCGGGTCCATCACCGCTTTGGCCCAGACCGGGCTTCCCGCCGACGACAGCGAACCCTCGGCCAACCCGGGCCAGACCATCACGATCAGCGGATCGGGGTTCGAGTCGACGAGCAAGGTCACATTTCCGAAAATTGACGATGCCGGTCAACCCGCCCAGGTGCAGGTCGCCCTGGCCTCGGTGGCCGAGGACGGCGGCAGCGGCACGGTCGTCGTGCCGACCACAGCCGTGACCGGCTACGTGACGCTGCCGAACCAGGCGTCGGTGTACCTGCAGATCGTCCCGAAGATCACCGGCATCGCCGGCGGTACGCCCGGCATGGTGGCCACGATCAGCGGGCTGGGCTTCGTCGAGGGCGCGACCACCGTCCGGTTCGGCGCCGACGACGTGACCGTTGCCGACGGCGGCACAGCCGCCGATGACGGAATCGACGTCCAGGGCGGAAACAGCAAAGTCCTGGTCACGGTCCCCAGCAGCGGCGCTTTGCCCTACGAAGTCATCACCGCCGGTGGACGCACCGGACGCTCCGGCGATCTGACCGGAACGTCGGCGACGGCCCAGTTCGGCGAACCGACCGACCCCAACACCGCCTCTGCCAACGCCAAACAGGTCATCACCCTGACCGGCACGGGGTTCGACGTCAATACCAAGGTGAATTTCCACATCATCAACGACGCCGGAGCCGAATCCGTGGCCACGGTCGCCCCAGCCAGCGTGGCCGAAGACGGCCTGAGCCTTACCGTCATGGTGCCCGCCAACGCCAAGACCGGCAAACTCGGCCTGCTCTCCGGACGTGACGGCGCCACGCTCCAGGTCGTGCCGACGGTGACCGCGATCGCCGGAGGCACGCCGGGCCAGCAGGTGACGATCTCCGGCTCCGGGTTTGTCGAGGGCGGCACCGCCGTGCGCTTCGGGTCCGATTCAGTAATGATCCAGGACGGCGGCAAACAGGCCGACGACGGCATCGACGTCCAGACGACCAACACCAAGGTGATCGTCAACGTGCCAGCCAACGGCACGCTGCCGTACGAAGTCATCACCGCCGGCGGCCGGTCGAGCAAGTCGGGCCAGTCAATCGGCCTGACCGCCGCGTGCATTCACGGCACGCCGACCGATCCGAACCAGGCCTCAGCCAACACCAAGCAGGTCATCACCGTGACCGGAGTGGACTTCAACGACGAAACGCGGGTCACCTTCCCGTGCATCGACATCGAAGGCTATCCGCTGGTCCGAACGGTCATCCCCGCCAGTGTCGCCGACAGCGGCCAGTCGCTGACGGTCATCGTGCCCGGCGACGCGTACACGGGCCAAGTGAGTCTGCTGTACGCTCGGACCGGCTGCCTGCTCCAGATCGTCCCGAACGTCACCGGCATCTCCGGAGGTACCCCGGGCCAGCAGGTGACGATCAGCGGCGGCGGGTTCATCGAGGGCGCCACCTCCGTGCGATTCGGCTCCGACGCCACCAAGATCGTCGACGGCGGCGTCGAGACCGACGACGGCATCGACGTGCAGACCTCCAACGCCAAACTTGTGGTCAGCGTCCCACAGGGCGGTACGCTGCCTTACGAGGTGGTCACCAGCGGCGGCCGATCCACCCGGACGGGCCGATTCACTTCCGTCTCAGCCGTCGCGACCAAGGGCTCGCCGACCGACCCGAACGAGGCGTCGGCCAACCCGGATCAGGTGATCACCCTCTACGGAAGCGGTTTCAACGACGACGCGCGCATCCTCTTCCCGTCGATCGATCAGTACGGCCAGCATTGGCTCGAGGTGATCGTGCCCTCGTCGGTGGCGGCGGATGGAAAGTCGTTGACCGTCCGCGTGCCCAAAGAGGCCGACACCGGCCAGTTCTCGTTGCTCGACAGCCAGGAGAAGTACCTGCTGCAGGTGGTGCCGCGGATCACGGGCGTCAACTACGGCGTCTCCGACAACGTCCTGGTGGCGGGCGAGGGCATCCACGTCAAGATGACCGGACTGGGCTTCATCGAAGGCCAGACCGCGGTGTATTTCGGAGAGCAGGCCTGCTCGACCACCGACACCGGACTGGCCACCGGCGATGAAATCGAGGTCCAGGGCGATAACACGACCCTCTACGTTCGCGAACCGCTGGACGGGACGGTTCCGTACTGGGTGGTGACCCCGGGCGGATCGACCGCCGGCCCGGCGCGAATGACCGGCATCACCGCCGTCGCCATCGAAGGCACGCCCACAGACGCCGCCTATCCCTCAGCCAACGCCGGACAGACCATCACCGTCGTCGGCGAGCACCTCTCCGTCCTGGATCGCCTCGTGATCATGGTGGTCAACGACGAGGGTGCCTGGATGCCGCTGGTCGTCGAACCGGTGGCCTACGCGGCTGATGAAACCGCCCTGACCATCAAGCTGCCGTTTAACATCGGGACCGGCTATGTGGGCCTGCTCGGCGGGGCCGACCGGTTCTATCTCCAGATCGTTCCCCACATCACCGCGTTCGCCGCTCCCTCCGACTCGTTGCCCTACGGCCGCTACAGCGGTACCGGATTCATCCAGGGCGGGATGACCGCCCACGTCGGAGGAACCGTGTTCCCAGCGGGCCTCATCGACGTGACGGGCGGGAACAAAGCCTTCTCGATCCTGGATACCTACGAGACGAACCAGGCCACCTACGTCGAAACCGCCGGCGGCACGAGCGAGACGTTCACGCCATAGGTGGAATCATGCGCATCGGTTGACCGCCCGATCCCGGACCGGCACGATCGCGATTATCCGTCGATGGCGTTGACAGCCGCCAAACCGGACTGATAATGGTGGCCGTGGGATAACCATTGCTGTTCGGTTGGAGCGGCTGGTCACGCCATGAGCAATTTGTGGATCGCCCTGGCACTAACGACGTTCGCCGGAATGGCCACCGGAATCGGCAGCGCCATCGCCTTCTTCGCCAAACGGACCGACTACCGATTCCTCTCCCTGGCTACGGGCTTCTCAGCCGGTGTGATGCTCTACGTCTCGTTCGTCGAGATCTTCATCAAGGGCGTCGATTCCCTGACACAAGCCTACGGCGACTATTGGGGCCACTGGGTCAACGCCGCCTCCTTCTTCGCTGGAATCGTGGTCATCGGCCTGATCGACAACCTGATCCCCAGCGCTGAAAACCCGCACGAGATCCATCCCAAGGGCGAGATGGCCACGCTTCAGGAGCCCACCGAGGCCCTGCCCTTTCCGCGAAACCCGGCGCTGCCCGCAAGCCGTCCCGACGCCGCCCACCTCCAGGTACACAACCACAAGCTCATGCGAATGGGGCTCTTCACCGCCCTGGCCATCGCCATCCACAACCTCCCCGAGGGTCTCGCCACCTTCCTCGCCGCCCTGCAGGACCCCAGCGTCGGACTCGCCATCGCCATCGCCGTCGCCCTGCACAACATTCCCGAAGGCATCAGCGTCTCGGTCCCCATCTACTACGCCACCGGCAAACGACGCCGCGCCTTCGTCTACTCGCTGCTCAGCGGCATGGCCGAGCCCGTCGGCGCGATGGTGGCCTATGGCCTGCTACGCCTCGCCATCGGCGGAGGCGCCGTCCCGCCCCAATTGATGGGTATCCTCTTCGGCGGTGTCGCCGGTATCATGGTCTACATCAGCCTCGACGAGCTCCTGCCCACCAGCCGAGCCTACGGCAAAGGCCACGACAGCCTCCTCGGCCTGATCGGCGGAATGCTCGTCATGTCCCTGAGCCTGCTGTTGATGAAGTGAATTGCGTCTTCCGGACGCACCAGCCCTGTCGCGATCGCGGGTTTCCTGCTCCGCTGCGGAATGCCAGTGGCGACGAATGGGGCTGTGCGTCTACGCAGTCGTCTCAGCGAGGCTGGCCGAGTCCGCCGTGTCGGAGGTCTGTTCCGAGGCGGCCGAGGCGTCGGGCTCAATCCACAACTCGCCCAGCTCCTCGCGGGTGATGGTCCGCAGCGGAATGCCGGCGGCCTTCTGCTGCTGAACGTACGCACACATCCGGTGGCCCAGACACTGCTGGAACACCTTGCCGGAAAGCAACAGGCTTTTGACCTTGAGGAATTTGGGGTTGCTCTGGAGCGGGCCGTCCTTGATGTTGCCCATGTCGGCTGGATGGCCGACCAGGCAGCACGGCCGCATCTCGCCGTCCATCTGCACCCACACGCCGTTGAGCCATCCGCAGCAGGCGAGCGTCGGCTTGGTTTCGCCAGCGATGGAACCCTCGCGCCGCAGGTCGGCCAGCCGCTGAGGAAGCTGGAACCACAGCTTGTGCCGCGCCGCGACCGCCCGCGCCTCGTCGAGCAGTTCCACGCAACGCGGATGATCGGTGGCGGGATGGTTGTCGCTCGGTTTATCATCCCAGCCGATCAGATCCTCAACGTAGACCCGCAGGGCCCCCAATCGCACCGCCATCTCCACGAATGCGGGCAGCTCCTCGATGTTGTCGGCCATCGCCACGAATGACATCGAAATGCGAGGCTCGCTCAGCCCCATCTCCTGCTTCATCGCCACGAGGCGCTCGATGTGGCCCATGACCCGCTCAAAGCTCCCGCCGCGAATCCGCCGGTAGGTCTCAGCCGTGGCCGCGTCGATCGAGAAATTCATCATCGGTACGATCTTCGATTCGAGTATCGAACGGCACTTGGCCTCCGTCAGGGCCTGCCCGTTGGTGAACATGTCGAGCGTGACCCCAAATTCGCGGGCGACCTCGACGATCCGCTCGAACTCCGGATGCAGGAGGGGATCGCTGTCGCCGGCGCTGAGGGTGACGCCGTTGATGGTCGGAGCCGCCTGGAGCATCCTGCGGAAATCCTCTATATTCAGGTGTTCGAGACGCCCAGCCCGGCCTTCGCGGTGCGCCCCGAGGCACATCCGGCACCTCAGATTGCACTGCCCGCCCACGAACTGGATGTTCAGGAATGACGGCAGCAGCAGCAGCCGGCCGTACTGCCTGGCCCACGAGACTTCGTTCCAATGCGCACGAAGAAACTGACAGATGCTGCCGTGATTGTTGCCCCGGAGCAATCGATGGGCCAACAGGGCCGCCACGAGGTTGTGAAACGCCAACTGGCTGGTCGGCGCGAGGTTCCGAGCCTCTTCCAGCCGCTTGATCCCCGACTGAATATTGCTGCACGCCAGTTCGGTCAACCCAAGGTCGCACAGCGCAGCCGCCGCCGAATGCTGCGCCAACTCCATGACCCCGGCGGCCTTCCCGCTGGTGATGCCTTTGATGATCTCCGGATTGGCCAGATGGTAGCGGGTCAGGTGGGGGTCCATGAATGCTCCAAATCTGACATTAAGTGTTATTTATGATAATCTATATTAATAATAAGCGATTGGCCTAGGATAGGCCTTTGTTTTTATCGGTACCTTCGGGCTGGCATGTCCAGTGGATTGGGCAACGCACCCTATACCGGTGGAGTTGACCATTATCATCCCTACAAACACTTGATTAGCGACCTCGCCCATGGTATCTCTGTAGGAGAATTGACATTGCCTGTCAGGGGTCCCAAGTTCTGCAAAAGGAGAATGCCATGCTCTACAAGACAATCATGACGATGACCTGCCTGGCCCTGGTGTTCGGCCTCTACGGGTGCAACGCCCAAGACCAGACAGCCGACGGCGAGGCCGCCCAGATCGTCTGGTACTACCAGGTCAAGGCGACCGACAACAGCTTTGCCGAAATCGCCGAGAAGGTCTACGGCGACCCCCAGTACGCCCCGCTGATCGCCGAAGCCAACCCGACCGTCGAGGAAAGCGCCCTGGCCGTCGGCGACCGCCTGATGATCAAGTCGCGAACCGACACCGAAGGCCGAGTAGTCGAGCCGCGAGGCTGCGACCGAAAGAAAATCTACTAGTTCAGGCGCGAACGTCGCCTGTGAACAACTGACCACAGCCGTGGTCCGACACCGTCGCCCCTGTCTGGGCAACGGTGCCGGTTGCGGCCGCTTCTTGTGAAATGTGCCTCCTCTCCAAATCCTGTCCTCCCGCGTGTTCCGCGTGATCCGTGCCGTCTTGGAACGCAGTCTCATCAACGCAGGAAGCCCCGCTTCCTCACGGCCACAGGAGGGCGATGGTGATGATGATCCACATCACGATCCCAACCAGAAACTTGAGGTTGATCCCGATGAAATGCCCGATCCCCGCCCCCGCACCGGCACGCACGGATTCCTCAAGTCCTTTCCCCGCCGAGAGTTCCATGACCCACGCCCCGGCAAACGCCCCCAGACAGGCCCCGATCACCGTGCCCAGAACGGGAATCGGAATAAGCCCGGTAAAGACCAGCCCGCCCAGAATCCCGCCCACAATGGCCCCGACCGCCCCGCGCCGCGTGCCGCCGACGGTTCGGACGGCCACCGCTGCGGAGAAGAACTCCAGCAATTCACCGAACAGCGCCAGGGCCAGCAGCACGATCAGCGTGGCCCGGGCGAACGGCTGATCGCCCCAGTAGGCCCAGGCGAAAATCCCGGTACACAACAGCATCAGCCAGTTCCCCGGAATGCCCAACAGCCCAAGACCCAGCGAGACCGTGTTGGCCACAACGAGCAGGACCGCCCAGAGGTAGAACATCGCATGCCTCCCCAAATCTCCGTTCCAAACCGATTATAGTGGCCCGACATCGGAGGCGACAGCGGTTTTTGCACGGCACGGGATTGCATTCACGAACGCCGACGGTATTCTGAGGCATTCCGACAACGCGGTTGGACGGCAAGTGCGAATCGAATGGGAGCAGAACCATGCGACTGGAAGAAGCAGGCGTGATCTGGACGACCCCGAAAATCTCTCGGCCGCTGGACCAGGTCGCGGTCCAGTTCGTCTGCGAAGGGCTCAACGGACAGCCCGTCGAGTTCGAACTCCTCGACGGCGAACATCAGCCGTACTTCCGGACCACGGTGGACTCGCAACCGGGTCGGGCCGACATCTCCGTGCAGCCGGCAGGGATGCTTGGCGTGCATTACGTCGTGGCCCGGACCGTCCTGCCAAACGGCCATCCGTACGAACGCTACGGCTGCTTCCGCGTCGAAGCCCGCACGACGATCGAGTCGGACGATCCGCGAGTCGATGAAACGCTGCGATTCCTTGAAGAAGGGCTCAAGCTCGCCGTCGACGTCGTGCAGGTGGACGGCAAACCGATCACCTACATCAAGTGCGGCGACAACACGTGGGACAACCTCGCCTGTCCAGCCTTCGCAATTCCGGCCCTGCGCTACTTCATCACTGACATGAAGACCGTCTTCGAAGCCATCTACGATCACCAGTGGCCCAGCGGCTGCCTGCCGGACCACGTCTACGGCGACTCCCATACCGGCTGGGAGGGCCAGTCCAAAATCCGATCCATGATGGCCGACCTCGAGTCCGGCATGATCTCCACGCTCTACAAGGGCTGGGTCGCCCACGGCGACGACGCCTGGGTCCGCAGCCTGCTGCCCAAGATGGAAGCCGGCATGGAGTACGTCACCACCGATCCCCAGATGTTCGACAAACAACACGGCTTGGTCAAACGTCCGCACACCATGGACGAGTGGGACTACCAACTCGGCGACACGAGCTGCTTCATCAACGAGAACAGCCGCTTCGTCGTGAGCCAGGGAGACGCCTCCTCGATGTTCGAAGCCTGCGGACTGCTCGCCCTCCTCTTCGAAGCCACCGGAAACCCCCAGCGAGCGATCTTCTGGCGAAGCCGCCAGGAACACTACCGCCGGACCGGTAACCGCGTGTTCTGGGATGGAACCAAGTACCGCCATCACATCCACCTCGACGAGGTGGACCACGGAACCTTCAACGAAGACGATCAACTCGTCATGAGCAACTCATGGGCCATCACCCGCGGCTTCGCCGATCACCAGCAGGCGGTCGCGATCATCCGCGAATACCTGCGGCGCTGGAAGCAGACCGGCCACCGCTACCCGTGGTGGTCGGTCCAGCCGGGCTATCCCACCGAGACCACCTTCGGACCCGGAGTCTACGCCAACGGCGGACTCTTCCCCTGGGTCGGTGGCGAACTGTGCCGCGCGGCCTTCGAGCACGGTATGGAAGACACCGCGATCACGCTGCTGATGGACTTCCACGGCGCCGTCAAACGCGACCACGGCGCCGTCTTCACCTGGTACGACAGCGAAGGCAATGCAGGCATCACCTCGACGAGCCAGACCAACTACGACGGCTGGGGAATGCAGCCGTGGACCCAGGCCGTCATCGAAGGTCTCGCCGGCGTCCGTTCCGACGGCAAGCTCTTTGATCGCGTCGTCTGCTGCCCGCGATGGCCCGCCGCCGGCGTCGGCAACGCCTTCGTCACCGCCCACTTCCCAGCCTCCGACGCCTACTTCGCCTATCGCTACGCCGCCAGCCAGGATCAGATCGAGCTGACCTTCGCGGGAACCGGCAACGCCGTCCAGTTCCGCCTGCTCCTGCCCAAAGGCTGGCAAACGTCCAAGGCCCGCCTCGACGACCAGATCCTGGAGTTCCAGGAGGAAACCATCGAGGAGTCGCGGTACATGCTGGTCGATGCGCCCATCCAGGGCGTGCGCCGCCTGACCATCACCGGTCGGACTTCAGGTTGATGTGGCACGAAGCCAGCCCGCGCTTCTCCAGATACTGCTGGTGATAGTCCTCAGCCGGGTAGAAATCGCCCGCGGGCACGATCTGAGTCACGACAGGACCCTTATACCGCCCGGACTCCTCAAGCCGCTCCTTCGAGGCCTTCGCCGCTGCCTCCTGCTCCGGACTATGAAAGAAGATGGCGGAACGATACTGCGTGCCCACGTCCGGCCCCTGACGGTTCGGCGTCGTCGGATCGTGCAGATTCCAGAACAGCTCAAGAAGCTGCTCATAACTGCCCCGGCTGGGATCGAAGCGGACCTGCACCGCCTCCGCGTGCCCGGTCCGACCCGTGCACACGACTTCGTACAACGGATTCTCCACGTGCCCGCCGGTGTAGCCGACCGTCGTCTCGACCACGCCCTCGACGTTGCGGAACGCCGCCTCGACGCCCCAAAAACACCCAGCCGCAAAGGTCGCGGTCTCGACGTTACTCTCATGGTTCTGCCCGGCCGGCTGCGACGCGGGCGACCGATCCTTGTGCTCGTTCATCGCGTTTCCCTCCCCGCCGCTGGGGCATCCCGTCAGAGTGATGATCCCCAGCGAGATGAAGATAGCGTATATTCTCATCATTCGTTCGTCCCACCAATTGGCGAACCGCAATCCCTCTGATGAATTGTAGGCGCACAGGCCTTGCCGCCCGCATGCCCGATGGTGGATACATATCAAATGAACGGACCCGCCCCAGTCGTGGAGCGGGTCCGCAGTCTGACGATACAGTGAACGCTAACCGCAGTGGCTGCACGAGTCGCACTCGCACGTCTCACACGTGCAGCACTCGCACGGGTCGCATTCGCACGGGTCGCACGTGCAGCACTCGCAGCATTTGGCTTTTTCAGCCGCCTGTCCGCAACACGCTCCGCCCGCCAACGCGACCGTTCCCGCCGTCAGCGAAAACCCCAGAACCAACACCATCATCAAAACGAACATAGTCTTCATGTTTGATTCCTTTCATCGAGACATTTCTATACGCCTGCAAAACCAACGAACAACGTGGAAAGGAATCAAACGCTCTTCGGAGGCGGGGTCGGCGGGCGGATCGAATGCTCCACCGCCGACGGGTGGGGATGATCGAACGCGATAAAAACCGGCTGATCCTGAACGACCGCCGGCGCCAGACACGCCAGAAAGACGGAGGTCACGCATCCGCACGAACATGGCACCTGGCTCTCATCGCAGCAGCCGTCCCCGGAACCCGGCTGCGGACTCTTCTCCGCCTCGTCGCCGCTGCGGCAACAGGCGTTCTCACAGCATGCGCAAATGGTCACAGCGTCCGTGGATGGTACGGACTGTCCAACGACGGGCCTTGCCGACCCACCATAGACAATCAACGGGATGATCACCAGCACCATTCGCATCGCTTTCACCTGCCCGATTATACGACCCGCCGCAAACGCGGTTCAAGACACAGTCACGGGACGTGCAAGCGAACAAGGTCCAGATAGCGCTATAACAATCGAAAACGCCTGAAGTTGTGGCAAGAACCTCGGTCATGGCACTTGATCTGAATCAACGGCTCGAGCCTCCGCCCCTTTCTCCGCCAAAGAAGATCGCGGCGATGTCTTGTGCGACAACAGCCATCGCGGCCGCTTGATAAACTCGCCGTTCTCAAAGGTCTGCTCGACCCGCCCGCATTTCTCCAGACGATCAAAGCAACTCCGCATGCAGCCGCGCGACCCGCCAATCCCATAGCTGCCGTCGCCGCCCCATTCCTTGAGCGTTGCGTGCCCCTCAATCACGTACCCCGACCCGTCCTCCTCCGTCCGACGCCACCGGCCCTGCGAGAACGGCCAGCAGATCTTGTAGGCCATGTCCTCGCTGATGCTCTGCCGGCTCACGTCGAACTCGTAGCCCGGAAACGTCTTGTGGATAAACGGCGAAACCCGCGGATCGCCGCCGTGATAGCTCAACGTGCACCGGCCCATGTCCACGTCGCCCCATTCGTACGTCTTGTCCTCGATCCGAACCTTCACCGTTCGCCCGTCTCTCACGTGCGGAATCGCCGCCGACGGACACCCCTTCACGCACGCCATGCACCGGTCGCACAGCGTGCCCGGCTCCACCAGCGGATCCGGCGCCAACTCCGCATCGGTGATGATTGCCGCCAGCCGCACCCGCGGCCCAAACTTCCGGGTCAAAAACACCTTCGACCAGCCCATCTCGCCCAGTCCAGCCGCCGTCGCCACGATCCGGATCGCCATGTGCACGTCCGGCGCCGGCGCACCGGGCCGCACCGGATCGATCGGCGGCTGAACCTCCGCCGCGCCCGGATAATACGGCACCGCCTCCCAGCCGAAATCTTCAATAAAACACGCCGTCTCATACACGCCGCGCGGAATAAAAAAGCTGTTCAGCAAACCGTGATACCCAAAGTACGTGTAGTTCGGCCAGTACGTGCCTTCCTCGATGCCGCGCCAATTGCCCCGCAGAATACGCCGGGCCACCGCAATCACCGATCGCGCCTCCGGAAAAATGCTCGCCGGATGCATCCGTTGCGGGGCGTCCTCGAACCGCTCGATGTTTGCGATTCCCACCAGGTCCAGCCCGTGCCTGACGGCGGCGTCCTTCACCATCTCTGCGGTCAGCTTCGCCATCTCAGCGACCCTCCACCAGCGAAGTCCGCCCGCCCGCGTCCACCTGCCACGCCGGCCTCTGCCGCAGCGGATTCGTAAAGCGATTCCTCACCCGCCCGGTCTCGTTCAGGTGATGCACGCACGTCCGCCCGCAGATCGCCGCCAGCCGATCCGGCAAACCCGCTGTGTGATAGCGATTTGGCCACATCCCGTTCCGGCAGTTCCGACACAAATCCCAGTTCGTCTCCGCCACCAACATCTTCTTGCCGCAAATCGCGATCTCCTTGGCATTCTCGATGCTCATCGCCCCCAGCGGACACGCCTTGACGCACTCGCCGCACCGGTCGCACACCGCCGTTTCGCGGATCGGGTCCGCCGCGAGCTCCGCATCCGTCAGAATCATCTGGATCTGCTGACGCGGTCCGAACTCGGGCGTCAAGAACTCCCCGCTCAGACCGATCTCGCCCAATCCCGCCCGGACCGCCGCATCATAGAAATCCACCATGACGTTGGGCGGCGGCGCATCCGGCCGGACCGCCACGCCCATCGCCGGAACCTGCGACGGCAGGTTCGTCATCGGCACCGCCTCATACCGGTGATCCTCCAGAAACGTCGCCACCGTCACCGTGGTCAACGCCAGAAACCGATCCGGCACCCAGTTCCGCGCGTACTGATCGAACAGCGTGAACTGCGTCCCCTCCTCCACGCCCCGCATGCAGCCGCGAACGATCCGCTTGCCGATCACGATCACCGACCGCGTCTCAGGAAAAATCGAACTCGGATGATGCTCCCGGGCGATCCCGTCGAACCGCTCGATCGAAGCAATCCCGACCAGATCCGCTCCGGCCTCCTTCGCCGCCGATTTCAGCGTCTGAGTCAGATTTCCGTTCACGTTTCCACTCATACCGAAAAGCCCTCCAGAGTAAGTCGACCGGCGGCATGGCCCATAGCGAACGACAGACCGGCCGCCGCCTTAACTACCGCGCGCTTGTACGCTTCCTGATCCCGCTGATCCCAGTCTTCCTTGTCCGTCGACGCCCCCAACGCCGCGATCACCGCGCCGCGGCAGTTCCGAACCACCGCCGCCACGCCGACCACCGACGAACCATCGCCCCTCTCCCGCACGATCACCGCCACGCCCGTCCGCCGCGCCTCCTCAATCGCCGCCGCCAGACCCTCATCCGCCGAACCGGGAACATGCCGCAGCCGTTCCTCAACCGACATCTCCGCCAGCATGGCCCGGCCCATCGCCGAATCGTGCAGCGGCAACGTGCTGCCAAACCCCGGTGAACTGGCGCTATATACGCCCGCCGGATACGCCGTCTCCACGATCAGCACCTTGCCAAGATGCCCAACGCCCAGATAGCTCGGCGACCTGGTCCGATCCGACAGATCGTGCAGATACGCCAGCCCCGCCCGCCGAACCTCCATCCGCTCCAGAATCGACGCCGAAAGCTCCAGCGTCCGAAGCCCGATCCGGTACGACCGCGTCCCAGCGTTCTGAACCACGTACCCCTGCTCGACCAGCGTCTTGAGCAATCGGCAGGCCTGACTCTTACCCAGCCCCGTCAGCTCCGCCAGCTCGGCCAAACTGAACTCCCGCGCCTCACCCGCCAGAGCCTCTAGTATAACTATCCCTTTTAATAAAGTATTGTGCATGTCTATATCCTATATGGCAATATAACCACTGTACATTGCCATATAGGAAACGCCAAGCCCAAAATCGCGCCCATGCCGAAAAAAGTAGGGTGCATCGTCCCGACGCACCAGTTCACTCTACCGAGAACTGAGAACGACAGGCTGCAGGGGAAGCAGGGGCCCCAGGTCACCGACGGCCGGCCGCGCGTCGCCCTGATCGATCGCGATCGGACGAGGCGTCAGGTTCAACAGAAACGTCAGCGTCCGCCCATCACGGTCGGCGACGGTGTAGTTGACCAACCCCGCCTGCGGAGCCACAGCCGGAGTAACCGCCGACGTGATCGCCGAACCCAGCGACTCGAGGGTCGTGTCTTCGGAAAGCTGGACGATCTTCGTCCCCGCCTCGCGGGCCGCATCGAGCCACACCGCTGGGACATCCGCCCCGTAAGGCAGGACAACCGTCCGGTAGCCGTCAGCCGCCCTCTCAGTCAACGCCTCCAGCGGCAACACATCCACCAGATGCCCGGAAAAACTGCACAGCTTGTACGCCTCACGAAAACCGATCCCGTCGTCGATCAGCAGCACGTCGGGCTCAGCCGTCTGAAACGCCGACACGATCGGGGCCTCTCGCTGAAGCTCCTGACCGGCGTGCACCAACGCGCGAAGAGCCCACGGCTGAGAAAACGTGGTGCCTTCGTTGTGCTCCGTCCGCCGGCCCCAGACCCACAGATACCACGCGTCCAAACCCAGCACGCCTCGCCACCACCGCACCGCCCGTACGTACTCGCCGGTCGGAATCTGACCGTAGAAGATCGAATGCTCCTCCGAGTCGACGATGGGTTTGTCCGGCGCCAGCGACCGGAACTGCTGGGTCTGAATGGCGGTGCTCCACGCGTCGATCAGCAACCCGTCGCCGTCGTCGCCCATCCGCGGGTAGCAGTCCGAGCCGCTGGCCGTCACAATCCTCGACAGCGCCGTCCGGTCCGCCCCCAGAACGTGCCGGTAGCCGCCGTGAATCTTCGCGTAGGCCGGACGGCTGGCGTCGTGCCGGCCAAGCTCGTCCATGTACCAGCGGTAAAACCGCGCGACGCGGGCATGATGATACGCGTACAGATCGGCCGCCGCAGCCGGATTGCCCGCTTGATGCTCAACCTGCTCAAACGACGCAAAACCGCCGTCCCAAGCCGCGTTGAGCCGCTCGATCTGACCGTATTTGCCAACAAGGAACTCTCGAAAATCAGCCGGCGCGAAATCGCCGAACATCGCGTACCACAACTCATTGCTCAGGTCGTAGCTCGCCAGAGCCGGACAATCCTTGACCGCGGGAATCAGAACCGCCAGGTGCCGCGACATCAATTCCCGCAGACCCTCGCTGTCGACGTTCCACGGCATAAACGCGTTACGCTTCCGCCGAAGCTCGCCCGCGTCCAGGTCGCCGTACCGCTCGAACGCCCACGCCGGAACGTAGTGCGGGCTCAACAGCAGATCGAACGCCAGGTTCAGTTCCTCCGCGAGGTCCAGCAGCTCCACCATGCTCTGCGGCACAGCGGTCTTCTCGGGCTCCGGCAGCGTCGAATTGGGACCGATCTCGGTCGAGAGGCCGGTCAGCCCGAGACTCGCGTACCGGCGAAGCTGCTCCGGTCCCCAGTGCCCGCAGAACCCGCCCGGATAAACCGCCGTCTCGCCGTTGTGGAAATTACCGTCGCGGACCGTCAGGCCCGTCCGCCGCACGTCGGCGGCTTTGGCCCACGGCGACTGGCCACCAACCGCCTGGTCGATCTGCTTCGCCAGATCGTCGGCGAGTTGTTCGATAAACCGCAGTTGCCGAGCCGCCCGGACGTGGCGCTCCTCACCGAGGTCGGCTCGGATGTGCTCTACGAACATCTCGATCATCGCCGCGTCCCAGCCGGGATACGCGGTATCGACGCCCTCCGGCAGGGCCGCCAGCTTCGCCTCCAGTTCGGCGAGCCGACCGGCAAGCGCATCGCACCGGCCCCTGATCCACGCGCCCGCCTCGTCGAACACAGCCGTGAGCTCATCAAAGCGGACGACATAGACGCCGTCGCACCGAAACTCGCCCGCCCGGTGCGGCAGGTCGAAGGCGATCGTGGCCACGTCATCGAGCACGCCGTTGCCGCCCAGGTACAGAGGCGCGAACTCATCGCGATCGACCGTCACGTGGGCCCACGGGTCGATGTTGGCGGGCCGGCGGCTCTTGCCGTCCAGATCGGCCACCAAAGCCGTCCCGTCACCGTCCTGGACAATCATGCGGAGCTTGGGGTTCTCGTGGCCGTACCGCGGATCCAGTTCGAGCATCACGTAGAAGTGCCAGTACCGCGGCACGCGATCCAGGTCCACCCGCCGCGACAGCAGGCACGCGCCCGGATCGGACTTGACCACCGCACAGTCGGCCCGAAGGCTGCCCGTCCCCGTCTTGCGCTCGATCGGGTCGATCGAAAGAGTCACCGCGTTATTGGAACGCCACGGCGCCAGGCCCTCGCACTCGTCCAGAAAAACAACCCCCGGCGATCCCTCAGCCAGGGCGGCAACGGACGAAATGGCCAGAATCACGCACACGAACGCGAATCGGAACATAGTATTCTCCATCAGGGTTAATCGGCGTCGGTCTCGCTCGGCGTGGTCTCCAGCAGCAGATGGTAAAGCTGGCAGTTCTCCCCGTCGATCCGGAGGCGAATCGCCCGGTTGAGATGCTCAGCCGGCACGGCGAACCGGTGAACGCCGGGCCACGACCGGCCCTCAGCCATCGTGACAAAGTCCTCATCGCCGCCCGAGAGCTGAACCTTCCACGGTCCGCCGGCATGCGCGCCGACGTGAAGCGTGAAATTCGCCTTGCGGCAGCCGGACAGGTCGAACCCGTACTCGATCCTGTCCGCGAAGCTGACCGATGGACCGCCGGCGGGACTGGACTTGAGGTACCGCGACTCGATCCAACTGTTGCCGGTAAATTCAATCGCCTGTCCGGCGCTGATGCGAATGGTGTCCTTGTAGCTCGAAATCGGCTTGCCGCCCGCTTCGCCGCGAACCAGAATCGGGTAGACATCCGCCTTCACGCTGGAAGGAACCTGGACGGGAAACTCCAGCACGGTCGAACTCAGCGGAGCGAGGCGGTAGGGCATCTGCCGGCTCAGCCGGATCGTCGGGCAGACCAGCTTGACCCACCCCTCTTGTTCCCCATCGGTGCAGTTGTACACCGCGACGGCAAGCTTTCCGGACCCGTGCGACAGATACGCCCGATGCGTGGTCTGCGGAACTACGATCTGGGCCCAGACGAACGAGTTCTGCTTCTCGTCCCGCCGGACCTCCGTGACCCGTGCCGGTTTGGCCGGTTCAATCTTGGCAACGGCCGCCCGAGGCAAATTCAAAAACCGCGGTTCCGGCGTCGCATCGAGCTTCAACTGACCGGCTTCATGCCGGACCGTCTCGCGACTCCCATCGAGGCGGACGATCTGCACTTCGGTCGCGGGGCGGACCGGCAGTTCGACGCCAACCGTTTCGAGCGTCGGCGACCAGACCACGATCGTGGCGTTGGCCGGCTGTGCATCGTCGGCAAAGACGAACGCCCGCCCGCCCTCGACCGCAATCCGCCCGATGAACCGCTTGGCCGACAGGTGCTCCACGATCAGCTTGTAGGCGTAAAACGAAGCCTGTCGCCGCCCCTCGCCGTCGTGCAGCCCGTAGTTTTCACCCCAGCTCTTGGCGTTGTACCAGAACAGCCGCTCGACCCCGCAATGGTCGAACGACCGAAAGAACGTCATCGCGATCGCCAGCAGTCGCGCCTGGTCCGCCTCGCTGATCTCGCCCTCCACAGACCAGCCGAACTCATTGAGCCAGATCGGCTTGTGACGGTCACCCATCGCATCCATCACCCCGCGAAGCGCCGCGATCCGGTCCGCCGAATGGTATCCCTCGTCGAACGTCCGGCTCCACTGGTACGGATGGGCAGCCATCACGTCGAAGTAGTCGCCCGCGCCCAGTTCGTAACACCGCCGCACAAACTCCACGTCGATGCCCGCCTGCCCGGGAAACAGCACCACCGCCTCGCCGTCCGCCTGCTTGACCGCGCAATACGCCATCTTGGTCATCGCCACGAGCTGATCCACGCCGCCCCCGAAAAAAACGCCCCGCCCGTTCGGCTCGTTCCACACCTCATACGCCGGAACCCGACCCTTATACCGCAGCACCTGCGCGCGGACAAAGCGGTAGTAGTCGAACAGATCCCTCGGCGGATAGGTGTGCTCGCCCCCAGGCCCGCTGCTCGCCCACGACGGTGTATAGCACAGAATCGGTACCGGCGTAAGCCGGTTCTTCTCAAGCCACTCCGCCAGGTCCGAATCCGAAGCCGACCAATTGAACCGGCCCGGTCCCTCAGCCTCAATCACGTTCCACGACCCCAGCGGCGTCGCCCCGCCGCCGCACCGGCACCAGCCCAACCCGATCTCGCCGATCCCATGCCACGGGTTCACCACCCCGTAAGGGTTCTCCCACGGCGGCGAAACCGGCGCGGTGGCGGACTGTGCGGGCAGCGCCGCCACCATCACAACAACGGCTATCGTCAGTGTGGATATCATCGAATTCGGATTGCAGAAGACAGAAGGCCTACTGCCGCTTGTCGAAAACATCGGGGAACATGCGGCCCTCGGTGTTCCACCACGGAATCCACACGAAGCGGATCTCGTCCGGCGTGATCCTGAATGGCGCCGCCGATCCATCGAGATAGCCGACGTTAACCGCGTTATCGTGCTGAACCGCCCAGGTCTCAGGGTAATTGATGTCAATCACGTCGGCGATGAACGAACGCCGGGCGATCTGCTCGTTCTCAGCCGCGCTGATGGTGGTGGGCGTGTACCCGGTGCTTCGCCCGTCGATGTTCCTGATCGTAACTCCCCACTGAGAATGAGGATACTGCTGCTCGTGGAACCAGTTGCGGCTGTAGTAGCTCGCATTGATGTACCGGGTCAGGTCGGTGTTCCAGTTGTTCTCGTACGAGTGGAGACGGTCGCGCGGGCAGAACGCCTGATGACCGTCGGCCACAAAACCCGTCTCATAGAGCAGTCCCCAATCCGTCCAACACCCAACGCTGTCGCCGTCCCAACGCATCCCGGCAATCTGGCCCTGCGACATGAACACATGGTCATCGAACGGCGTGTCGAACAACTCGCCGCCGTGGTTCTCAGCGTAGAGAATCGAGGCCGTGACGATCTGCCGGAGGTTGTTCAGGCACAACACGTTGCCAGCCGAGTTGCGGGCCTGCTGCAACGCCGGCAGCAAAATCGCGATCAGCACCGCGATGATCGCCACCACCACCAGCAGCTCGATCAACGTAAAACTCCGGTCTCGCATACGCCTCCGCATGGCTTGCCCTTTCATGGTCAGCGGCCGCAGTAGGTCCAGAAAATTCACGGTATCGCAATCGGTGATTCCAGGTGCCAGTAGTGCATCGGTTCAAGTCCCCACAACGGATCAAGTATCCCGGTCCGCCGAACCGAACCGTCGTGATAGCCGACGTTGACCGAACCGGAGTGAATGTGCGAGACAAACTTGAAGTGCATGGCGTTGACCCACGAAATATAGCCCTGGGTGCGTCCCTGCGTCCAGTAGTTCCTGACCTCGGAGTAGATCGGGACGGCGGGACTGATGCTGGTGGCTGGGACGTTCACCCCAGCCAGGTAGGGGTTGATGCCGTACTCGCCGTCGGCGTACTCGAGATATCCGGGGTTGCTGTTCATGGCGGTGCCCGGTTGGGAGGGACAGTCGAGGATGCGCCCGTCGTACGCGAAATACGGGGCGATACGGGCGGGCCACCGAGGGCTGTGCCAGTAGAAACCCGAGCCGCTGTCAGCCGTCCGGATTTCCCCGCGAGGCATCAGGTCGTGGTAGTCGTTGCGGTATCCCACGGTGGCGATCAGCATGCTGCGAAGGTTGGTCTGGCACAACGTCGCCTGCGTCTGCTCCCGCGCCGCGGCAAGGGCCGGAAGCAGAAGGGCGACCAGCACCGCAATAATCGCCACCACCACCAGCAGTTCGATCAGCGTAAATGCCACCGATCTCGATTGGCTCCGGTTCATCGTCTCGACCTTCTTCCAATGGCTCCCGATCAGCCGGTGCTGCTCTGGCGAACCTGCAACTCCACCGGCAAAACCCGATGCATCGGCCGTCGGACCGCGCCCGTCAACTCCTGATGCAGCAGCCGCGCCGCTTCGTAGCCCAGACGCACGCCGTCCTGATAGACGCTCGTCAACGGCGGCTCAAGCATCTGGCAGATCGGCAGACCGCCCGAACCGCCCACAAACACGTCGCGTCCGATCCGCAAACCCGACTGCTCAGCCGCCAGGTACACGCCCTTGCCCACGTAGTCGTTGCTCGCGTGAACACAAGTCACCGCCGGACGGGCCTCCGCGAACATCCGCAACGCGGCGCGGCGGGGATTGTCGAATATGTCCTCAAACGGCAATTGGCACGACTCGAATTCCGGAACCGGCAGCTCCCAGGCAAACCGCTCCAGTTCGCCAAAGTTGTGCTCCTGCATCGCCGCCGCCCAGCCGCGGCACCGCTCGTGGCACGAACTCGGAATCTGCGTCGACCCGACGTAGTGCACCGGCCGCTGGTGCGTCTCGATCAGGTGCCGTGTCACCCGATACCCAGCCGCGAAGTGGTCGGCTGTGACCGCGCTGGTCTCGATCCCGGGAAGCACGCGGTCGACAAACACGACCTTCAACCCGGCATCCAGCGAGCTGCGAACCGCCTGGCGGTACGCCGGACTGTCGAACGGCATGATCAACAGCCCAGCCGTCCCCTCCGGCGGATGGGCGATCGCATCCGTAAAACTCCGGTGGTCCTGCCGCGCGTCGACCACCATCACCTCAACATCAACCTCGTGCGCGAACTGCTGTACGCCCTCCGCAATCCGGACGCAAAGCGGATCGCCACTCCATCGCACAAATAACATTGATGTTTGAGTAACCTGCTCCACCCCAGCCACAAACGCCCCCCTCCGCGGCTCCTGACGGATCAAACCGTCCTGCTCCAGCAAATCGAGCGCCGATTTGATCGTTCGGGGATGCACGTTCCACTCGCGGACGAGCTTCGTGACGTTGGGAAGCCGCTGGCCGGGCCTCAACTCGTCGGCGAGGATCGAGTCGGCCAGCTTCTGGCGAATCTGCAGGTACAGCGGCTTGCTCTTGCCGGCGCCCTTATCCAGTAATGTCGATCGGTTGGCGGTCATGCGCATAATTCAGCATAGTTGCAATATAGATTACGCTATGCGGAATTATAGATCAATACTTTTTTGGCAGTTTTATGGCACATTTGGCGCACAACGCCCCCGCACGGACAACGGGAATGCTCAGAATGCCGGATTCAACGCCCGTCGGCGGACCAGACGGACGGCCGCCGCCAGCCCCATAAGTCCAAGCAAGCCAATGGGAACCAGCAACTGAACGCCAAGGACCAGCGGAACCAGCCCCGCGCGGACAACCGATCGAAGCGTCGGATCGGCGGCGATGACCGTAGCGATCGGCGGCGAAAGACGATAATAACTCCGAACAAACCAGCGGCCGGGCGGATTGGTCATCAACCAACGGTCGCGGAAATCGCTGAGGACTCGCACCTGCGGTTCCAGCGGTGTGCCGAAGGCGGCGGTGGCGATGAAGCAGCCGGTCGGCAGCGGCAGGGGGGTGTTGGGGTCGCCGGAGGGCGGGGCGGCGGCGATGAATTCGACGGTGACTTCGCGGTTGCCGTTCATGACGACGCGGTTGGTGGTGGCGGTGGACGTATCGTCGTCGGTGCCGGTCCACTGGCTGATGACAAATCCGGGAGCGGGCGTGGCGGTCAGTTGCACGATGGCGCCGGCTGGGTACCGGCCGCTTTGGGGCATGAGGGTTCCCAGGCCGCCGGCGATGGAGGTGGTCAGGTCATAGATGGTGGCGTTCGATTCGGCGAAGACGGCTTTGACGGTGCTGTCGGCGAGGATCCGGAGTTGGACGGTCGGGCTGCTGCCGGTTGCCGCGTCTTCCCACCGGACGAACCGCCAGCCGGAAGCGGGTTTGGCGGTGAGGCTGACGGTCTGCCCGGGCGGGTAGTTGCCGCCGTTGGGATCGACCGTGCCCTGGCCTTCGATTTGTACGGTCAGGCGGTAGAGGATCGGGTCCTGCTCGAAGACGGCTCCGACGGTCTTGGCTGAGTTCATGACCAGTTTGATGGAGGGCTGGTCGCCCTGGACGTCGCCCTGCCAGCGGACGAAGCGCCAGCCGGTGTCGGGCTGGGCCTGGAGGGTCAGCACAGCGCCTTCTTCGAAGAGGCCGCCGTTGGGATCGACCGTGCCCTGGCCGAGGACGTTAACGGTCAGGCGATAGCTGATCTTCTCGCGGAAGACGGCGGTGATCTGCCTGGGATGGTCCATGACGACCTGGAGCGGGTTCTGGTCGCCGGTGGCGTCGCCTTCCCAGCGTTCAAATTGCCAGCCGTCGGCGGGCGTGGCCTTCACGGAGACTTCCGTTCCCGCGTCGTAGACGCCGCCGTTGGGATCGACGGTCCCTTCGCCGTCAACGAAGAGCTCGAGGGCGTATTGCGGCAACGCCTCCTCGAACACGGCGGTCAGGTGCTTGTCGGCGTCCATGGCCAGGTCAATGATACGCTGCGTGCTGGAGACGTCACCCTCCCAGCGGGCGAAGCGCCAGCCCTCATCCGCGGTGGCGCGAAGGCCGATGACGGCGCCGTCGTTGTAGACGCCGTCGCGGATATTGACGAAGCCGTGGCCTTCGACGTCGACCAGAAGTTGGCGCTGGACGGGATCGACGGCGTCCGGGGTGATCTGGACCTCGGTGGTCAGGATCAGGGGGAATGAGGACCACTCGCCGTCGAACGTCGCCTCGACGAACCAGGCGGTAAATCCCCGCTGAGGGACCGGCATGGCGGCGAGGTAGACGCCTTCTTCGCTTTCGGTCAGGTCGGTGCTTTCCCATCGGGCGCCGAAGGTTTCGAGTCGAAAGTCGCGGCCGTCGAGGTTTGTGGCTTGCCAGAGCTTGACCGCTGCGGGAGTCGTGTCGGTTTCGACGCGCAGGGACCGGTCCGATTGGACGGTCCAGGTCAGCGCGGGCAGCGATGCGCCGGTGACGATGGCCTGGTTGAATGAGATGAGGCTCTCGAAGGCGCTGGCGTTGAGGGCGTGGTCGGTGTTGGGGACGCTGCGGATATAGCGTGGCCCGGGCAGGTCATCGAAGTAGAAGCGGGCGGAGTCGGGTAGGAAGAACTGGTCGCCGCTGGAGGCGATGACGTATTTCGGGACGGTCATTCGCGAGCGGTTCAGGTAGAGGTACGGATCGACGATGTCGAGCAGCAGGTCCATTTCGGGATCGTCGAAGCGGTCCATGATGCCCATCGCGACATAGTCATTGAGGGCGGGCGCCCAGAAGCCGTAGACGGCGTGATGGTGGAGCAGGGACTCGCGGAGGTTGAGGGCGTCGAAGACGGCGGGCGCGATGGCGGCCACGCGGTCATCGACGGCGGCGGTCAGCCAGGTGGTCCAGCCGCGTTTGGAGATGCCGGTCAGGATGAAATGGTCGACCGTCACCACCGGGTCGAGGGTCTGGCAGAACTCCTGGACGGCGTCCATGGCGCGGACGGCGGATTTGGTCATCGGCAGTTGCAGCGGCCAGGTTGCGTCGCTGGGATTGTCGAGGAACTGGTCCCAGGTGTAGGCGATGATGGCGTCTTCGTAGCGGGCCAGGCCCTCGCCGCTGAAGAACAAGGGCTGGTTGGGCACGGTCGCGAGGTAGGCGGTGACGATCCCAGCTCCGTTGCTGAGTTCGGCGAGGGGGGGAATCTGCAGCGGGTCGATCAAATCGCTGTTGGAACCGCCGCCGATGGCGAGTGCGGCAGTGCCGCTGATAACCGTTTCGGGCACGGTGACGACGAGGCGGTGCTCCCAGGCTGTGCGGTTGGCCACCTCGGCGGCTCGCCACGTCTGCGAGGTCATGTTTAGGACGTAGATGGTGCAGCCGTCGGCATGGAAGGTGGCGTTGGGATCGTTGGGATCGTGGCTCGAGGCGAACGTGGCATCGGGGGCCTGGACGTAGTCATCCAGGGCTGTGGCGCCGGCTGAGCGGGTCAGGCCCAGCAGAGCGATGGTGATCAACATGACCGGCCCAAGGCCACCCAAACGCCTCATCTGCATACTCCCGAAAAGGTTGTTTCCTGCCGCACAGACCCGGCTGATCTGGATAAAACCTTACTGTTACTGATACTTCTTTGCGGGCCTGGTATATAAGCGGGTCTCGGCAAGCCCCAACGCCCTCAATGATAACACAAGCTGGTGTCGTTGAGAAGAGCATAGGGATGTTTCGAGCCCATGCCCCGGCGGATACCCGGTATTCCGTGCCCACATAAGAGAAGACGAGTCTCAACGGGGGATTAGCCGAGCTTGCGGTAGCGTTGCCAGTCGTCGCGGTGGGTCCGCGGTCCGAAGGCCGTTTCGAGGCAGAGCTGGTAGGCCAGTTCCACATCGTAGTCGCGGATGCCCTTGAGGTAGGCGTCCACGATGGTGCCGACGGCTGGGTCGCCCACCATGCATCCGATATCGACGCCCATCAGCTCCCACTTCGGCAGGCCGGAGTTGGTGGTCTTGACCACGTCGAGAAGAGTGGCGACCTGATCGTTGACGAGTTGAGGGTCCATCAGGGTCATGAGCGGGAAGTAGCTTCGGAAGGCGTCCCATCCGCTGAAGACGGTTCGCGGCTTGAAGGTCGAGACGGTTCTGACGCGGCCTTTGCCGTCGACGAAACGCCCGTCGGCGTCGTCGATGCGGCGCGGGTCCAGCCGGGTGTGATAGACGGCGGTGGCGGCGACGGATTTGTCGTGTTCGGATGCGGTTTTAACGTGCAGGCCAGAGAGTTCGCGGCCCCACTGCTCGGCCAGTTCGCGGCGGACGCGGTCGAAGTCCCAATGATCGAGCTCGGTTCGCAGGTTGTTGCGTGCACCCGCCAGATCGACGAACGACAGGCCGACCTTCAGCAGCACCTGATGGTTCTTTTCGGTGGGGAACTCGGTGTAGAAGCCCAGATGCTGTCCGCGGGCTTGCTTGCGGCCGGGATGGACGGCGGCGTTGCGGCAGTAGTCGGCGTATTCGGCGCTTTCGATGAATTCGCGGTCGCGCTTGAGGCCGTCCGGGAAGTGGACCTCCCAGACGCCGCAGGCGTCCAGCGGCTGGCTGAACTCGGCGTGAAAGTACACGGTGTACTTGAGGTCCTTCGGCGCGCCGTTGCCCATGCCGCCGCCTTCGGGTCCGCAGCGCATCCAGCCCTCGATGGCGCTGTCGCCGACGACCCGGACTTCCTGCTGGCTGGACGTTCCGCCGATTCGCCGGGCCAGGTCGATCTGGACGCGGCTGAGGTCGTGTTGAGGGAAGGTGAAGCGCATCATACCGCAGTGGCGGGTGGCGGTCAGTTCGGCGCGGATGTTGTAGCGATGGAGCAGGACCGCGTAGCAGCCGGGAAGGATGGTTTCGTCGCGGTGGAAGAACTCGGAGTGCCAGCCGTTGGTGGAGCCCTCGCCGTGACGGTTGAGACAGATGCCGCGGTAGGTCTGGAGCGGGCCGGTGGTGGGCATGACCTGGAAGTTTCCGAAATCGCCAAACCAGCCGACGCCGCTCATCCGCATCATCGAGAAGCCTTCGATGTAGCGAAGATCCCACGAGTAACCGTTGGTGTAATCCCAGCCGGTGATGTTGTCCGGTCCCGGCTGAGCCATGCCGAAGGGCCAGGAGGGTCCGGGATAGGTTCTGGCAAAGACGCTGACCTCGCATCGGGCGCCGGTATCGGGCCGGATGTGGTGCGGGTCGAGCGGCTCGAGTCTCGCGGATAGCTTATGACTGCCGTGTGACATGGGTTGTCCTGCCTGCGTTGGTTCTGCAGAACCGGATAGTGATTTCACCGCCCGGCTGAGGGTCAGATGTCGTAGAGTTCCTTTTCGATTTCGTAGCTGGCGGGGACGGCGCCTTCGGGGAGGGGGATGTAGGCGGCGGTCATGATTCCCTGGCGGTTCATGCTTTCCTCGATGGGCTCCTCCATGCGTTTGATCTCGAAGTCGGAGACCGGGAGGGTGTAGGTGACCCACTGCCAGTAGCGTTGGAAGGCTTCGGCGTAGGGGACCTGGGCGTTGGCTCCGTAGTGGCCGTCGGCGGCCTCGGCGCGTTTGCGGGCATAGCTGCCGCCGTAGTACTGGCTGGAGATGCAGTCCATGGCTTTGACCTTGCGGTCGATGACGTCGGAGATGTCGACGTAGAGGTCGATGCGGGCGGCGAAGGCGTTGCTGAGGGTCACGCCGACGTAGGCGGTGGGGTTCATGAAGTAGATGGCGGGCACACGGTGGGGCGGGAGGGCGTTGCCGCGTCCGGCGGTGGCGGCTTTGCGGTAGGCGAACATGGTGGCCCGTCCGACGGTGGCGTGGAGCTTGAGGCCCCAGTCCTCGTAGGGATGGTGGGTGATGACGACGTCGGGACGGATTTCGCGGATGACCTCGGCGACGGCGGCGACGAGTTCCTCGCGGAGGAGTTCCTGGTCGTCGTCGAAGTCGAGGGTGCGGACGTCCTCGATGCCGAGGATTTCGCAGGCTTTTTTGAGCTCGACGAGCTTCTTTTCGCGTTCGGCGCGGACGCGCTGCTCGACGTCGAGCCGGCGTCCGCCGCGGTCTTTTTCGTCGATGAGTTCCCAGTCGTGGGATCGGACGCCGGTGGTGACGGAGACGACGGTGACCTGGTCGCCCTGGGCGACGTGGTGGGCGAGGGTGCCTCCGGCCTGATCGAAGGTGTCGGCGGGGTGGGCGCCGACGAGGAGCAGGCGAATGGGACGACTGGCCATGGTCCGGCCTCCTTGAGCAAGGACGAGGTTTACCGCTTGGCGGCTATGGTGACGGGTTGCGGGCCGGCGGTCAAGCCCGTGTTGAAGATCGCGGGCGGGAATATGGTCGGCGGGTCAGGCGGACCGGGTGTAGTCTTCGGGTCGGTGGCGGACGATTTCGCCGGCGACCATGTAGATGACGTCCTCGGCGATGTTGGTGGCGTGGTCGGCGATTCGTTCGATGTGGCGTGAGACGGAGAGGTAGTGGATCAGGGAGTCGAGCCACTCGGGATGTTGGCGGATGGCGTCCTTGACGGCTTCGTACATTTCGCGGTTGATCGCGTCGACTTCGTCGTCGGAGGCGCAGACCTTTTTGGCGAGTTCGGCGTCCATGTTGACCAGGGCGTCGAGGCTGTTTTTGAGCATGGTTTTGGCCTTCTGGGCCATGGTGGGGAAGTCGAAGGGGACGCTGATTCGCGGCTGGGTGGCGAGGAAGGCGGTTCGTTCGGCGACGTTGACGGCGAGGTCGGCGATCCGCTCGAGGTCGTTGTTGATCTTCAGGGCGGCGATGATGAACCGCAGGTCGATGGCGACGGGCTGGTGGAGGGCGAGGATTTTGAGGCATTCCTCCTCGACCTCGACCTCGGTCTGGTCGATGTCGATGTCACGTTCGATGACCTCGCGGGCGAGTTCGACGTCGATCAGGTGGATGGAGGTGACGGCTTTGCGGACGGACTCCTCGACCCTGGCCCCGAGGGTCAGGATCATCTTCTTGAGCCTTTCGATTTCGGTCTGCAGATGTTTGGACATGGTTCAGCCCAGCCTGTGCGTGATGTGCGGGCGTTCTATCCGAACCGCCCGGTGATATATTTTTCGGTTAGTTCCTGTTTGGGATTTTTGAAGATCTGTTCGGTGTGGCCGAACTCGACGATGCGGCCCTGGTAGAAGAAGGCGGTGTAGGCGGAGACGCGGGCCGCCTGCTGCATGTTGTGGGTGACGATGACGATGGTGTATCGGCTTTTGAGGGTTTCGATGAGGTCCTCGATCTTGCTGGTGGCGACCGGATCGATGGCGGAGCAGGGCTCGTCCATGAGGAGGACCTCGGGTTCGACGGCGATGGCGCGGGCGATGCAGAGCCGCTGCTGCTGTCCGCCGGAGAGGGCGGCGCCGGGCTGGTCGAGCTTGTCCTTGACCTCGTCCCAGAGGGCGGCGCCCTTGAGGGCGAGTTCGACCCGCTCGGCCATCTCGGCGCGGCTCATGCGGTAGTGGAGTCGCAGGCCGTAGGCGACGTTGTCGAAGATGCTCATGGGGAACGGGGTGGGTTTCTGGAAGATCATGCCGATGCGTTTGCGCAGGCTCAGCGGATCGACGTCGGGCGATAGGATGTCGCGGCCGTCGAGGAAGACCTGCCCGGTGGCCCGCTGGTCGCGGTAGAGCTGGTAGATCCGGTTGTAGACGCGGATGTGGGTGGACTTGCCGCAGCCGGAGGGGCCGATGATGGCGGTGACGTCGTTGGCGGCGATGTCGAGATCGTTGTCGTAAAGGGCCTGGTGGGCCCCGTAGAAGAAGTTGAGGCCGCGGGCGGCGATCTTGACGTCGTATTCGAGCTTGGGCTCAGGCATCATGGTCCCCGGTCGTTGGTCCTGAGGGTTTATTGTAGCGTCAACGACCTCGGCGGTTGGCTTCTTTTCCTTGACGGTTGCCGCATTGAGATTCACGTTCTGGCCTTCCTTTCCCGCACGAGGAATCGGGCGAACAGCATGATGAGCAGGACGCCCAGGGTGATCAGGAGCGAAGCGCCCCAGGCCATCCGCTGAAGGTCTTCGAAGGGCGACATGGCGTAGTTCCAGATGGTGACGGTCAGGTTGGGCGTGGGTTCGCCGAGTCCGGCGAGGCTGAATTCGAACGAGCTGTTGAGGGCGGTGAACAGCAGCGGGGCGGTCTCGCCGCTGACCCGGGCGATGGCCAGGAGGCAGCCGGTGACCAGGCCGGTTTTGGCGGCGCGGAAGACCACGCCCACGGTGACCTTCCATCGCGGCGCGCCGAGGGCGAGGGCGGACTCGCGGAGGGCGTTGGGCACGAGGGCGAGCATGTCCTCGGTGGTGCGGGCGACGACGGGCAGCATGATGACGGCGAGGGCGACGGCTCCGGCATAGCCGGAGAAGGTGCCCAGGCCGAGCGGCTCGACGACCAGGATGGTATAGACGAACACACCGACGATGATCGATGGCGTGCCCATCAGGACGTTGTAGACGAACCGGACGGCGTCGGCGAAGCGGCTCTCGAGGCCGTACTCGGCCAGGTACACCCCGCCCAGCACGCCCAGCGGCACGCCGATCGCGGTGGCCAGGACGGTCAGGACGATGGTTCCGAGGATGGCGTTTCGCAGGCCGCCGCCCTCCTCGCCGATGGGCGTGGGAAGCTGGGTAAAGAAATCGACGTTGACGGCGGAGGCGCCCTTGAGGGCGACGACGATCAGGATCCAGCCGAGGAAGAAGATCGCCACGAGGGCGGAGAGGCCGGAGAGGGCTTTGATGCCCGCGTCGGTCAGGTTGCGTTGTCGGTAGGATCGTTCGATCATCCGCGCGTCCCCGATCTTCTGGCCAGGTTTCGCAGCCACAGTCGGGCCAGGACCTGAATGACGAAGGTCATGGCGAAGAGAATCAGCCCCAGTTCGATCAGGGCGCTCTGGTAGAGCTCGAAGTCGGCTTCGTTGAATTCGTTGGCGAGGGCGGAGGCGATGCTCTGGCCGGCTTCGAACAGCGAAGCCGAGATCTGGTGCTTGTTGCCGATTACGAAGGTGACGGCCATGGTTTCGCCGATGGCCCGGCCGAGCCCGAGGAACAGCGCGCCGACCACGCCGCGGACGCCGTAGCGGAGGGTGACCTTCCAGGTGGTTTCCCAGGTGGTCGAGCCCATGCCGTAGGCGGATTCCTTGACCACGGTGGGCACCATGGCGAAGACGTCGCGGGTGACCGCGCAGATGAACGGGAGGATCATGATGGCCAGGATGATGCCGGCGGTGAGCATGCCGGTGCCCATCGGCTGGCCCTGAAACAGCGGCAGGAAGCCGAGGGTCTCGCCGAGGGCGGGCTGGACGTAATGCTGCATGAACGGGGCGAAGACGAACAGGCCCCACATGCCGTAGATAATGCTGGGGATCGCGGCCAGGAGTTCGATTGAGGTTCCGACGACCCGGCTGAGGACCGGGTGGGCCAGTTCGACCAGGAAGAGGGCGGTGATGATGGCCAGCGGAGTGGCGATGGCGATGGCGATGGTGGTGGCCACCAGAGTGCCGAAGATGGCGGGCAGGGCGCCGAAGACCGGGGTCGGTTCGGCGTAGGGTCGCCAGTGCTGTCCGGTGAGGAAGCCGAGGCCGAATTCCATCAGGGCTGGTCGGGAATGCCAGACCAACTGCAGGAGGATCGCCGCCAAAAGAATCAGGGCGACGGCGGCGGCGGCGACGGTCAGGCCCTTGAAGACGATGTCCCAACAGGCTCGGGGCGGAGTGATCTTCCAGCCCTCCACCGAGGAGTTTGCGTAGACGCTGGCTGATGGTGTGGCGGCGGCTGAGGGGTTGGCCTCGACCGCCGGTTCGATCCTTGCTTTCACGCTTGGTTCATCCGCAGGGTTACGGCCAGACGGGTTCTCCGTCGGCGGTGATCTGCTTGCTCCATGTCTCTTCGACCATCTCGATGACCTTCATGGGCATGGGCACGTAGTGGAGTTCCTTGGCGGCGTCCTGGCCGTGGCGATAGGCCCAGTCGAAGAATGTGAGCATGGCCTTGGCCTTCGCGGCGTCTTTTTGTTTTTTATGGACGAGGACGAAGGTGGCGCCGGCGATGGGCCAGGTCTCGTCGCCCGGCTGATCGGTGAGGATCACGTAGTAGGCCGGGCTGGCCTTCCAGTCGGCGTGGGCGGCGGCGGCCTGGAAGCTCTTGAGGTCCGGACTGGCGAATTTGCCGGCTTTGTTCTTCAGGAGCGTGGTGGCCATTTTTTCCTGGAGGGCGTAGGCGTACTCGACGTAGCCGATGGCCCCTTCGATCTGCTGGACGAGGGCGGCGACTCCGGGATTGCCCTTGGCCAACTGGCCGACCGGCCATTCGGGTTTCTTGGAGCGGCCGACCTTCTCCTTCCACTCCTTGGAGACCTTGGCCAGGTAGTCGGTGTAGATCCACGTGGTGCCCGAGGGGTCGGAGCGGGCGACCACGGTGATCGCCTGATCGGGCAGGGCCAGGTCGGGATTGGCCTGTTTGATCCGTTCGTGGTTCCAGTTCTTGATGTGGCCCAGGAGGATGTCGGCCAGGACGTCGGGAGTCAGCTTGAGCTTGCCGGCCTCGACGCCCTTGAGGTTGGCCACGGGCACCACGCCTCCGACGACCATGGGGAACTGGACAAAACCGGCTTCGTCGATTTCCTTGTCGGTCAGCGGGGCGTCGGTGCCGCCGAAATCGACGGTGCCCTGGGTGATGAGCTTGATCCCGCCGCCGGACCCGATGCCCTGGTAGTTGATCTTGACCTCGGTGAGCTTTTCGTACCTGTGGGCCCACGTCTGGTAGATCGGGTAGGGAAAGGTGGCGCCGGCCCCGGTGATTTTGACTTCGTCGGCTGATGCGCGACCGGCGAACAGAGCAGCGCTTAGCACCAGTAACCCAAGCATGCCTCCGGCTTTCATTTTTGGCTCCTTTTCGTCAGCCTGTTTCTGTTGCCTCAACCAATCTTAGGGCATTATCTCCTGTGGTTGTTAGCGTTTGGTTAGAACTGTGTGATAAATCCGATACGCGCGGTGGTTTCGCGGCGAAAAGCGTTTGGCTGCCATCGTTTCGCGTCGTTCGGCGGGCATGGATCGCCCCCTTAGGTTAGAAGTCGATTTGGAGCCGTATCTGGAAGATGCCGGCGTCGCCGTCGCCGGCGAGGTCGGCTAGAACATAGTTCCACATGACGCGGGCGTTTGGGTTCAGGTACCAGTTGAGGCCCAGCGTCAGGTCGCTGAGTCGTCCGCCTTCGATCGGACCGTCGTCGAGGTCGAGATAGGAGTAGCGGGCGGCGATCTCCCAGGCGCCGAATCCGCGCTGGCCGTTGGGGCAGCAGAAGCTCTTCTTGGGGATGAGACGGTCGAAGACGCCGGTCTCGCGGTCGTAGGGCCGGGTTTCGCCGGTGAGGAACCAGGCGGCTTGGATGTAGAAGGCCTGGAAGCAGACGTCGCGGCTGTTGATGGCGTCGACGATGTTCTGGATGTACTCGCCCTGCAGGGTCAGCGGCCCGTGGACCAGGGCCGTTTCCAAGCCGATCAGGTCGGCCCGGCGGGCTTGGAACTGGCCGGTGTCGACGAAGTCGGGCGCCAGGTGCGATTCGGGCCTCTGGCCGTAACTCAGCAGGCGGTTGTTGGGGCTGCGGCGGCTGTAGGCGGCGCCGAGGTGGAGCAGCCTTGCCCCGTCGTCGCGGTACCAGGGCAGGCAGGTGATCCGGCCGGTGTAGCTGCAGTCGGTGTCGCCGGAGCAGTCGCTGAAATCGTCGGTTTCGCGAAAGACGCCGACGGCCCAGGTTGCCCGGTCGGCGAAGGCGGTGTCGTAGATCATCAGGCCGTGGTTGCGGCTGGGGGCGAAGACGTTGGCGAGCGATCGCTCCATGAAGGTCGTGTGGTTGTTGCTGATCAGTTCCTCGATGCTCAAGGGCTCTTTGAAGTGGCCGACCCGGACGTGTCCGATCACGGGCAGATGGCGAATGCCCAGGTAGACGTCCTCGAAGTCGGGGTCGCCTCCGGCGAAGTCGTATTCGACTTCGAAGACGACGTTCTCGCGGATTACGCCGGAGACAAAGAGGCGGGCCCGGCGACATTCGATCTTATCTTCCAGTTCGCCGACCGAGGCATCCTTGTCGCAGAACCAGGCGGCGTCGCTTTGGATTTGGCCGCCGATGCGGATATGGGAGGTTCCGTCCGCGGTCTCCATTCGCAGGCCATCCCGCCGGTCGGCCCGGACGACAAGCGGGCCGTGGCCGTCGTCATACTTCCTGTCCAATTCAACCAGCCGCTGGTCGAATTCGTCGAGGAGATCGCGGGTGGTGGGTTGGGTGTCCTGAGCCGATACGGCGGGCAGGGAAGCCAGGAGGGCCGGGATAAACAGGAACAGGCCGGTCTGGCCGGTGCGTTTCATGCGCGATCCCCCGTCCGAGCAGCATTCGATCGCCCTGCATGGGGATTATCCGGAATGGCGGGCGGGAAAGCAAAGGATGAATCGGCTGCCGCGGCCGATGGTGCTTTCCACGTGGACGGTCCCGCGGTGGGCTTGGGCGATGTGCTTGACGATGGCCAGGCCGAGGCCGGTGCCGCCGAGATGGCGGCTTCGGGCCTTGTCGACGCGGTAGAAGCGTTCGAAGAGCCGCGGCAGGTGTTCGGGCGCAATTCCGCATCCGCGGTCCTCGACGTGGATGGCGATCTCGCCGCCGCCGTTTTCGGCCCGGACGGTCACCTCGCTGCCGCGGCCGCTGTACTTGATGGCGTTGTCCAGGAGGTTGGTCACCGCCTGCTCCATCAACTGCGGGTTGATCCGGGCGGACAGCGTGTCGGGGCAGAGGACTTTGACGGTGACGCCGTGTTCGGCGGCCTTGGCTTCGAGATTGGCGGCGGCGGCGGTCAGCACGTCCCTGACGCGGGTCTCGGCCATGTCGATGACGGCGTCGCCGCCTTCGCCTTCGATCCGGGAAAGGCTCAGGAGGTCGTCGATGATGGCGCTGAGCCGGTCGGCCTGCTGGTGGATGATGTCGAGAAACCGGGCGGCGCTGTCGGGGTCGGCGACGGCGCCTTCGCGGAGGGTCTCGACGAATCCCTTGATGGAGGTGATGGGTGTCTTGAGCTCGTGCGAGACGTTGGCGACGAAGTCCCGCCGGATGGTCTCGAGGTGGCGCAGGCGGGTGACGTCGTGGAGGACGACCAGAGCCCCGATCCGGCGGTCGTTTGGGTCCTTGAGCATGGTGCCGGTGGCGTGGAGGATGCGGGGGCGCGTGCCTTCGTGGAGGGTGATGTCGGCTTCGACGGGCACGTCGGCGGCGAGGGCCTGGGCGACGAGGGCCTGCAGATCGCTGTTGCGGACGATTTCGTGGAGCTGGCGGTTTTCGACGTCGCGCGGTTCGACGCGGAGCTGCCGGACGGCTGCGAGATTCATGCTGATGATCCGTTCGCCGCCGTCCACGGCGAGCACGCCTTCGATCATGCTGGAGAGGATGGTCTTGAGCTGCTGGCTCTGGCGGGTGACGGTCTCGATCTTCTCCGCGAGTTGGGCGGCCATGTGGTTCAGGGCGGCGGCGAGAGCGGCGAATTCCTCAATCGGCGGAGCCAGGAGCTTGTGGCGAAGGTCGCCGGCGGCAAACCGCTGAGCCCCCAGCCGCATTTCCTGGAGCGGTTGGCTGATTCGGCGGGAGACCCAGAAGCTCACGCCGGCGGCGAGGGCGGCGGTGATCAGGGCGACCAGGACGAGACCGTTGCGGATGCTGGCGAGCGACTGCTGGACGCGGGTCAGCGGAACGGCGGTGCGGATGACGGCCTGCGGGCGGCCGTCAACCATGATGGGAATGGCCACGTACATCAGGTCGGCTTCGAGGGTCTCGCTGTGACGAATGGAGCGGCCGAGGCCCTGGGCGAGGGCCTGGAGGAATGCGGGGCGATCGCCGTGGTTCGCCATCGTGAGGGGATCTTCGTCGGACTCGGCCAGCACGCGGCCGTCGAGATCGATCAGGGTGATGCGGGTGGCGGCGGATCGGCCGAGGGCCTTCACGACGGGATCGAGGGTCGCCACGTCCTTGCCGGGCAGGTGGGGCAGGATGTGCTGGGCGGCCAGATGCGCGCGGGCCTCCAGGTCGGCTTCGACGTGCGACAGGTAGAAGTCCTCGACGGCGTTGAAGGCGTAGAAGGCGACCGAGACGATGCAGGTGATGATGACGAGCAGGTAGGTCGGATAGAGCTTCCAGAGCAGCTTGTGGCTGAGCATCGGTCAGCGATCCTTGAGTCGGTAGCCTACGCCGCGAACCGTTTCGATCTGGGAGCCGAGCTTGCCGAGCTTCTTGCGGAGCGAGACGATGTGGACGTCCACGGAACGGTCGGTGACCACGACGTCGTCGCCCTGGGCTCCATCGACGATCTGATACCGGGTGAAGACCCATCCGGGCCGGCGGGCGAGGAAGTGGAGGATGCGGAACTCGGTGAGGGTCAGCCGCACGCTCTTGCCGTCGGCGAGCACCTCGTGCCGGACGGGATTGATGACGATATCGTGGATCTTGATGGTGTCGGATTCGGAGGCCGAGTCGGGCGCGGCGCGTCGCAGGACGGCTTTGATCCGGGCCAGGAGCACGCGCGGGCTGAACGGTTTGGTCACGTAGTCGTCGGCTCCGAGTTCGATCCCAGCCACCACGTCGGCGTCTTCGCTCTTGGCGGTCAGCATGATGATCGGAATGTGGGCGGTCTTGGCGTCGGTGCGAAGGGTCCGGCAGACCTCCAAGCCGTCCATGCCCGGCAGCATCAGGTCCAGGACGATCAGGTCCGGGAGTTTGGTCCGGGCGGTGTCCCTGGCCTCCTCCCCGCTGGCGACGGTCATGACCTTGTAACCCTCTTTGCCGAGGTTGTAGCTGATCAGTTCGAGGATGTCCTCTTCGTCGTCCACCACCAGGATCGTTTCCTTGGCCATGGCATCTCCGATCGTAAGGTGAATCTTAACCAATCACCCCTTTCTAGTCCATTTGTGTTAGGCACCGGTTAAGATTGTGCGAAAAATGCCGTGGCGGCGTTCCCATGCCGCTGGGCCCGTTTCCGATGCGTTGGCCAAAGCTGGGAGATCAGCCCTTCAGGTCGTGCGGAAAGACGGCCCGCAGCGGCGAGATCTCGACCGGGCACGGCTGGCCGTCGCCGCCGCCGCCGACGTGGATGTCCGCCTCGGCCAGCCATCGGGCAGCCCGCGCGACCAGGTCCCGCCGGGTGGTCTCGGCGCTGTCGACGCCGGTGGCGTTCTTGACCGGGGAGAACTCCTCCTTCCGGTCGGTCTGGACGACGATCGGGCGGTCGGCCAGGGGGATCGCGTCGAAGACGAACTGCTCGAGTTTGACCGCGTTGGGTTCGGTCGGCTCGATCCGCCGGCCGGATTCGTCGACGAAGGGGACCTTCTTGACCGCGCGGTGCCAGGGCAGCCGCAGGCCGCCCTCTGTGATCCGCTCGACGAACGCCCGGGCGATCACGTGGATCGCGATCGAGCCGCCGTCGTAGCGCCGGGCGCCGTCGGCGTTCCGCTCGACCGCCAGTTCGTCGGGCAGGTCGGAGTATTCGATGACCATCAGCCTGCCGTCGCCGATCACGAAGTTGCCGACCCGCTCCTTGTCCTCGGCCTTGGGGATCGATTTGCTGGACATCTCGCTGCCTTCGAGGATGTGCAGTCCGACAAAATGCGGGTCCAGGCACCGGACCAGGGGGTTATCGACTTGGAAGTAGCTGATGTGGTCCACCTGGCGCCGGCGGAGCTCATCGAGCACGCCCGCGCGGCGCAGGGCCCGCAGCGAGCCGCCGTGGCCGTCCGGCGAGAGGGCCAAAGAGTCCGGCGCGTCGAGCAGGAGCCGCCCGTCGGTGTCGAAGGCGGGCATCATGCCCTGCTGGAAGAACCGTACGTCGTCTTTGGGCAGGCCGAAGCGGTCGTGCTGTTCGAAGAAGGCCACGGTGGCTTCGTGGTTGGCGTCGCTGGTCATGATGTACCAGCGGATCTTCTCGCTGTAGCGGCGGCGGCAGTTGAGGATGTACTCGGCGAAAAGCTGAAAGAGCGTCTTGCCCGTCACCGGGGCGATCGCATAGCAGCCCTTGGGCCCGTCGAAACCCAGTCGCGTGCCCATGCCGCCGGCCACGGTGAACGCACAGACCTTTCCTTCAGACAAAGCCTGTTCGCCGGCCTGCCAGGCCTTGCGGTACAGCTCAGCGGTTTGCGGGCTGTCCGGCTGGACCGGAAACTGCGGGGCCGGTTCGATGGTTTTGGGCAGTTCGAACGGGGTGGCTTGGCGGACGCAGTCGCGGGCCAGCCGGTCGATCTGCTGGAAGTCGAGGTCCTCCAGTTGCCGCAAAAGCTGGTCCTTTTGGCTGTCATTCAATTGGCTCCAGAACCGCAGGACGTGCTGCTGTCCGACGGCTTTGGCCTGGTCCAGAACTTTCTCGTATCGACGCTGAATATCCTGCATAATAACCCCTCTGAACGCCTATAATACGGGGCTGAATCACCAATTAGGTTATTATTCATCAGCGGGTGTGAGTGTCAATCATGTTCATCGACAGGGCGGAGATTTACGTCAAGGGCGGCGACGGCGGGGCCGGATGCGTGGCCTTCCGGCGGGAAAAGTACGTGCCGCGCGGCGGCCCGGACGGCGGTGACGGCGGCCGCGGCGGCAGCGTCTATCTCGAAGCCGATGAGAACCTCAACACGCTGATGGATCTGGTTGGGCACCATCACTGGAAGGCCGAACCCGGCCGGCCGGGCATGGGCAAGAACAAGACCGGTCGCAGCGGCCGGGACCGGATCGTCCGGGTGCCGCCGGGCACGCTGATCTACGACAAGGAGGCCGATCTGCTGCTCAAGGACCTGGTCGAGCCGGGCCAGCGGGTCTGCGTGGCCCGCGGCGGCAAGGGCGGACGCGGGAACAAGGCCTTTGCCACGTCGACCGAACAGGCCCCGCAGGAGGCTGAACCCGGTCTGCCGGGCCAGGAGCGGGTGCTTCGGTTGGAGTTGAAGCTGATCGCCGACGTGGGTCTGGTGGGCATGCCGAACGCGGGCAAATCGACGTTGCTCTCGCGGGTCTCAGCCGCCCGGCCGAAGATCGCCGACTACCCGTTCACCACGCGCCATCCGGTGCTGGGCATCGCCGAGCTGCGGAACCATCGGCGGATCGTGATCGCCGACATTCCCGGCCTGATCGAAGGGGCCCACGAGGGCTCCGGACTGGGCGATGAATTTTTGCGGCACATCGAGCGGACCTCGGTGCTGATCCATCTGGTGGACATCCTGCCGCCGGCGGGCGATCCATTCGAGCACTACGAGGTGATTCGCGGCGAGTTGAGCAAATACTCACCGGTGCTGGCCGCCAAGCCGGAGATTGTGGCGGTCAACAAGATGGACCTGACCGACGCGGGCGAGGCGCTGCGGGAGTTTCGCGAGCGGCTGGGAGACGAGCGGGTCTTCGCCATCTCAGCGGTGACCGGACACGGCGTGCCGGAGTTGCTGGAGCACGCGTACCGGGTGGTTCAGGAGTATCGCGAGTCGGCCCCGGCGGCTGCGGAAGGAGAGGCAGGAGAGCCATGAAGATCATTGCGGTCGATATCGGCAACACGATGACTCGCCTGGCGGTGGTCGAGGAGCGCAAGGTGCTGGAAAAGGTCGCTCTGGCCGCCGACGAGATCGAGCAGTTCGGCGACGAGCTGGTCCGGCTGATGAAGCTGTTGGAGCCGCAGAAGGTTCGGCCGGTGGTCGTCTGTTCGGTGGCGCCCAAGACGTGCGCCACGGTGGAAGAGCTGGTGCGGCGGCGGACAGACTCCAAGCCGCTGGTGATCGGCCGGGACATTCCGCTGCCGCTGCGGCTTGACCTGAGCGACGCGAGCACGGTCGGGGCTGATCGGGTGGTGGCGGCGGCGATGGCCTACGAGCGGATGGAGACGGCGGTGGTCGTGGCCGATTTCGGCACCGCGGTCACCATCGACTGCGTCAACGACGAAGGGGTGTTCCTGGGCGGCGCGATCCTTTCCGGGCTTCGTCTTTCGGCGTACGCCCTTTCGTCATACACGGCGGCGCTGCCGCTGGTGAGCGATCCGTCGCTTCCGGTCACGCCGTGGGGCCGCAACACCGTCGAGGCGATCTCGAGCGGGATCATTCTGGGCGCGGTCGGGGCGTTGCGGGAGATTGTCGAGCGGTACGCCACGGAGCTTGGGCGATGGCCGGAGGTCATTCTGACCGGCGGCGACGCCACGCTGATTGCTGAGCACAATGACTTTGCCAAGGCGGTGGCGCCGGATCTGCTGCTGATGGGGGTCGATCTGGCCTATGAGCTGTGGGCCGAGTCGCAAGAGGATTAGGCACGTGTCGGACGCGGACGGGCGGACAGTGGTGGCGCCGGCTTCGGCCCAGGGCTCGTCGGCGATCGCGGTGATTCAGGTGGCCGGTCCACGGGCGCAGGCGATGATCGTCGGGCACAGCGGGTTGGCCGATGCGCCGCGATGCGGTGAGGTCGTGCTGACCGGTTTGCACGATAGGGAGGGTCGGCCGGTCGACCGGGTGCTGGTGGCCTGCCTGTCCGAAGATCAGCCGCTCTATGAGATCACCTGTCACGGCGGCGTTCGGGTGGTTCAGCGGATCGTCGAGCTTTTCCAAGAGGCCGGCGCGGTGCTGGTCGACACGGTCGAACTGCTGGGTCAAACGTATCGGCTGGAGAATCCGGTGGCGGCGGAGGCCTATCGCCTGCTGCCCGGGGCGCTGACGGCAAAGGCGGGCAGGTTCCTGCTGCACCAGGCGCATGAGGGGTTTGCCCGAGTTCATGAGCGGCTTGCCGGCGCTTCGCGCGAGGAGTTGTCGGCGTGCCTTGCGCATTGGCCGGCGGCCAAGCGGCTGCTGAGCGGGATGACGGTGGCGATCGTCGGGCCAGCCAACGCGGGCAAGAGCACGCTGCTGAATTGTCTCTCAGCCCACGAGCGGGCGCTGGTGGCCGATCTGCCGGGTACGACGCGGGATTACGTTTGCAGCGAGGTGGAGATCGAGGGCGTGCCGGTGCGGCTGTTCGATACGGCGGGTCTGGGCCGGACGGCCGATCCGCTGGCGGCTGAGGCGCGGGCCAGAACGATCCAGGCGTGCGAGCAGGCGGAGTTTGTGGTGATCGTGCTGGATGCGACGGCGACCGCTGGGCTGGCGGAGCAGCTCGCCGAGTGCGTCGCGATTGCGCCGGTCAAGCGGCTGGTGGACGACGGTAGGGCGGTCACAGTGGTCAACAAGATTGACTCGCCTGATCGGTGGCATGAATTGGATGAATTGGACGTTGCTTCGCCGACCGTTGAGATTTCGGCTTTGACCGGTTTGAACGTGGACGGTCTTGGCCGTGCGCTGCTCGATCTGGCGGGTTTGCGCGAGTTGGATATTCGCCAGCCGTGCGTCTTTGCCGAAGGCCAGGCCGACGAGGTCCGCCGCGTTCTTGACCGGCTTCGCGACGGTCGGTAAGCTCTGGCGTGTGAAACGGACCGTCATTCAACGAATTGCGCTTGGCGTTCTCGCCGCGGCTGTGCTGATCGGCACCGGCTACAGCAACTATTGCCGCGCCGCGGCGGGGATCGGCGATTTCCGGGCGCTGCGGCAGGCCTCGGAGCATGCGTTGCAGACCAGCCAATTGAACGATCCGTGTTCGCTGGGCTACTATCCGCCCAGCGCCAGGCCGATCCTGATGCCGCTGGCTTGGCTTGATCTGCGGCCGGCGGCGGCGGTCTGGTGGGCGCTGATGGTGCTGCTTTACGGGCTGTGCCTGTACCTGCTGGTCAGCCACGTTCTGCCGGGATCGCGAGATCGATTGTGGATCGCCGGGCTGTCCCTGGTGGTCGCGCTGCCGTGGTTGATCGCGGATTTGAACGTGGGTAACATCTCGTCGCTGGTGCTGGCGTCGGTGGTGGCGGGTTATGTGCTGGCGAGGAAGGGGCGTCCGGTCGCAGCCGGTTTCGCGGTGGCGGCGGGCGTCTCGCTGAAGCTCATTCCGGTGTTCCTGATCGTGTTTTTTGTCATCAAACGCCGCTGGAAAGCGGCGGCATGCAGCCTTGTGGCGACGGCGGCGGTCGCGGCGGTTCCCGGCGTGTTGATCTTCGGCGGCAAGGACTTCGCCGGTTCGTGGACGACGTGGCGGCGCGAAGCGGTTCATATCCGCACGCCGCAATACACGATCCTGGAGGCCCAGCGCTCAACCCACATGAACCAGTCGTGGCCGAACGTCCTCGTGCGGCTGCTGCATGGCGTCGATACCGGCCACAGCAAGCATCCGTTTCGGGTGAACGTGGCCGATCTGCCGCGCGAGCGGGTGCTGGTTCTCTACTACGCCTTCGCCGCGTTGAGTTTGGGGCTGTGGGTGTTTCTGATCTGGCCGCGGCGCGGCGATCCGCCGGCGGTCGAGGCGCTGCATTTCGCCACCGTGCCGCTGGTGATGCTCTGGTTCAGCCCGCACGTGATGAGCTATTACTTGTCGATCGCGATGCCCGCGATGGCGGTTTTCGTCTGGGCGCTGGTGGAGAAGCCGGCGGGGCTGGTTGGTGTCCGGAAATGGTTGATCGTGTTGGCGTTGGTGTACTGGGCCGGCTGTGCGAGCATGGCCAGCGACTACCTGCGGGCGATCGGCAGCTATCAGATGGTGATCCTGGTGCTGGCGGCGGCGACGTTCGTGATCGCGCAGCGGATGAGGGTCGCCGCTGGTGCTTCGGATCAGCCGACGGACTCGATGGCGGGCTCAGCTGGAGGTTCATGATAGTTCCACGCCAGCGAGGTGCGGTCCTGGAAATCGGCGAAGCGGGGGATGCGGCGGTTGCGGCCGGTCAGGTAGTACCAGAGGCCGAAGTACGCCGCGAGGTTGGCCATCCACGCCCGCTTCTTGAACGGCCAGGCCTTCAGGCGGGCCATCGCCGAACGCGGATGGTAAAACTCGCAGAACGCCGACATCTGGGCGTGGCGAAGCTCCTGCGTCGTGAAGTTCTTCGGATCGTAGACGACGCCCGCCCCGTTGTACTTGAGCCAGTCGCGGGTGCGGATGCGGCCCTCAGCGGCGAACCGCTGATGCATCTGCGTGCCGGGATACGGCGTGAGGATCGGGAAACACGCCATGGCCAGGTCAGCCTTCTGGGCGAACCGGCAGGTGTCGCGGCAGGTCTCCCACGTGTCATGGTCGAAGCCGAAGATGAACGCGCCCCAGAGGCTGATCCGGTGCGACGAGATCTTCTTGATCCGCCAGAGGTAGCTGTCGGCCTTCACGAAGCGTTTGCCCGCCTCGGCCAGCGTCTCGCCGCGGACGCTCTCGAGGCCGAGGATCAACCCGACGCAGCCGCTGGCCCGCATCGCGGCCAGCAGCTTGTCCGACTGGCTGATGAGAATGTCGCACTGCGAGGCCCAGTTGATCTTCAGCGGGATCAGCCGCTGACACAGCTCCAGCGCCCATTCGCGATTGCCCGCGAAGTTGTCGTCGGAGAAGATAAAGAAATTGGCCCCGTGGACCTCCTTGGCCTCGCGGATTTCCTCGACGATCTTGTCCATCGGCCGCTGGCGGAACTTGCGGCCGAAGATCGCCGGCGTCGTGCAGAACGAGCAGTTGTGTGGGCAGCCGCGGGTGGTCTGGATCGGGTGGAAGGTCAGATAGTCCTTGGGGTTCAGCAGGTCCTTGCGCGGCGTGGTGATCTCAGCGGTTCCGAGTTCCTGCCAGTGGTACTTGCGCTTGAGCTGGCCGGCCTCGAAGTCGGCCAGGACGTGAGGCAGCGTCGATTCGGCGTCGCCGATGGCAACCGCGTCGGCGTGTTGCAGGGCCTCATCCGGCAGGGCGGACGGGTGGATGCCGCCCATGACCACGGTGATGCCGAGCCGCCGGTAGGCGTCGGCGATTTCGTAGGCCCGGGCCGACTGGGTGGTCATCGCCCCGATCCCGACCAGGTCCACGTCGGCGCGGGCCTGGTGCGGCTGGTCCATCGCGCACTCGTCGACGATCTCGACCGACCAGTCTCGCGGGACCAGCGCGGCGCAGATCGTCAGGTTCAGCGGGGCGAACAGGGCCTTGCGGCCCATGGTCATCCGCTGGATGACGCCCGGAATGACGATGGTGGACAGCGGGCTTCGCGGGTTGATAAAGCGTATGCGTCGCGTCTGTCTGGGCTCGGCGTGGATCATGGGCCCATTATGGATCGGCGGGCGGACGATGACAAGGGCAAGTTTCGCTGGGACCACAACAGGCTACAAGCGGCGGCGATGCGTGCTATAATGGGTGATCGGGCGGCGTTTGGCCGCGGATGGATGTGACTTGTTGCGGGACGGGTGCCATGACGGACAAGAAGAGCAAATTGCCGAACCTGGAAAAGCTGACGTTCGAGGAGGCGATCGCCAAGCTGCGCGAGATCGTCGAACAGGTCGAGTCCGGCGAGGTGGGGCTCGAGGATTCGATCGAGCAGTACGAACTGGGCTGCCGGCTGATCCAGCACTGCCGATCCATTCTCGACGGAGCCGAGCAGCGGATCGAGGTGCTGACAAAGACGCTCGACGGCAAACTCGCCGCCCAGGCGGCGCCGCAGGAACTCCAGGGTGAGGCCGGCGAGGAGTAGCGGGTCGGCGACGTCAGGTCAGGGTCAGCGGGTTTCTAATATCCGCCTCCTCCGGACAGCAGCGACGCGAAGGCGGACATCAGGATCGTCATGAGGAACGACTCGATGGTCCCCATAATCATGATGATCAGGAACGCCTCGAAGAAGTCGACGCCGAAGAACAGGTAGAGCAATAGCCAGAGGATGGGAAGGTAGAAGATCAGCATGAACAGCCCACCGACCAACATGGGGGCCAGGGCCAGGGCGGCGGCGATGCCGAACGTCTGAAGGATCGCCGGTCCGAACTCGCCGAACCCGAACTCGGCCAGCTTGGCCGCGATGGTCATCGCGACCAGCAGGAACGCCACGCGGACGACGATGCTGATGACCGCCATGATGCCGCCCGCAATACCCGCCTGCATCACCGAGAGGGCCAGGAACAGGACGATAAAGGCTACGGGCAGGATGTAGGTCTTGATCTGGTACCAGTCGATCTGGATTCCCGAGGCCTCGCCTTCAACCGCGACGGCGGCTGCTTTGGCCGGTTTCTTGACGCCGGAGCCGACCTCGAAGCTCTTGGGCGAGCCGGGACCGGAGCTGACCCCTTCGCCGAGCGACAGCTCAAACCGGCGTCCGGTCTTGAAGCTGTAGCCGCACTTGACGCACAAGACCGCCCCTTCGTCAAGCACCGTGCTGCACTCCGGGCAGCGGGTCTCGACGATGTCGATCGTCTCGGATGATGCCGCTTTTTTCGGCTCGGCCTTCTGCGGTTTTTCCTTCGGAACCGCCATCGGCTGATTCGACGCGCCCGAAGGGTCGTGGAACACCGCCTTGATCGATCCGAAGAACACGATGTCCTTGTTGGTCAACACGTGCGACTTGACCGAGCGGTTGTCGACCCGCGTCTTATTGCGGGAGCCCAGATCATGGATGATCCAGCGGTTCTTGCCCAACCGGTCGATCCGGGCCTGCTGACGTGAGACGATCGGCAGGTGGACGCGAATGTCCGCCTCGGGCGAACGCCCGACCACCATCGACGCTTTGCTCAACTCGAAGTGCTCGACCTGGCCGTTGGGCAAATGTACTTCGAGATAGCTCATCGTCTGCTCCTGAACGCCGGACCGCTGCCTCGCAATGACACGATCATACCGCCGGACGCGGAGGAAGATCAAGCCCCTGCAGGCCGAAATGGACGGGTGGGATCAGACCCGCGGCAGGGCCTTGATGATGTAGACGCGGCCGGATCGCGGCTCCTGGACGAGCAGGGCCAAACCCAGCCCAGCGACCACGGCCAGCGCCGCGGCGATCGTAAAGACCACGGCATGGCCGTCCCAGACGTGGCCGGTCGAGCGGAACATGTCGATGATCCGCCCGCAGATCACCGGCGTGAGCAGGGCGGCTGGGAGCGTGAGGATGTTTCCGCCCGCGATCAGACTCGTCGGGTCCATCCGCGGCATCAGCTCGGCGCTCATGTTGCAGACGATCATCGGCATGGTGATCAGCGTGCAACTGTAGGACAGGTAGGCCAGCAGCGTGGTCGACATCGTGCCGGCGGCCTGGGCGAGGACGAAGGTCACAAACCCGACCGCAGCCAGAATCACCGCCACAAAGCGGTAGCCCCACGCGTCGGCGACGCGGCCTACCACCAGACCGGTCAGAATGTACGCCGCCAGAAACGCCAGATTGAAAAACCGCTCGCTGCCCGCCGGTGAGCCCACCACGTCACGGCTGTACGTGACGATGAACGGACCGACCGAGAACGCGGCGGCCAGAACCGCCACGAAGAAGATGAACATCCGGTAGTTGGGCGTCCGCCACAGACGCCGCAGCAGAATCCGCGTCTGGTGAACGACGGAGACGCGGGCCAGCTTCGCCTGCCGGCGCTGCCGGCCCGGCTCGACGTGGTCCCGCATCAACAGCACGCACGCGGACGCCAGGAGAAAGCATCCGCCCGCGATCATCATCGACAGATGAAAGGCGGCTTCAGGCGCCAGCCGGACGTAGACCCACTGGGCGAACGGCGCGGCGGCCAGACCCGCAGCCCCCATGCCGGTGGCCCGCCAGCCCAGCAAACGCCCGCGACGGCGAACCGGGCAGTTGTCGGTGATCATCGCCCAGTAGACGGTCCAGCCGAGGGCGATCGTGGCGAAAAACACCGCCATCGTCACCACAAAAAGGACCATTCGCAACAGCCTTGCCTCCGCCGGCAGCAGAAACCCCACCACCCCGAACACGACGTACGAGAGGGCCGAGACGCTCAGGGTCAGCCAGACCTTCTTCTTGCGGTTGCGCCCTTCGATCAGGCGGATCGCCAGAAGCTGCAACGGCACGAAGACAGCGCCGAATGCGGAGGTGATCCCGATCACGACCTTCGGAGCGTCCAGAAGGTTCAGGTACGCCGGGACCAGCACCCACGAAAGGGCGAAGGGCAGGCCGAGTCCCCACAGGCTGTCGACGCCGACCACCGCCGCCACGTTCCGCCGAAAATGCCCCAGCACCACCTGTTCGTGTGGGGCGATCAGGCCCATCTGATACTGGTCTTCGACCCGTCGCATCATCCGACCGCCTTCGCCAAAGGGGCGAAAAACTTATTATATCCTCGGCAAAGGCGCCGCCTCCACAAGAAGCGGAAAAGATGTGACAGGTGATGAGCCGGCGTGTCCTGTCTTGCTGGCTGGCCGATCACCGGCCCAGCGTGAACCCTCCCGTCTTGCCCGCACTGGCCCCCAGCAGGATCAGCACGTAGATCAGCCACGCCAACAGGTTCATCAGCGGAAGGATGCGGATCAGCGACTGGGCGTCCGAGGCCTGGTGCCGCGAACGGGCCTGCTTGAGGTCCGTGCGCCGGTCCTTGTCCAGCGGGCTCTCGCCCAGGGCGGCCGGCTCGTCCAGGTAGTGCATGTAACGCAACTGGAACATCCCGAGTTGCTGCTCGATGTGGTACATCCGCAGATAGCACGTCCGCTGAACCGCGCACCAGCGGTTGGCCATCAGCCACCAGACCACCACGACCACCACCGACAGAATGCCCAGATCGAGCAAAAAGAAGAGCCCCGTCTCGGCCCGGACGGCGGGCAGAAACAGCAAGCCGATCACGAACGCCGCCAGCGAAACCACGCCCATCAGCACCGCGCCGCTCCAGACCCGGCCCTCCAACCGCTGGGCTGAGTTCTGGCACAACTCATACTCCCGCAGCAGAAGGTCCCTGTCCGCCTCCATCGCCGGCTGCGGTTCGACGACCGGTTGAGGCTGATCCTGATCCGTTTGTGCCATGGGTGGTCTCCTGTGCTTTGGAAGAAGTCCCCGATTCCCTTGATGGCGATCCATTCTATCAGACCGCGGGCCGGACTCCCACAAGAACCTCCAGACCCGCCGTGAGCCTCCGGTCCAGAGACCGCCGTCGAAGCGTTAAAAAAGTCATTGTCGCAGCGAATTCGCCCCCCGTTTCGATGTCTTGCGGCAATCCCTTGATCTACAGGGATTTGCGGATGCCGCGATCCCGCCGCCGTCTCGTGACGGCCGTGCTCAATTTCTCAAGCCCACCCATAAGCTGTGCCGATAATTTCCATGTCTTATCGGACGGAGGCTCCGATTGCTGCCAGCCGAAGGATTCGGGCGCTGATTAATAAGAAGGATTTTGCGATGATTACGTTTGGCAATCATGCATCAGCAAAGCTTATCGGAGTGGCTGCCCTGCTGAGTCTGACCGGCTGTCTGAGCCAACGACAGTCGTTTCAGCCGACGGCCTCCAATTCGCCGGCACCGGCCCAGGCCGCGACCACGACGATGGATCATGACGGCTACGTAGCTGAGCCCTCCTACGCCCGGACCAACGGCCATCACCAGCGCTACAACTTTGCCCAGGTTTCGCTCTTCGGCGACCTGCCGGGCGTATCGAGCGGCGAATCCACGCAGCACGCCGGCCCGAGCCTCCAGCAGCATACCTTCGCGGTTGAAGGGGCGTGCTTCGATCCGGTTGTCTCCCCGGATGGCAAGAACATGGTCTTCGCCTCCACCCAGCACAACCTTCAGCCGGACATCTACCTCAAGCCGATCGGCTACAACACCATGACGCAGCTCACCAGCGACCCGGCGGGCGACGTGCAGCCGACCTTCAGCCCCGACGGCCAGAAGGTCGCCTTCTGCTCCGACCGCTCCGGCAACTGGGACATCTACGCCACCGAACTGGCCACCGGCAAGACCCAGCAGCTCACCGATGACCCAGCCCCCGAGATGCATCCGAGCTACTCCGCCGACGGCCGCGAACTGGCCTATTGCCGCTATAACATGCGGTCGGGACAGTGGGAGATCTGGGTCATGGACCTGCAGGCCGGTCAAAAACGATTTGTCACGCCTGGCCTCTTCCCGCAGTTCTCGCCCGTCGATCATCGGATCGTCTATCAGCGGGCCAAGCAGCGCGGCTCCCGCTGGTTCAGCATCTGGGAGGTCGAAATCAACGGCAGCGGCACGACCATGCCGACCGAAATTGCCGCCTCGCCCGAACGGGCCCTGACCACCCCGCGCTGGTCCGCCGATGGCCAGTTCATCGTCTACTGCGCCGTGGCCCCCACCGAAGGCCAGTCCGATAACGCCATTCAGAACGCCCAGGTGTGGGTCATCCGCCGCGACGGGACCGCCAAGATGCCCGTCACCGACCCGGGGACCGGATCCTTCAGCCCCGTCTGCTGCCGCGACGGCCGGATATTTTTCTGTGCCAATCGCGGTGGTTCCGAAAACATATGGTCCGTTTTGCCGATGATTACACAAGACGACTCTTCTGTTGAGGCAAACCGACCGGTCGCTCTGGACGGCGCCCAGCAGACCACCGGCCACAACGGCCATGACGAGCATCTGACCGGTGGCTAGACAGAGGGTGGGAAGAAAAGCCGGAAAGTGAAGATGATGTGCCATACGTCTGGACATTTACATAAGCTCCTGGCTGCCATTGCTTTGGCCTCCGCCCTGGCCGTCGGCGGCTGCGCGAAGGAGCCGGTTCTCGTCCGCAAGCCGGACAAGGCGCCCTATGACCGGCCGGTGACCCTCGCGGTCGCCCCGGTGGTCAACTACAGCGGAAACGAAAACATCGACACCCTGAAGGTCACCGATCTGCTGTTCAGCGAACTCCAGCAGGTTCCGGGCATCGTCGTGGTCCCGGTCAACCGTGTGTTGGCCCAGATGGTCCAGGACCGGATGCCGACCCTGGAGACCCCCGAGCAGGCCATGGCGCTCACGAAAAAAGTAGGGGCGGACGGTATCGTAGTAGCGGCAATAACCGAATATAATCCCTACTATCCTCCTATCGTGGGGCTTGCCCTCCAGCTTTATGGTTTTGATGCCCCTCCGGTGGGTCGGCTGGCCGTGGATCCGGTCGGTATGGAGCGGGCCGCATCGCCGATGCAAATCACAATTGATCCGGAGCAGCCGCAACTGCCGAAGAATCAGTTGAGCCGGATTTACAACAGCCGCGACCATGAAGTCCTCCAGGAGGTTGAGGATTTCGCCGACTGCCGCGGCACCGCCCAAAGCCCCTACGGCTGGCGGCTGTATCTCCGGTCGCAGGAGATGTACTTGCGATTTGTCTTCCATGAGGCGCTGACCGAGCTGTTTGCCAAGGAACGCCTGCGTGTCGGTCAACCGCCGTTATCGGACCGAAAGGGAGTGTGATCATGGGACTTCGAGAGATTTCGCTGGTCAAGGGAGCGCACCGGTACATCTTCCGCTATAGCCCGGGAAGCGAGGCGGACGTGATCGGATCGTTCGCCTGCCTGGCCGAGGATCTCGAGAGCGACTTCGACTGGTTCGATGCGGCTGTGCTCAGCTATCAGATGGGAAGGCAGCTCGATCAGGACATTGAAAAGGTCAGACCCGCGGTCTGAGGATCGGACAACGGGACCCTCTGGAACACCCACAGCCGAGAGGGACAACGGAAACCACAAACACAGGCAAAGCCGGGCTGGTTGGACGAGGCCACGCAACGCCGCAGGAATTCGCCGCAAGTGACGAGCAAACCTATGAGCGGAAGCGAACTGATCAACGAATTCATCGACTACCTGAGATTCGAAAAGCACTTCTCCAACTACACCGCCCGGTGCTACGGAGCCGACCTTCGCCAGTTCGTGGAGACCACGATCCAGGACGGCGCGACGGGTCAGGCCGCCGCGGAACCGCGCGGCGCGGACGGGCAGGTGGCCACCATGGTCCAGTCCGGCGTTCGCGAGAAGCTGCTGGCCGTCGGACCGGATGACATCCGCCGGTTCCTGGCCTACCTGCACGAGCAGAACTACTCGCGGTCGAGCACGGCCCGCAAGCTGGCCACGCTGCGGTCGTTCTACAAGTTCCTGGTCCGCCGCGGATATCTGGGAGTCAACCCGGTCGCCGCGATCCGGACGCCCAAGCAGGAGCGCCGGCTGCCCAAGTGCCTCAGCTATGAGCAGATCCAGAAACTGCTCGAGACGCCCAACGCCGACGAGCTTCTCGGGTCGCGGGACCGCGCGATGCTCGAAACGATCTACTCGACCGGCGTCCGCGTCAGTGAGCTGGTCTCGCTGAACGTCAGCGACGTCGATTTCCTGGGCGGCATGCTCCACATCAAGGGCAAGGGCAGCCGCGAGCGCCTCACGCCCATCGGCCACGCCGCCATGCTCGCGGTCAAGAAGTACCTCCAGATGCGCCAGCAGCAGGCCCAGCAGGGACAGGCCCAGGACGGCCAGGCCCTGTTCGTCAACAAGCACGGCCAGCGGCTCAGCACCCGAAGCGTCCGCCGCAAACTCGACAAGTACCTGATCCAGGCGGGCCTGGACCCGACCATCTCGCCGCACACCCTGCGGCACAGCTTCGCCACGCATCTGCTGAACAATGGGGCCGATCTGCGGAGCGTCCAGGAACTGCTGGGCCACCAGTCGATCTCCACCACGCAGATCTACACCCACCTGACCACCGAAAAACTCAAGGAAAGTTACGAAAAGGCCCATCCGCGGAGCAACGAGCAGGCCTGGGAGGAAGAGCAGTCGAAGCGGGAAAGTGAGGATAACTGGTCGTCCGCCGGCAGCAACGGGAGCTTCGAGCATCCCAGCGGCGGTCAGCCGTATCCCAACTGACAAGGGCCTTTACGCCGGTCTACGATCGGCGAGCACGACAGAGGCGGCTTGGTGAGCTCCTTACCAGGTCGCCTCGGTTTTTTTACCCGCACCTTGGCGGGTCCGGACCCGCGGCTTCGTGACCAGGATCGCATGAAAAAGGGCGCGGTGGGCCGCGCCCTTTCCTTGGTTGGCGTGGTCGCCTAGTCGACCACTTCGGCTTCGATCACCTGCGGCTCCTGAGTTCAACATTGGGACACCCAATCACCGGAAAAGGTCGTACAGCCGCTGCTGGTCGTCGTCCATCTGGAGCAGGGTCTGGCGGGGTTGCGGGTCGTTGGGCAGGTGGTATGTCATCTCATACATGGTCTGGGTCAGTTCGGCGGCACGTTGGGGGCTGATGGGGATCTGGGCGGAAGTCAGGCGGCGTTCCAACTCCTTATATAATGTGTAGGCGATGAAGGCCACCAGCACGTGGGCTTCGATTCGCCGCCGCCGGCGGTGGTACATCGGGCGGATGCGCAGGTCCGTCTTGGAGATGCGGAAGGCCTTCTCCACCTGCCATAGCTGGCCGTAGTTCCCGATGATGTCCGTCGGTGGCAGATCGGTATTCGTCGGGTAGCCTTTCACGCCGTCCCAGCAAGCCGCCTGGTCCACCCTCGACTCGTCGATCTCAACGACCACCTCGCCCGTGAGCTTCATGAACCTGTTGTAGCCGCGCTGGTTCACGTGTCCCTTGGTCAGGCGTCCCGACCCCACCCGCTTGCGCAGCTTGGCCAGGCCCCGCCGGCGGTTGTGGGCGTCCTTGCGGGCCCGCTTGTCCGAGTAGGCGACGATCAGCCGGCGGTCCTTCTCGAGCGGCATCTCGATGCACTGGCCGTCGGCCAGGCCGGTGCGGCGCTGAAGGATCGCTTCCTGCACGGCCTGGGACTCGTTGCGTAGGCGGGCGGCGACGATGAAGGGGTAGCGTTCGGTATCGAGCGCGTCGAGGTTCTCCTGGCTCAGCATCGCCGCGTCGGCCACCACCACGGGCTCACCGAAGCCGTAGCGATCCTGGATGCCCCGGAGCACCGGCAGCAGGGTCTTGCCTTCGAAGGCGTTGCCTTCGAAGATGTCATAGCCGATGGGGTAGCCGCCCTCGCCCACCAGCAGGCCGAGCAGGATCTGCGGGTTCTGGAACTTGCCGTCTTTGGAGAAGCCGATCTTGCGCAGGTCGTCCTCGTCTTCGGTCTCGAAGTACAGGCTGGTCATGTCGTAGAAGACCACCTGGATTTGCCGCAGGATCGTGCGGGAATGCCGGTAGGCCACCTCCTGCGCCTGCCGGCTGTAGCGCTGGTTGAGACGGTCCAGAAAGCGGTAGATGCTCTGCGCCGAGATGGTCTTACCGCGGTAGCGGAACAGGTAGTCGGCCGTCTTGAGCTTGCTGGCGGGGTAAACCAGGCGGGCAATGACGATGTCGCGCAGCAGCGGCTCCGGGATGACGGCGAAGCCGATCTCGTCGAACAACCGGCCGAAGATCAGTTCCGGGCCTACGGTGCGGATCGAGGCGTTGCCAAGCGTCTGGACGAAATCGAGAACGGCGGCATTGTCGTGCTCATCGGCGGGGAACAGCGAGTACTGCCGGCTGCGCCGGGCGATGAACAGCCGGCCCAACTCGACCAGCCTCTGCACATCCTGCGGATCGCGAGCCGCTCCGAGGGTCTTGACCACGCGGTAGCCGCTGGCCTTGTCGATCACCTGCACGCTGACCGAGCCGGAGGGGTTGGGCTTCTTACGCACAAACATGCTCCCAGTCTACCTCGGGACACCCAAATCGGGAATGCGCGCCTTGCAAAATAAGGACTTACGGCGGAAATCTGGAGGAGCGTTGAACTCAGGAAGTTCCTCCGCGGCTGAGGCCCGCTCCCTCCGGACCAGACCAAGCTCACCTCTGTTCTCCGGAAGAAGATAAGCACGGAGCACGCGGACCACGCGGAAAAGAAGACGATGTAGACAAAAAAGGACGCCAGACGAATCCCACTACCGAATGTGGTTCCGCCGCCCTCGGCGGAGTCCTCCTTCTTCATTCTGGCTCCTGACGTCTGGCTTCTTTCCCTCCGCGTGTTCCGCGTGCTCCGTGCCGCTCTTCAAGAAGAAGTCGAACGGATTATGGTCTCGCGTCGAAAGAGTCGGAGCCCAACAGCTCGTAATACCGCTGAATGAGCGAGGCGTGGTCGGTCGGCCAGGTGGTCCGGTCCGCGCCTTTCAGGTGCGATTCGAGGAGCTTTTCCGCTGTGCCGTCGGTGCGATCGAGCTGGAACCTGCCAGCCAGCAGCGTGCGGGAGTTTTCGAGGCTGCCGACCAGGACCTCGCGCCGGGCCAGGACGTTGCGGTACGCCCGGCGGTCGAGGTCCGAGAGGTTGGCCCGCATGAGGTTGACGACCTCGTCGAGCTGAAAGTTGCCCCAGTTCTTGCGGACGGCTTGCTGCTGGGCAAGCTCCGTCTTGGTCAGCAGCGACGCCTGCTTGTTCCGTAGGGCCGGCAGATCGGGAATCTGCTTCTGCGGACCGGGTCCGGTCAACCCCTCCGCTCCCGCCCCGGAGAGTTTGCCGCCGCCGGTGGCCCCGCCCGCCGGATCGGTCGATGAGTCTTTGATTTGCCCCTCCTGAAAGGCGTCCGGCGTCAGCCGCGTCGGCGTGCGCCGCCCACCCTTGCCGGTCGCCTCCTGCTCGACGAACTCGCCGCTCGACCGCCCGGTACGCCCCTCGCCGGAACGGCCCCAGATTTCATGTCGATTCGGCAGTGTGTTGCCGGTCACGCCCTTGGCGGAGTAGTTGCTGATCGGTCCATCCACCGCGTCCCAGCCGACGCCCATGTCCAGCGAGTCGGCCCATGTGCTGGTCGCGTCCTCGATCTCGTCGTACAGGTCCTCCTCCTCCTCGATCAGCTCGCCGATAATGTCCTGGAGTTCCTCGGGCAGTTCGGCCAACGGCACGTCGATGGGCGCGGGCGGCTCGGTCATCTCCCACTGGATGCGGTCCGGCCCGTCCGGCAGCCAACGCTCGATGTTGTGCACCAGTTCCTCAGCCAGCTCAAGGCCGACCAGCTCAGCCTCGATAGCCATCCGCACGCTCTTCTTCTTCAGCGCCTCCTCGGCCACCTGGACCTGTGACTGAATCTCGACCAGTTCGGGCCGCAGCGACGCCGACGAGAAATCCTGCTCGATCTGCTTGGCCAGATCGTCGAGGGCCTGCTGAAGGAACTCCTCCCACCGCTCCTGTTCCTGCGCGAGCTCAGCCAGCTTGGCCTCGTCGACGGCGGTGAAATCCTCGGGCGATTTCGCGGTCAGGTTCTGAGCCTCGTGAATGGCTTGCCGCTCGGCGTCGATGAACTCGCCGAGAAGCTCGGAGATGTCGGCAAAGGTCCGAGCGGGCATCGTCGCCGCTGGGCCGCTGGCTGGAGTCTCCTGCTCTTCCGGTGACTCAGCCGCTTTGAGAATTGATTCGAGCGCCAAAACGATCCGCTTCTGCACCGTGGAAAGCTCAGCCGTCCGGCCCGCCTCGGCCAGCTCAACCGCGCGGACCGATTCGTCCGCCGCGAGACGTTCCAGAATCCGCTTGGCCGCCGACAGATCGAGCGATAACTCGCTGGCCGCCAATGCGGTCAACTCGGTGTGAATGGCGCCCTGACCTTCGATCACAGCCGCGATCGCCCCCTGACCCACATCCACGCGAAGCGTCTCAGTCCGAACCTTGATCTGACGCTCCAGCAGCGCGGCGATGCGCTCGATGAACGTCTGCGCCATCTGCTCCCGCGCGTTGGCCGCCTCAGCCGAGACGACCTCGATTCGCCCCACTGGACTCGCGCCGCTCTGCGGTCCGCGATCGGGCAACTCGCGATGGTCGGCCGCCTCAAACCACCACTCGACGACCTGGCCCGCCTCCAACTGCTCCGGCAACCGCCACTCGCACGTGAGCATCGCCTTGGCTGCGTTCGGCTCCTCAGCCGCTGGCTCCAACTCCGTCCCATCGGGCAACCTGACCAACAGGCGGACCCGGGTCAGCCGGTGGTCGTCTTCAGCCCGCCCGGTGAAAGTAACCGCCGATCCGGCAGGCAGTTGTGTGGCCGGGGTCGGGTCGATCGCCCTGACCGTTGGCGGCTGATCGATCGCCACCTTCAGCGGAAAGTACCCCCCCTCGGTGGGCCAGTAGAGCCGGCTCCCGGCAAAGTCCCCCGCCAGACGATACTCATCATCACGCTCCGCAGTCAGTTGTACCATCAACTGACCCGGCGACGCATCCTCTTGCAGATCAAGAACTTGCCCGGATTTCAGCTCGACCTGCAGCCCCTGCGGATCGGCCTTCGGCCGTGCGATCAATGTGATCCGCGTCCCCTCGGGCGCCTCAAGCGGACCGGGGCAGTCGGTCGGGGGCGTATCCCGCAGACCCAGGTACGCCGGGAAACGCAGGGCGACGGAGACCGACACAACGTCTTTCGGATCAACAACTTGCAGCCGATGCCGGTCGCTCAGGGCGTCGCCTACCCGGACGCGGTATTCGGTCTCTTCGCGCACAAAAATCGCCGCCGAGGCGCTCGTCCCGTCAATGGCTAAAGTCTCGGTCGTCTGCCCCTCGGAAGTCTCCACAACCACCTGAGCCTCCGGAGCTTGCGGCGGACCTTCGAAGCGGGCCACGATCCGGACCGGCCGGTGGGCCACCACCACCGCGTCGCCGGGCTCGACGCTCAAAATGCGATACCGCCCGGAAAAACTCCCGTAACTCCCGCGGTACAGGCGCGAAAAGCCGTAGCTGACGGTAGGCCAGCCGAGAAGGGCCGCCACCAGAGCCACCCCCAGGGCGGCCACGCTCATCGCCCCAATTCGCCGCAAGTCTCTGATCGGCAATGCCTTACGATAATCAAAGTCGCGGACGGCCCCAGCGGACTCGCGCACGAGACGGTTCACCAGGCCTTTCGACCAGAACGGCTGCTGGGAAATCTGCAGGGCATTGGTCAGGCAGTTGTGTTCCAGGCCCGCCCGGTCCTCAGCGATTCGGGCAAGGGCGACGTCGCCGGGCTGGCCCCGCCACAGCACGAACCCGATCGCCGCCGGCCCGGCGCAAAAGCCGACAATCCAAAGACTTACGAGCAATCCGCGGCCGACGGAGCCGGGCTCGGCGACCGCCGCGATCAGCGACAGGACCAACGTCAGCGCGGCCAGCGCAACGACCCAGGCCAAGACGATCCGCGCCACCGCCAGCAAACACCACCGGCGACGCAAATCCTCAATCACCAGCCGTACCGTCTGAAGGGCGGGGAAGTCCGGATTGTCAACGCGATGATCGTGCGGGTTGGCGGAATGCTCGTTCTGGCCGTGCATGGGCGGTTCGTTTCCCACCAGTTTTGCCGTGTCCGGGGTTCTCCTCTCTGTTAGATTATACGGCCATTAAGAAAGGTGGTCGAGAAGATGGAAATACTGATCACTGGACTCGCCGAGCGGGTGGATGGAAGCTTGCTCGACGCAAATGATCCGAATCGATGGCGGGCGCTACCGTACCGGGCTGAGGGCTTTGACGGGGTCATGCTGGCCTGCGGCGAAGGCGATCGGCCGAGTTCGCTGACGGTTCGGCTGGGAGTAACCGGCCGGTATGACATTCACCTGGGCGGTTTCGGCTTCATCAGCTTTTGGCGGCTGCGGGCCCGCCTCAGCGGCGACCGCTGCTGCAAGGTTTTTGACCCGCCGCCGCTGGCGTGCATCAGCGAGCCGGTTCTCCACGAGTTTCACTTCGGCCAAGCCGAACTGACCGGGCAGGACCTGATCCTAGAACCGCCGTATCTGTCCTCGCTGCACGCCTACCCCGCCGCTCTGGCCTACATCCGTCTGACCCCGGTGAGCGACCCGCCGCCACCCTCGAAGCCGAAAGTGCAGTATCCTCTGGTGTTCACCAACGACGGCGACGGGATTTTCGGCGAGTTTCCCCATCGTCGCCAGGAGGACCTGCTGGAATCGTTCGAGCGGATCGGGCCCGATAGCTGCGTCAGGATGCTGCTGTGGGGCAACGGTGACGCCGATTCGTGCAACTATCCGACCCGGGTCGGCCAGTACGCCGGCGGCAAGGGCCGGTACTGGAGCCACTTCATGCAGGTTAAGTGCAACAATCTGGCCCTGTGGAAGCGAAACGGCTGGGACAGCCTGAAGGTCGTGCGCGACTACGCGAAGCAGCGCGGCTGGGAATTCCAGGTCTACATCCGCATGGAGGCGTTTCGAGGGCTCTATCCCTTTGATTGGATCCGGTCGGAGTTCTTCGAGAGCCACCCCGAGTGCCACTGTCGCGACGCCCAGGGCCGGCGGGTCGATCGGCTCAGTTACGCCTATCCGCAGGTCCAGGACCACATGCTGGCCCTGGTGTCCGAGATCGCCGAATATGAGCCGGATGGAGTCTGCTTCGCGTTCAACCGCGGTGTGCCGGTCATGCTGTACGAGCCGATCATGGTCGAGGGCTTCAAAGCCGCCTACGGCCTGGATCCGCGCGAGCTGGATGAACGCGACCCGCGCTGGGCCGACTACCAGGCCCGCGTGTTCACGCCGTTCATGGAAAAGGCCAAAAGCGTGCTCAAGCCGGGTCAGCGGCTCTCAGCCATCGTGCTGGGCAACGAAGCGGACTGCCGGCGGTGGGGACTGGACGTCGCCGACTGGGTAGCCCGCGGCGTCATCGACGACCTTTTCCCGGTGGGCCAGAAGTTCACACCTCAGGATGTTCACATCGACGGCCCCGAATGCCTCGACTTCGATTACTTCAACGCACTTGCGGGCCGGACCAACGTGCGGCTGTATCCGATGCTCTATCCGTGGGCCCTGTTCCAATCCGACCGAGCCAAGTGGACCGCCATGCTCAGGTCCTATCTGGCCGATGGGGCCGATGGCTACGCGGTTTGGGACGCCAACGAGGGCGATCGTTTCGCTGGGGCCAACGCGGTGGGATTGGAGCCCGGCACACCGACCGAGGCGGCCAAGCCGGAGGTCCGCACGGTCAAGCTGCTGGAACTCGAAGGCTTCCGATTCGATCGCTATCACTACTTCGAGGCGATCTGACGTGGCCAACAGCGAAAACAACGCCATCCGATTCCTCGGCACCGGCGGCGGAGATTTCTTCTACACCGACTACCCCGACTGCAACAGCGACTATCTGCCGCGGGTCCGCGAACGTGGCGGCAGGAACCTGCGCTGGGCCGCCCAGGCGTGGATCGCCCCGGACATCCTCATCGACTTTTACGACGATCGGCAGATCAGGACGTTCGGCGTTCCCCCCGAATCGATCCGCCATCTGCTGATCACGCACTGCCACTACGATCACTTGAACCCGCCGGCCCTGCTCGAGTTCGCTTCGACCCTGTCCCAGCCGCTGAACGTCCACGGCATCGAACTGGTCCGGGACTCCCTGGAGTTCCACACCGCGAACCGATGGGACCAAGCATCCGGCCGCTTCCAGCCGCAGCGCATCGCGACCAACTATCGCTACCACGCGGTCCGCCCGGACCAGAGCTTCCGCATCGGCGATACCACGGTCACCGCGGTCCAGGCCAACCACAGCATCAACAAAGGCGTCTGGGGCATCCCCTTCATGCCGATCGAGCACGTCGCCCTCAACTACGTGATCCAGCGGAACGGCAAGACGTTGTTCTACGGCTTGGATTCCTCCTACACGCTGCCGGGAACCCTGGAAACTCTCAAACGGTTCCGTTTCGACGTGGCCGTGCTGGATGTGACCTTTGCCCAGATGGACGTCGAGCCCGCCCAGTCGGGCCATCACAACTTCACGATGATCGCGGAGACCATCGACGAATACCGCCGGGCGGGCATCGTCACCGACGCCACGAAGATCGTGGCCTCGCACCTGTCGGTCGCCCATGTCGTGCCCCACGACGACCTGGTCGATCAAGCCGCGGCCCGAGGCATTACCCTGGCCTACGACGGCATGGCGCTTGAATTCTGATCCGCATGGAAAAGAGCGGCGCGTGCCTCCGCCGCAAACGCTGAACCTTACGGCGTGCTCAAAGTCGTCAGGCGATACGACCAGACCTGTGGGTCGCGATGGCCGATCATGATCTCGGACTCCTCAACGGCGATCTCATCGTCCGTACCCGCCAGCGGATTCCCCTCGCGGTCGAGGGGGACGGCGGAGTTAGCCCGCATTTCTCACCGGGTTTTGCTTTTTTACGATGGGCGCAGGCCTTACTATCTGATGGCAAGTGGTTTGTGAGCAATAAGCGCATCAGACAGGAAGGCCTTGACGATGACAGAGTGTAAGCAGGC
>Ga0209722_1000288_pt1 | contig 59313 bp, 59 predicted proteins | sample BioC12SIPDNA_2_FD_185745 | JGI IMG/M metagenome (GOLD analysis project Ga0209722, IMG submission 185745) | Anaerobic biogas reactor microbial communites from Washington, USA - Biogas_R1_A C12 SIP DNA (SPAdes) (version 2) | ecosystem: Engineered > Bioreactor > Anaerobic > Unclassified | place... | reverse complement strand
GTGGGAGCATCGACGCTTTCCCGTGCTCATGCGATAGAGTTTCTCGCAGTGACAGCGCGGGCAGATAATCCTGGCCATGAACCCCTCCTACATGATAGGAGTTAGGGGTTGAAATGACACTATACCCAATAAAAAAAGCAAAATCAAAATAGGTGGGCATCCTTTCATCACGCGTGGGGAGGCCCCCCGGTGGTGGTAACAACGGCATTCGGGTACAGGGAACTATTGGAGATCGCCCGGGTTCCCACGGGCAAAAAGATCGACCTTAGAAAGGACTTCGACCCCGGTTTTTCACCTCCCGGGTGGGACAAGGAGACAGCGAACCAGAGGCTGGAGGAGGGCGTCCAGGCGCTCGCCGAATGGCAGGACAAGCTGTACGCCGACGATCGGTACGCCGTTCTGATCGTCCTGCAGGCGCTGGACGCCGCGGGCAAGGACGGCACGATCAAGCATGTGATGTCGGGGGTCAACCCGCAGGGGGTGAACGTCACGAGCTTCAAGGCCCCCTCGTCGGAGGAGCTGAGCCACGACTACCTCTGGCGCATTATCAGGGCCCTTCCCGAGCGGGGCCACATCGGGATCTTCAACCGCTCGTACTACGAAGAGGTGCTGGTGACGAGGGTGCACCCCGAGCTCCTTGAGAAGCAGAACCTCCCGCCGAACATCGACCGGGCTCGGATCTGGAAGCAGCGCTACGAGGAGATCAACAACCTCGAGAAGTACCTGGTCGACAACGGCATCATCGTGCTGAAGTTCTTCCTGAACGTCTCGAAAGAGGAGCAGCGGAAGCGGTTCATGGAGCGGTTGACCCTCGCGGAGAAGAACTGGAAGTTCTCCGCGGCAGACATCCGGGAGCGGGGGTTCTGGGACCAGTACATCGACGCGTACGAGGACCTCTTCAATCACACGAGCACCCCGTGGGCTCCGTGGTACATCATCCCGGCGGACGTCAAGTGGGGGACGCGCCTGGCCGTCGCGGCGATCATCTACAACACCCTCGCCGACCTCGGGGTCGACTACCCCGAGGTGAGCGAGGAGGCGAAACGGGAACTGCGCCTCGCACGGCTCGAGCTCGAGGACGAGGCCGATGCGCCCCCGCAGCAGAACGAAAAACCGAAGAAGAACAGGAAGAAGGGGTGATTCCCATGTCCTGCAGGAGAGATAAACGGGAGCGCCGCTGTTCGCTGGACCCTATGAAGCCCGGCGGCGTCCAGGAGCACGGGACGCGAGGAGGTCACCATGGCTGACCCGGCGCCGCCACCGCCCGGTGAAGCGTGCGACGGGACGGCCTGGTATTCCCTGAACCCGGAGGAGGTCGAGCAGCGGCTCGGCGTCACCCGGGAGGAGGGGCTCAGCTCGGCAGAAGCCTCGGCGCGGCTCGCGGTGCACGGCCGGAACGTGCTCGAGGAGGAGAAGCGGAGCCCCGCCTGGCAGCGGTTCCTGCGGCAGTACAAGGAGTACATGCAGATCGTGCTGGTCCTGGCCGCGATCGTGAGCTACTTCATCGGCGAGTACCGGACGTTCTATCTTCTGATCGTGCTGACCCTCTTCATCGCCCTGATGGGCTACAAGCAGGAAGAGAAGGCGGCGGCGAGCGTCGCCGAGCTGAACCGGATGATGCGGATCGTCGCGAAGGTGCGGCGCGACGGCGGGATCGTCCAGGTCGAGGCCGACCAGGTCGTCCCCGGCGACATCGTGATCCTGGACGCGGGCGACCGCGTCCCGGCCGACGGGCGGGTCGTCGCGGCCGCGAACCTCCAGATCGAGGAGGCGGCGCTCACGGGCGAGAGCACCGCCGTCGAGAAGACCACCGGGGCGATCGCGGCGCCGGACCCGCCCCTCGGCGACCGGGTGAACATGGCCTTCATGAACACCGGCGTGACCCGGGGCCACGGCGAGATCGCGGTGACCGAGACCGGCATGCGCTCGGCGGTCGGCCACATCGCGACCATGCTCCGCGAGACACGGCAGGAGAAGACCCCGCTCACCCGGCAGATCGACCGGGTCACGCTCTTCATCATCGGGATGGCGGCGCTGGCCTTCCTCTCGATCGTCGTGATCGGGCTCCGCCAGGGCCAGTCGTTCACGGACCTCTTCACGATCGGCGTCTCGCTCGCGATCGGCTCGATCCCCGACGCCCTGCCCGCCGTCGTCACCACGATCCTGGCGCTCGCGACCGTCGAGATGGCGAAGAAGAACGCGATCATGAAGAGCCTGCCCGCGGTCGAGACCCTGGGCTCGACGTCGGCCATCAACTCGGACAAGACCGGGACCCTGACCCTGAACCAGATGACCGTCCGGGTCATCTCGACGGTCGGGCACCGCTACACCGTCTCGGGGGAGGGCTACAGCTTCGAGGGGCGGATCGAGCGGACGCGCGGGGACGAGCACGAAGACCTGGACCCCGTCCTCTTTCCCTGCGCGCTCTGCATCGACACCGAGGTCCGGGACGGCGAGGTGATCGGCGACCCGACGGAGGGCGCGCTCTACGTCCTGGCGCAGAAGGGCGGCGTGAACGTGGAGGAGTTCCGCCGGAACACCCCGCGGCTCGCGAGCATCCCGTTCGACTCCGACTACAAGTTCATGGCGACCTTCCACCGGATGACCGGCGCCGACGGCTGGCCCGTGGTCCGGGCCTATGTCAAGGGCGCGCCGGACGTGGTGCTCGGGCGCGCCGCGTACGGTTTGATGCCCGACGGCTCGATCCGGACCCTCTCCGCCGGGGACCGGGCGATGATCTTGGCCGAGAACGAGCGGATCGCCGCCGATGGCATGCGCGTCCTGGCGTTCGCGCAGCGGGACCTGGACCCGGTGGCGTTCGACCCCGGGGCGGACCTGATGCCGCTGATGCAGGACCTGGTGATGACCGCGTTCGTGGGGCAGGTCGACCCGCCCCGCACCGAGGTCCGGGACGCGATCGAGACGGCGCGGCGCGCGGGGATCCGGGTCAGGATGATCACCGGGGACCACGCGGTCACGGCCGGCGCGATCGGCCGCGAGCTCGGCATCGAGGGGCGCGCGATCACGGGCGCCGAGTTTGCCGCGATGGGCGACGAGGAGGCGGCCCGGGAGATCGACGGGATTGGGGTGGTCGCCCGCGTCGCGCCCGAGCACAAGGTCAAGCTGGTGAACGTCCTGAAGCGGACCGGCAACATCGTGGCCATGACCGGGGACGGTGTCAACGACGCCCCCGCCCTGAAGGCGGCCGATATCGGCATCGCCATGGGTATCACGGGCACGGACGTCGCAAAGGGCGCGGCGAAGATGATCCTGACCGACGACAACTTCGCGACGATCATCTCGGCCGTCGAGGAGGGGCGGAAGGTCTACGACAACCTGCAGAAGTTCCTGCGGATCCAGATCGCGAACCTCTTCATGTTCGTTCTGGCGTTCACGGGGTCGTCGGTCTTCGGGATCGCGGGCACGGCTCTCTTCAGCCCGGCGCAGGTGCTCTGGATACACATGCTGATCGTCGCCCCGATCGGGATGATGCTCGGGATGGACACAGCGTCGCCGGGGATCATGCTGCGCCGGCCCCGCCCGGCGGACGAGGCGATCATCAGCCGGGGGATGTACGTTCGGCTCCTCGTCGTCGGCGCATTCATGGCCGCAGGGACGCTAATCCTCTTCCAGGTCGGTAAGACCGCCTACGGCTCGTTCCAGGTCGGGCAGACCATGGCGCTGGTCTCGCTCTCGCTCATGAACATCGCCGTCGCGCTGAACCTCCGGTTCCCGGCGGACACCGCGTTCAGCAGCTCGACGTTCTCGAACGCCCGTCTCGTGTACGCCTATCTCTGGGTCGTCCTCGGCTCGATCCTGATGACCGAGACCCGCATCTTCCAGGCGCTCTTCTCGACCGTCCCGCTGACGCCGGACCAGTGGCTGCTCTGCATCGTCCCGGGCGTGGTGCTGCTCGGCATCGGGGAGGTCTACAAGGCTGTCCTCCGTTCCAGGAACCGGGGGATGACGGCGGGAAGCGCCGCCGCTGCCGCCGCCCCGCCCGGTTGACGCGCCGGGACTCCCCCCTGTCCGGGGCGCTTCGAGGCGCGGGGTGCACCCCGCCGAGGGGGGCACGTGACGGCCCGGCACGCGCCGGGACGGTCCCCGGGGTCCGGGCGCCTCAGCACCGTCCGCGGCAGGCGCGGCAGAGGTCGGCCCCCTCGCCCTGCGGGTGCATGGCGCAACCCGGGTCCGGGCAGTCCCCGAGGCCGGCATGGAGGCCGACCTCACGGACGAGGGAGTGCGGCGAGGCGCCCCGCGGCGCCGAGAGCAGGAGGACGCCGCCGCAGGTCCTGGGCGCCGGCGGCCCGTTGCCGGCAATGGATGCCGCCGTCACGCCGATTAGCAGGTCGCGGCACCCGCAGCCCAAGGTGGCCGCGACGGCGCCGGCGACCGGGGCGGCGGCGCAGAGGTCCGGGCAGATCACCGCGGCGGACGGGGGCCGCAAGGGCTCCCGGAGATCGACCGTGCGGCCGAACGCGGTCAGGAGTCGGGCGGCGAGATCCTCCAGGACTTCGCGGGTGGGTGCGGGTTCCACGGGGACGAGCAGGATCGTCGGGGACATCCGCTGAGGGTTTCGGCCCGCATGCAGATGGCCTTTTCTCTCGCCGGCAGACCATGCCATTCCCGAAGAACGATAAAAAACAGATAAGACAACGAAGATACCATCACCATGTAGTAAGGCTTGCCGGGTACGACCGCCGAGCGGTCTTGGCCGGCGCCGTGACAGGGAGAGCGACGCGATGAAACGGGATCCACTTCAGCGGGGCCCGACACCCTACGACCTGCTGGGGGTCGAGCCGGGATCGGGAGTAGACGAGAGCGTGTATACCGGCGATACGGGGGTCGGGATCCCTGAAGGCACGGCGACGGACGCGGAGCGCGAGGTGGCCCGGTCGGACCTCACAGACCCTGTCCGGCGAGCGATCGTCGACCTCTTCTACTACCAGGACCGGTACCTGGATGAGCTCGCCTTCAACGACCCGATCGAGAGTCTTTCAGTGACCCCTGCCCGTCGCTCGGCGGCCGAGCGATGGCGGGCGGTCGAGCGCCGCGGCTTCCCGATCTCTGCGGCCACCCACTCCATCGCGGTCCTCTCGTACTGGGAGGCGCGCGCGTCGGGGCGTAACGGCCCCGATCTGCCGACGCCGCCCGACGTCACCGGCCGGCTCTGGCAGGCGGCACTCACCCGTTTCGCCGCCCTCTGCGCGTCCGACGGGTTCTGGACCGAGTGGGGAATTCTCAGCGGGAACAGGGCCTCCGGCGATTCCGGGAACAGGGTGGCGGAAGGGCTCGAGGCCCGGCTCACGGAAGAGCTCGAGGGGATGGCGGAGACGCTTCGGGACCGGGGCGACGTCCCCGGCGAGGGGCGGGCACGGGAACATCTGGCCCTCTTCCGAACCGAGCTCCGGGCTGCCCGGAACCTCCAGACCCTCCGGGTCATCTCGGGGCGGGGGCTCTCGCCCGTCGCGCTCGCGGCAGGACCGGTCCTGCTCGAAGAGGTCGGGCTGCTCGAGAAGGTCCAGGCCTCGGTCGGGGAGCAGCGCCCGGAACTCCTTCCGCTCTTCTCGCCCCTCGCCCGGATCGAGGGGTTGATCGACGACAGGGAGTACGAGAGTGCACTCGGCGCAATCGAGAGGCTCGACGATCCCGTTCGCGAGACGGAGGAGGTCCGGGATCTCGAGGGCCGTGTCCGTCTCGCGCTCGGGCAGCGTGCCATCGACGAGGACCGGGTCGACGAGGCGATCGGCCACTGGGAGCGGGCTCACGCCATCTCCGGCGACCGGTCCAGCGTCGCGGCCCCCCTCTCGACCGCGGCGCTCGCGCGGGCGAAGCTTCTGAACAGCCGGGAGGACCACGACGGCGCGATCGCGCTCCTACAGCGGGCGATGCCGTTCGGGGAGCGCGAGGTTCTGGCGCTCCCGCTCGCCCACTTCCTCTTGGAGCGGGCCGACGCCCGTATCGAACGGGCTGCAGCACTGGCCGACGAGGAGGACCCTGGCCTGTCCCGGGCGGTCGCGGAGATGCGGGGTGCCGTGGTGGACCTCGAGGAGGCGGTCGAGCTCGACCCGACGAACGGCGGGATCAGGGACCGGCGCAACGAGGCCGAGGACCAGCTCCAGGCGCTGCTCCTCCGTTCCGGGGGAGAGATCGGCGATGCGCCGGTGGTGTCGCCCGCTGACGAGGAGGCGCCGACACCCGGGGTGGGAGCGAGTCGCGGGAACGAAGGGTTGTCGAAGGGTTCGCGGCGGGCAGTCGCGCTGACGGCCCTCGGCATCGCGCTCTGGGTCGGGATCGGCATCCTCGCCCTGGTCGCCTATCCCCTCCTGATGCCCAGGTATCTGGGCGCGACTGGCCTTGTCATCGGGATCGCGGTCAGCATCGGCTGGATCGTTACCAACGCGGTCGGATGGGTGTTGCTCCGGTGAACGGGCGGGGGGTAACCGGCACCCGTGTTTTCCTCTGACACGGCAGGAAAGACGGGATCGAAGGTCGCGAGACCGGTCTATCGTGGCGAACCCGCGCGGAGTAGCGCCGGTCCGGGACCTCGAAGCTCAGAGGGGATTGTTCCGCACCGTGGCGCCGGAAACCGCGCCGCCGGGCACCGGGGCGTCCGTCGCCTGCTTCTTACGGGGACGCCGACGGCGCTTTCTCGGCGCCTTCGCGGCGCCTGCCTCCTCGACGGGTTTCGTCTCCGGGACGGGGGCGTCCGTCGTTTTCGGCTGACGGCTCTTCGACCGTCCCTGGGGCGTCGCGCCGTTCTGTTTCTGCGGCCTCTGCCCTTTCTGCCGGCCCTGCGCGATCCCCCCGGGGACGAAGGGGGCCGACTGTCGCCCGGGGCCGATGAAGGTCATCAGGATCTCATGCGTGACCTGCGACCCGAGGACCGGGGTGATGGTCTCGAGCCAGAGGAAGAACCCGGCCATGTGGGGCGTCCGGGCAGACTCGAACTTGAACCCACCCTGCTTGTCCCGCACCATCTTCAGGTACTCCCGCCTCTTTCGCGAGCGCAGGTAGATGATCGGCTCCCCGTCGGGCAGGTTTACCGCGAGCACGACCTTGGAATAGAGTTTCGGCACATCACCGCAGGGAATCGGCTTACCGCGGATGGTCAGCGGGTAACTCGCGCAGACTGCCTTCGCGGCCGACGGGTACAGCCCCCCGCAGAGGATCTTCCTGACGATGGGCGGGATGTCGTCCGGCTCCGTGAAGTCCTCTTTCTTCGCCTTCTCCCCAATCATCCTGAGAAACCGTGCCCGCCGCTCCTCGTGGAGAGCCCGGAAGTCGAACTGCCGGCGAGTCCGGACCTCGTCGGCCCTGAAGAACTTCGGGTTCTTCGGGCTCTTGCGGGTGTGGTGCTTGACCGGGTGTCCGTGGATCAGCTTCTTGAGCTCCTCGCACGGGCCGGCCAGGATCAGCGCGTTTTCGGGCTCCTTCATGATTCTCTTCACGATCGGGTGCTTGGAGACGTCGACCGAGGAGTAGAGCAAAAACGGGACGTGGGCCTGCCCGAAGATGAACCCGATCAGCCGCTTCTTGAACTGTATCTCGATTTCGAACTCCTTCATGTCGGTCGGGGAGGTCACGATCTCGGCGAACGCCAGGTTCCCGTCGCGGTCCCTCAGGAGCAGGTCGAACTCGGCGAGGTCCTGGCCATTTCCCCGGATCTTGATGTCGCCGATGTTCGAGTAGAAGAGCCCGTTCTGGCCCAGTGCCGCGTTCTGGCCCACGAACGGGGCATCGGCACCCTTGCGGGCAATCCCGCCGATCAGGTCGGTCCGCTCCACCAGCCGGAGCATACGCTCGTAGCAGACCCCCTCGAACCACCGACCCTCCGCCGTCTTCATCTGGGGCAGGTCGTCTGAGAAGAGCTGCTTGCGCTCGGCCTTGCGCATGTGCTTGGTCGCGTCGATCACCAGCGAGGGGGTGGGGGGGACGTCGTCGAAGTGCTCGGCGATCCAGCGGACCATCTCGGACATGAGGGGCTACCCGCGGCTCCCCAGTATCTCCACCAGGTGGTCGCCGACCCCCGAGGTGGTGGCTGTGCCGTTCATGTCCCGCGTCACGACGCCGTCCGCGATCGTGCGCTCGATCGCGGCGACCACGGCCCCCGCCGCTTCGTACTCGCCGAGCGAGTCGAGCAGGAGCGAGCCGGCCCAGACCGTCGCGATCGGGTTCGCGACGTTCATTCCCCGGTACTTCGGGGCCGAGCCGTGAATCGGCTCGAACATCGAGGTCCCGGCGGGATTGATGTTGCCGCCCGGGGCGAGCCCGAGCCCACCCTGGATCATCGCGCCGAGGTCGGTGATGATGTCACCGAACATGTTCGGCGTGACCACGACGTCGAACCACTCGGGGTTCTTGACGAACCACATGGTGATCGCGTCCACGAACGTGTACTCGGTCTCGACACCGGGGTGGTTTGCGGCCACCTCCGCGAAGACCTCTCTCCAGAGGCCGTAGACGTCCGAGAGGACGTTGGCCTTGTCGACCGACGAGACCTTCCCCCGCCTCCGCCCGGCGAGCTCGAATGCGTACTCCATCACGCGACGCGAGCCCTCGCGGGTCACGACTCCAACCTGGTAGGCGAGCTCGTCCGCGTCGCTCTCGATATCAAGGCCGAACCGGACGGAGTAGAGGGATCGGAGCACCTCGAGGTCGGCATGGCCCCGTCCCGGCCCCTGTCGACCGCCGATCCCAACGTAGAAGTCCTCGGTGTTCTCGCGGACCACGACGAAGTCGATATCGGCGGGGCTCTTGTTCGCCAGCGGGGTCGAGACGCCGGCCAGGAGCCTGATCGGCCGGAGGTTCACGTACTGGTCGAAGTGGAACCGGAGCGCGAGCAGGATCCCCTTCTCGAGGACCCCGGGTCGGACCCGGTCGTCCCCGATCGAGCCGAAGTAGATCGAACGGAAGCGCGAGAGTTCCGCGAGATCGTCCTCGGTCAGGAGCTCGCCGGTCTCCAGGAACCGCTCCGCGCCGATCGGGAACTCGGTGAAGCTGAGGTCAAAACCGAATCGATCCCCGGCGGCCTCCAGGACCCTGCAGCCCTCCCGCACGATCTCGGGCCCGATCCCGTCCCCGCCGATCACCGCGACGTCGTACTGCACGTCTCCACCTCCCCGACGATCCGTGCGTACTCGATCAGTCCGCCTGCATCCGCGATGCGCTGCAGGAACTCCGGGACGGGCTCGACCGGGAACTCCTTTCCGTCCACCGTCACTCTCCCGCCGGACGGGTCCACCGCGATCTCCGCACCGTCGGCGAATCCGTCCGTCGACGGCGTGGTCAGCGGCAGCAGGCCGATGTTGATCGCGTTGCGGTAGAAGATCCGGGCGAACGACTCGGCCACGATATAGCGGATCCCCGCCCCCTTCAGCGCGAGTGGGGCGTGCTCGCGCGACGAGCCCATTCCGAAATTCCGCCCGCCGACGACGACGTCGCCGGGGAGCACCGACTGAGCGAACTCGTCCCGCGTCCCTTCGAAGGCATGCCGGGCGAGCTCCGCCGGGTCGTTGATGGTCAGGAACCGTCCCGGGATGATCGCGTCCGTGTCGATGTCGTCGCCGAACTTCCAGACCCGCGGGGACGCCGCGCTCCGCGGCACCTCCACGGTCCGTATCCCCCCTGATTCCCTCTCGATCTGCTCAGTCATCCCTCAGACCTCCCGTGGGTCCGTGATCTCGCCCCTCACCGCCGACGCCGCCGCGGTGGCGGCCGATGCGAGGTAGACGAGCCCCTCGGCCGAGCCCTGCCTTCCCCTGAAGTTCCGGTTCGATGTCGAGAGCGAGACCTCGCCCGGCGCGATCAGGCCGAAGGCGCCGCCCATGCAGGGTCCGCAGCAGGGTGCCTCGACCAGGGCGCCGGCCTCGACGAACCGCTCGATCAGCCCGGCCCTGAGCGCCTTGAGGTACTCGTCGCGCGAGGCCGGGATCACGATCACCCGGACCCGGTCCGAGAACTGCCCGTCCCCGAGCACCGAGGCGGCCTCGGCCAGATCCTCGTACCTTCCGTTCGTGCATGACCCGATAAAGACCTGGTCCACGTGAGTTCCCGCCACCCGGGAGACCGGGACGACGTTGTCGACGTTGTGGGGAACGGCCACCTGCGGCTCGAATTCGCCCACGTCGTAGGTCCGCGAATCCGCGAGGTCCGCACCGGGGTCCGAGGCGAGCGGGAACGGCTCGATGTCGGGGCGCCGGGCCCGGACGTAGTCCCACGTCGTCTCGTCAGGCGGGACGATCCCGGCCTTCGCACCCATCTCGATCGCCATGTTGCAGAGGGTCATACGGCCGGCCATGCCCATCGACGAGACCGCCTCGCCGCAAAACTCCACGGCACGATAGGTCGCGCCATCGGCCCCGATATCGCCGATGATCGAGAGGATCAGGTCCTTCGGACCGACCCGCTCAGGGAATGCCCCCGTCACGGTCGCCCTGACCGTCTCAGGCACGCGGAAGTAGAGAGCGCCGAACCGGAGCGCGAAGCCCATGTCGGTCGAGCCGACCCCGGTCGCGAACGCCCCGACCGCGCCGTACATGCAGGTGTGCGAGTCCGAGCCGATCACGATCTCGCCCGGGGCCGCCCTCCCCTTCTCGAGCACGACCTGGTGGCAGACCCCCTCGCGCAGGTCGTAGTTCAGGATCCCCTGCTCGGCGGCGAACCGGCGCATGATGGCCTGGTTCTCGGCAGCGGGGATCGAGTCCGCCGGCACCTGGTGGTCGAAGAGCATCACGACCCGCGCCGGGTCGAAGACGCGCTCCCCACCCATCTCGAGAAAGGTCCGGATCGCGAGGGGGCCCGTGATATCGTGGATCATCGCCGCGTCGACCGGGGCCATCACGACCTCGCCGGCCCGGACATCACTCCCGCAGCGACGGGAAAAGACCTTTTCTACCAGCGTGGAGCCCATGGATACAATCGGATGACGTTGGCTCTCTTGACACATTATATCGACGGAGCGGCCGGAGACCGGTGATTCAGTCGGGCTCGCACTCCAGCCCTGTCAGGATCGCAACCGGGTCATCCTCGGTCCGGACGAGTCGCAGGATCCTGAGGAGACGCTGGACCCCGATGAAGTGCTCAGCCATCACCCGGGCCAGCGGGGACAGCTCCATTCGGTTGCCGCGCTCGACCACGAGCCGGTGGGCCACGAGCGTGGGAAGGACGGGCTCCATCTCCCCGACCATCCGTTCCTCGAGCGCGGCGATCGCGGCCCTGTCGCCCCGGGCGACGACCGCGTTCGCGACGAACTCTTCGCTGGACTGCTCAAGATCGTAGACCGGTGCCACCTCGCCCATCTCGCCCTTCAGGAGCCGGATCGCGACCGCCTCCTCGGTCGCGTCGGCATCGCGGGAGTAGGTGGCGCCGGGCTGGGCCAGGATCACGACCTTCCCGGCATCGTGGTAGTCGGGCCGGCCGGCCCTCCCAGACATCTGTTCGAACTCCTGGACGCTGAGCCAGGAGATCCCCATAGCGAGCGCGTCGAAGATGACCTGCGAGGCGGGGAAGTCGACCCCGGCCCCGAGCGCGGCCGTCGTGACGACGGCCGCGAGCTTTCCGTGCATGAACCGGTCCTCGACCCCCCGCCGCTCCTGCGACGTGAGCCCGGCGTGGTAGGCTGCGACACGCGGCCCGAGCTTCTCGGCCACCTGGTGGCAGCGGGCCCGGGAGTTCGTGAAGACGATCGTCTGGCCGTGGTAGCCCTTCGACGAGACCCTGCGGAACTCCTCGTCGACCATCCGCTTGATCGTCGGGATCTTCTCTTTCCGATCGACGAAGACCAGGTGGCGCTCGAGCGGAACCGGCCGGTTCTCGTACCGGACCAGGGTCGCGCCGAGCTTCTTGGCGAGCAACTTCGGCGAGCCGATCGTGGCAGAGAGGTAGAGGAACTGGGCGTCGGGGTAGAGGAACTTCAACCGCGCGATCAGGCCGTCGAGCCGGTGACCCCGCTCGCCGTCCTCGAGCATCTGGACCTCGTCGATCACGACCGTCCCCACCTTCTGCGGGAACCGTCCGAGCCGGAGCTGGTGGTCGACCCCCTCGTACGTTCCGACCACCAGCGCCGCATGCGGGTCCCGCGAGACACCGGAGCGGGTCTCCGGCAGGTGGATCCGGGACGCCCCGATCTGGAGCGAGCACCGGGCGAATGCCCCGTACCGCTCGGTGAACCGCTGGTGCTTCTGGACCGCGAGCGCGACGAGAGGGACCAGGAAGAGGGTCCGCCCCCGCCCCTCGAGGTACCTCTTGAGGCCCGCCATCTCGCCGATAAAGGTCTTGCCGGAAGCGGTTGCCGCGACCACGAGGAGGTCCTTCCCGTAGAGGAGCCCCGCCTCGACCGCGAGTTGCTGGACAGGCATCAGCCGTTCGACTCCCGCGGTTTCGACGAACGGGCGGGGGAGGGGGAGCTCCTCGAGAGGCTGCATCTCGCCCACCTCCCGGGCTTCGACCCGGTCGTAGAGGGTCGACCGGCCGCGCGGGCTCTCAGGCTGGATCGTCCCGAGGACGCGGTCGACGTCACGGAAGCGGTAGAGGAGTTCGTCAAGGTGGCCGAGCGCCCCGCGGGCCATCCGGCCAAAGTGGGCGACCTCGCGTCGGAGCTCGCGCCGGGCGCAGGGCATGCAGATCCGTTCGTTCCCGTACTTCACCGAGTCCTTCTCGCGCAGCTGCGTCACGCGGTCCTCGAGCAGGCAGAGACGGCACGCCTTGAGCGGCTTCGGCCGGATCTGCAGGTCGGAGAGAAAGGCTTCGAATGCGGGCGAGGGAGCGGTCAACCACACGTCGGTCGAGCGGAGCAGGTTCACGAGCTCTCTGGTGGGGGTGTTCCGGTACTGGCGACGGCCCGCCAGCCGGACCCTGTACTCCTTCGGTCGGATCCCTTTCGCGGTCTCGGCCAGGGACACCTGCCCGACCGCCGTGACGATCCGGCCGTCGAAGAAGAGGAGGCGGAACGCCTCCCTGGTCGGCGAGACGATGGTGATCATCGGTCGATCAGGTCGTGGATCCGGTAGGTGAGACCGGCGTCCTCGAGCCTCTTGATGAACTCGGTGAACTCCTCGTCCACGCAGACCAGAAGGCAGTCGAGCCCGTGGAACGCTGCCTCGATCACACCTTCGCGGGCACCGAAGAACATGTCGGGCATGCGACCGGTCTTTTCGAGGGCGACCCGCGCCTCGATCCCCACGGCGGCGACGACCGGGGTCTTCTCTGCGAGCGCGGCGAGCGCCAAAAGGTCTACGGCCCGCGACCCTCCCCGCTCGACCCGGGGGACCTTCGCGACGTGGATCCGCCCCTCGACATGGTCGATCAGACCGGCAAGGCGTGTCACCCCGACGTCCTCTCCAGCCCTAGCCCCCCGGACCACGGCGCCGTTGGCAGCCCTCAGCTCCCGCCCGGCATAAAGGAGGCCTTCTTTCATGAAGACCCCGACCATCTCGCCCTCCTCAAGGTCCTCGTCCGCCACCGCTGCCCAGACCGAGACCTGCTGGATCAGGTCGCGCCGGATGTGACGGGCATAGGCCTCGAGCTGCTCGGCACGAGAGAGGATCCACTCGATCCCTTCCCGGGTCACCTCGTACCGCCCGCGGCCCTGGGACGCGACAAGGCCGTCCTCGACAAGTTCGCGGATGTACTCCGAGACCGCCTGCGGGGTGATTCCCAGGACGTCCGCGACCTCGAGCTGCCGGACGGCCGGCTGATGCTCAGCGATCTCGACCAGGCACTGGAAACGCGTCGCTTCCCGTTTCGAACGCAGGATCGTGGAGAGGGGATCCTCAGCGAGCCCGGTCAAGGAAGACCAGCCCCTGCCCCTTGACGTCCATCCGCTGGCTCCGCTTCGCGACCCCCCGGATATATACCGGGGAGACCCCGTATTTGCGGGCCAGGTCGTTGATCGAGACATTCCCGCTCTCGAGCTCGACCTCCACGTTCTCGACCATTGTCCGGAGGGCCTCGTCGTTCGAGATCGCGAGGTAGAGCAGGTCCGACAGGTCGTTCATTCCGCACTGGAAGTTGGCGCGAAATTTCGAGTAGGTCGCCCGGAACTCCTTCTCGGGCCGTTTCCCGGGCTCGGGCATGCGCCACTGCTCCTCGATCAGGTTGCCCTTCTTGAGGATCGTGATGCACTCGTCGACCGCGTCGCCGCCCACCGCGGTTTCGAGTTCGGCCTCGGTCATCCAGGCGCGGTTCAGGAGTTCGTATATCTGCTTGTATTTCTCGTCGTTGAAAGTGATGAGAAGAGGAACCAGCTCCACCGGGTCGTTGATGATGCGGATGTGCCCTGTCACAGAGAACGCCAATATATATTGGCGCGTTGCATCATTAAAGGTTTCAGAGCGATGCGACAAGGCCTCATCACGGTGCGGGGCGTCGTCCAGGGCGTCGGATTCCGTCCGTTCGTCTACGCCCACGCGGTCCGCCTCGGGGTCCGGGGCACGGTCCAGAACCTTGGGTCTCAGGTCGAGGTGCGGGCAGCGGGAGACCGTTTTGCAGAGCTGGTCGACGCCCTCCGCGCAGGACCGCCGCTCTCACGGATCGACGAGGTCGTTGTCCGGTCGCTGGACGGCCCGGTTCCAGATGGCTTCTCGATACTTCCATCTGCCGAGGGAGCGCGGACGGGCCTGATACCTCCAGATGTCGCCATCTGCGGACGCTGCCTGGCCGAGATCGACAGCCCGTCGAGCCGATACGGGGGCTACTGGGCGACCTCGTGCGTCGACTGCGGGCCGCGGTACAGCATCATCCGGGACATGCCGTACGACAGGCCGCTCACATCGATGGACGCGTTCCCGCTCTGCGACGGCTGCCGGGCCGAGTTCGTGGATCCGGGGTCGCGCCGCCACCACGCCCAGACGATCGCCTGCCCGGACTGCGGGCCGCGGCTCGCACTCATGAACGCCGCCGGGCGACCGGTTCACTGCTCCGACCCTGTCGGGGAGGCGGCGGCGCTCCTGGATTCCGGGCTGATCGTCGCGATCAGGGGACTCGGTGGCTTTCATATCTCCTCCGTCGAGGAGGCGGCAGGGCGGCTCAAGGAGCGGCTCGGGCGGCCCGAGCAACCGCTCGCCGTCATGGCTAGGCCCGGCTGGATAGAGGCCGAGACCCGGCTTTCAGAACGTGACCGCGCGATTCTCGGCTCGGTCGAGCGGCCGATCCTGGTGCTCGAGAAGCGCGATCCGGAGTCCCACGCCGGGATCTCGAACCTCCACACGATCGGGGTGATGCTCCCGTACTCCGGTCTCCACCACCTCCTCTTCGCCGCCCTCGCTCACCCTGTTCTCGTGATGACCTCGGCGAACGTCCCGGGGTATCCGATGGTGACCGGGCTCGACCGGGCTCTCGTGGCCCTCGGCGGCGTCGCCGACTATTTCCTCTCGCACGATCGGGAGATCGTGAACCGGTGCGACGACTCGGTGGTCCGGGATGGGTACCTGATCCGCCTCTCGCGCGGACACGCGCCCCTCAGGACTCCGGTCGACCTGGGAGACCGCTGCATCCTGGGGGTCGGGCCCGAGCTCTCCGCGAACGCGACCATCTACCGCGACGGCCACGCGGTCACCTCGCCTCACGTCGGTAACGTCAGGAACCCCGAGACGCTTGCGTACCTGGTCGAGACGATCGGGAAGCTCGAGAACTGGCTCGGCGCCCGGTACGACCTGGTCGCCCACGACCTCCACCCCCAGTTCCTCTCGACCCGGTACGCCCGCGAGCTGGCGGAAGGGCTCGGGATTCCCGCCGTACCGGTCCAGCACCACGAAGCCCACATCGCATCGGTGACCTGCGAACCCTGTGTAGGGATCGCAATCGACGGGGTCGGTTACGGCAGGGACGGCACGGTATGGGGTGGTGAGATCTTCGCCGGGTCTGTCCCGGCCCTCGACCGGGCCGGCAACCTGGAGCCCGTGCCGATGCCGGGCGGCGACCTGGCGACCCGGTTTCCCGAGCGGATGCTCTACGGGATACTGCCCGGGGACCGCGTGCTGGAGCTCCTGGGGACCCGGGGCTGGACCGACCTCGAGCGGGACGTCCTGGCTCGCCAGACGGCGCGCCGGGTCAACGCCCCGCTCACCTCGTCGACCGGCCGGGCCCTCGACGCCGCGGCGGCCCTGCTCGGCCTCTGCCGCGAGCGGACCTACGATGGCGAGCCCGCGATGAAGCTCGAGGCGGCAGCTGCCGGGGGGCGGGCAGAGGCCTGGGAGTCATCGCTGCGGAACGGGGGGACGACGGCTGTCATCGAGACGCGGGTCCTGATGGGGGAGCTCATGGACAGGTTCCTGGCGATCGACCGGCCCGGCTCTCCAGCAGGCCGGCGGGCGGTGGCGGACCTGGCCGCCTCGTTTCAGGCGAACCTCGCCCGCGACATCGCCCTCGCGGCGGCAAGGGTGGCCGGCGAGCGGGACCTCTCCCGGGTCGCGCTCTCGGGCGGGGTCGCCATCAACGCCGCGATCCGGGAGACGATCACCGCGACGCTCGAGGCCCGGGGCCTCGCCGTCCTGGTGAACGACCGCTACCCGCTCGGCGACGGGTGCATCAGCTACGGCCAGTGCGTCATGGCCTCCACCCTGCCCGGGTAGCGAGCCGGGAGTCACCCTTATCGGGGTAGCGAACGAAGCGCTGATCGTGCCGGCGATACCCGCGACCCCCCGTCCGGTTTTCGTGAAAATCTGCGGCGTCACCCGTCCGGAGGACGCGTCGGTTATCGTCGCGGCAGGCGCCGACGCGGTGGGGGTCGTGATGCACTCGAACTCGCCGCGCTCCTGCACGCCCGGTCAGGCGCGGGAGATCTTCAGGGAGCTCCCGCGGGGCGTCCTGAGGGTTGTGGTCACCCACACCGGCTCGCCGGACAGACTCGGGGCATGCCTGGCGGCAGGCCCGGACGCGGTCCAGCTCTCGCAGCCGCTGGCCGTGCCGCCGTCGGCCGATGTCACCGTTATCCGCGTGGTCTCTCCCGGCGATCCGCTCCCGGCCGACTGCGACATGGTGATCGTCGACGCATCCCACGGGAGGGGAGAGCCGTTCGATCCCGTGTTCGCCCGCATGATTGTCGCCGCCTCGCCCGTGCCCGTGCTTCTCGCCGGGGGCCTCTCGCCCGAGAATGTCGGGGCCGCGATACGGAGCATCAAGCCGTTCGGCGTGGATGTCGCCTCGGGCGTCGAGACGGCGGTGGGCGTCAAGGACCACTCCCGGGTTCGGGCCTTCGTCCGGGCGGCGAGACGGGGTGATCCCGGGGCTTGAAGCACATCAGGCATGTCCCGGGATGTTCGCCTGGTCGCGGCAGGCGACCGAGCCCGGCCCGGGGAGCGCGGATTCCTGCCGCAGTGCGCACGGTCACCACGGAAGAGCCAGCCCGATCGCGAACGGACCGACGGCGGCTTCCGGTCACCGGGCTCGGAACGTCCCGGCGACTGGCGGTCTCCGGTCCCGCTTCCGTTCCGTGCACGACCACGGGCTGCCCACCCCTGCGGAGAACCCGGATGATCCATGTCCCGTCCGGTCAGTCGATCCGGTGACAGGAACTCGGTTCATGCACCCGACGGCGAGCCTCGGTGCGACCGGTCCTGCCCCTCCATCACGACCACCTCCCCGGGGCCCGGGGCACGGGACACATCCGGTCCCAGGTCGAGCACGGCGGGTGGTGCGAGCCGTCGCCGTCCCGGGTCGCGGCCATCGCCCACGACCCGGCTCCGCCGGGACCCTCCCGGCCCGGGCAGAGGCCTCTGCCGGGGGCACCACGGGCAGTTCAAGAGCGGAGAGAACCGCACGGGGTTCGCCGATGGCATGATCGCGTCGGATCGCACGAACCCTCCAGGCCGAATCCGCGCGCGATCGGATCGAACATATTTATTAGGATCGAACGGAATCGATGAACACGGAGGCAGTCCATATGCCCGGGTCCCCTGCAGCGGCGGATGTCCACCTGCCGTCGGTGCCGCCGCCCCGCGAGGAGCTCTGGCGGCCGTTTATTCCCGCCCGGCTCGGTGCCGTCGTCCTGATCGCCGTCGTCGCGATCGTCTTCTCCCTCGGTTTTCTCATCCTGAACGGCTCCCTCGAGCGGCTGGTCTGGGCCGAGAACGTCCTCTTGGTGAACCGGTGGATGATCCCGATTCTGGTGGTTCTCTTCTCCCTCGTCGTAGGCCTCTCGCGGCGGCACCTGCGGGCGCCGAGCGCGATCGACGCCGGCTTCGTCGAGATGGTCCGCGGCGACGGCGAATCGGGCGACTACCGGCAGTTCCCCGGTGCGTTCGTCTCGTCCCTCGCCTCGCTCCTCTCGGGCGCCTCCATCGGGCCCGAGGGCGTGCTGGGCGTCCTCGTGAGCGAGATCTCCGCGTTCCTGCGGCCCTACCTGAGGATCCCGAAATCCGCCGCATCCGGGTTCGACCTCGCGGCCCTCGCATCGGCCTTCAACGGGCTGATCGGCGGGGTGCTCTTCACCGGCGTCTTCGCGACCGAGCTCCAGTCCGGTCGCGCCAAGAGCCCGCTCCAGTGCCTGGTCTGGAACCTGATCGCCGGCGCCGTCGGCTTCCTGGTCTTCCGTGCCACGGGCTTCCAGGCCTTCGCGGAGATGATCCCGTTCCCCCCCGCCGGGCTCACCGCCGCCCTGGCCGTCGTCGCCGTCCTCTGCGGCGTGCTCGCGACCGTGATCGCGATCGCCATCGGCGCCTGGCTCCAGGTGGCGGAGAAGGCCATGGACCGCATCTTCGGCGAACGCGTGGTGTTGCGCGTCGTGGGCGCGGGCCTCGTCATCGGGCTCGTCTGCTACGTCTTCCCGGACCTCCTCTTCTCGGGCGAGAACCAGATCCACGACTTCATCGCCGACCCGGCGTTCTACGGCGCCGCCCTGCTCCTGCTGCTCGCGGTCCTGAAGATCGCGCTCTTTGGGATCTCGATCAAGGCCGGGTACATCGGGGGGCCGGTCTTCCCGATCATCTTCGCGTGCACTCTTATCGGGCTCGCGCTCAACCTTCTCGTCCCCGGGATCCCGGCGGGGGTCTTCGTGCTCTGCATCGAGGCCGGGGCCATCGCCGTGGCGCTGGGCGCGCCGCTCACGGCCATCCTCCTGGTCAGCATCATGAGCGGAGCCGACCAGGACATGGTCGTGCTGCTCGTGCTCTCGATCGCAACGGCGCTCCTCCTCTCGGCAGAGGCGATGAAGCGGATCGAGGCTCGGCGCGCTACCGGGGTGGGCGGGGCGGCCGCTGGTACGCGCTGACCAGCTGTGCGACCAGCACCGCGACATAGAGCACGCCCGTGACGGCCTCCGCGTACGCGAAGAACTGCGCGGACGGGGCGACCGCCGTGATGTCGCCGTAGCCGACGGTGGCGAGCGTGATGAAGCTGTAGTAGATCCAGTCGTTCCAGTCGGCCGGCCCGGCGGCAGCGAACGCGGCACCGAGGCTGAACGCGCCGGGGTCGACCATTGCAACGGCCTGGTAGACGAACGACCAGGTGAGCCCCAGGAGCAGGTACACCGAGAGTGCGCCCGCGATGACGTCGCCCGTGACCGTGTCGGCCGTCACCACGGCCCGGAGCAGGAACACCGTAAAGAACGCAAAGAACGAGACCGGGACCAGGACGGTGAGGAGGTCGGGCGAACCCGAGGGGAGGAGGGCGACGACCCAGCGCGAGACCAGCGCGGGGACCCCGAGGAGGAGGGCGACCCCGAGGAGGGCCCGTTCCCGCCGCATCGAGAGGATGCCCGAGAGGAGGACGAGGTTCAGCGCGATATCGACGGCGAGGCCCGGCACTGAGCGTGTGACGGCAAGCGGCACGGCGGCGAGGAGGAGGAGGAGGGAGGCGAGCAGGATGCGGAACCGGCACAGGTGGAGGTACGCGGACCACCCCCGGCGCGCGCGCGCCTCCCTGTCGTTCCCCCCATCCGCCATGCCGTTCGTCTTCCTCTCCCGGTCCGACGCGCCCCGTCAGCAGGCCATAGGGTCGGCCGCCACCGCGATCATGATCAGCAGTCCCCCGTCCTCGCCAGGCGGCATCGCCACCCCGTTCGTGTTCTTCAGCCGGAACCACCGCTTCGAGATCTCCGCCGCCCGCGTCTCCCCCGCCGCCATGACGTACACGTCGTCGGGGACGGATCCCCGCAGCTCGAGCGATTCCCAGCCCGGCCCGGTCGCGGTCCAGCGGCCCCGCACGGTCCTGACCCGCGTCGCGCGGACCAGTGCCGCCAAGCCGCCGCCGGCCCCCTCGATCTCCACGGACTCCCCTAGGTACAGCCTCTCCCCGGGCACACGGTGGAGCTCCCTGCCGAACGGGTCCCCGAGGACCAGCGCGTCTCCCTCGCGCACTGCCCTCTCGTCGACAGAGAAGGCGAGCTCGCCCTCCTCGTCCTCGATCGGGCAGTCGACCGTGACGGGGGCGGGCCTGGCGCGCACCAGGTACCGGCGCCCGGGCAGGGCGGTCGCTCCCGGCCCCGTCCCGCCGCGCAGGGCCAGTCGCCTCGTCCAGTCACGCGCCGTCACCGCGCCCGGTCCCCCCTCTCCTCAAGGGCCATCGCCGTGCCATTGCTTCAACATGCCGGTTTGATCGGCGGGCCCCGCCGCCGGTACGCGCGGGGGAGGGTGGAGCGCACCCGCGGCAGGTCAGGGGGCGAACCGGTGGAGCCCGGCGCACCTCGCGCAGTCGAGCACCTCCCGGTACTCGTCCAGGGTGATCCGCCGGTTGATGGCCCGAAGATACGGGCGCTGCGCCGGACCGCCATCCGGCAGGGGCCGCACGACCCGGTACTGGTCCATGATGTTGACGTAGGCGTCCCGCGAGACCGACTCCGCGAGAAAGCGCATCAGCTCGCAGCTCCCGGGGAGCACAAGGTGGCGGACGATCAGCCCGCGCACGGCGATCCCGTCCTCGCATGCGAGGTCGCCGACCTGCCGCTGCATCTCGACGAGCGCCTGCTTCATGGCGCCGACGTACCCAGGGACGCCCGAGAGGTTCAGGGCGACCCGGTCGTCGGCGTATTTCGCGTCGGGCATGTAGATGTCCACGACCCCGTCGAGCAGGGCGAGGGCATCGGGCGAGTCGCTCGTCCCGGTGTTGTACACGAGCGGGACGGCGAGCCCCCCGTCCGAAGCGATGGCGACCGCTTCGAGGATCGGGGGGACGCAGTGCGTCGGCGAGACCAGGTTGATGTTGTGGCAGCCGGCGGACTGGAGGGCGAGCATGACCGCGGCGAGGTCGGGCGCAGCGATCTCCTCCCCGCGCCCCTCGAGCGAGGTTTCGTAGTTCTGGCAGTAGACGCAGCCCATCGTGCAGTTCGAGAAGAAGATCGTGCCGGAGCCGCGCCGTCCCACGAGAGGCGGCTCCTCCCCGAAGTGCGGGCCGTATCCCGAGATACGCGCGCCGGGCCCGGCGCGGCACCAGCCCCGTTCGCCACCGAGCCGGTCGCACCCGCAGCGCCGGACGCAGAGGCGGCAGTCCGCGAGCAGGCACCGGGCCTCGCGCGCCCGCCCGCGGAGCTCGGACGTGGGCATGCGGCGGTAGGACGGCAGCCCCATGGCGGGTCGTTCGACCTTGCGCAGGATAAACCCCGCGCCCCGTTACCTTCATCACCCCCGCAGGCCAGCTCTGGGGGGATGAAGATCGCGCTCTCGGGCAAGGGAGGCGTCGGCAAGACCACGATCGCGGCCCTGCTCGCCGCGGGACTGGCCCGGCGCGGGTACGCGACCCTCGCGATCGACGCGGACCCGGCGCCGAACCTGGGGCCCGCGCTCGGGCTGCCCGCCGCCGAGGCGGAGCGGATCGTCCCGATCGCCGAGGACGCCGACCTCGTCGCCATGAAGACGGACACCGGGTACGCCGGGGTGTACAACCTCTCGTTCCCGGTCGATGACCTGATCCGGGAGCGGGCGGTCATGACCCCGTCCGGCGCCGGACTGCTCGTGATGGGCACAGTCCGGGCGGCGGGGGGAGGCTGCACCTGTCCCGCCGCAGCGGTGGTTCGGGCGCTCCTCCGCCGGCTCGTCGTGGGCGAGCACCAGGCGGTCGTGCTCGACCTCGAGGCAGGACTCGAGCACCTCGGACGCGGGACAGCGGCGGGTGTCGACCTGCTGCTCGTGCTCGTCGACGGGTCCGCCGCGTCGTGTGCCATCGCGGGGAGGATCCGCGACCTGGCCCGGGAGCTCGGGATCCCCCGCACCGCCCTTGTCGGGAGCCGGCTCTCCGGCGACGAGGGCGTCGCCGCGGCGACGGACTGCGCGGACCGGCTCGGCATGCCGCTGATCGGGGTCGTCCCCGACGATCCCGGGGTCGCCGGCGCCGGGCGGGCGGGAGGACCGGTGCCCGCGGACGGTCCCACCGCGGCGCTCGCGGACGACCTCCTCGAGTTGATCCTGGCGGAGGCGGCATGATCCGGGTCGTGGTCGTTGGGCGCGGCGGCACGGGTAAGACGAGTTTCGTCGCGCTCGCCGGCCGCTGGCTCTGCGAGCATGGGGGCGGCCCGATCCTGCTCGTCGACGCCGACCCTGACCAGTCGCTCGCTGAGATGGTCGGTGCCGATCTGGCGAAAGCCGGCGTCCTGACCATCGCCGAGCTGCTCGAGGCGACGTTTATCGCCGGAAAGGGCACGACGACGGGGGTCGCCCCCTCGGAGCGGATCGAGGCGCGTATCTGGGCGGAAGGGCTGTTCGAAGGTTATTGCTTCGACCTCGTCGCCCTCGGCACCAAGTGGCTCGAGGGCTGCTACTGCCTCCCCGACGCGGCCCTGAAGCGGGCGCTCGTGCGGATGGTCCGGCAGTACCGCTACCTTCTGATCGACTCGCCTGCCGGGCTCGAGCACCTGAACCGGAGGATTGCGGAGGAGGTCGACCTCATCATCGACCTGGTCGGGGCCTCGAAGAAGTCCTTCGACCACGTAGCACGGGCCCGACGGGTCGCGGACGAGTCCGGCGTCAGGTACAAACGGTTCGTCGTTGCCGGCGGCTATCAGGTCGACCCCGGGATCGAGGCTCTCGCCGCCTCGACCGGGATGCCCTACGTCGGGCGGATCGAGAACGACCCGGTCGTCGCGAGGTTCACACTCGAGGGGCGGTCCCTCTTCGACCTCCCGCCAGACAACCCCGCCCTCGCAACCGTCGGGGCCATCCTGGAGAGAGCAGGGATAGCGCCCTGAACGCAGCTCCGTTCACCCGCCCCCGATGCCCGCAGGGCTGGCGCCGATGACCGCCTGCCGAGCGCTCCGCCCGCCGACCGCTTCCTCCGGGAGCCGTCAGGAACGGGCATTTATTACTCAAATGCGCATAACCCCTATCTTTAATACGGCTTCCCTCGATACGGTTGATTAGCCATCCACTGCCCGGGGCGGTTCTCCGGGTTGGCCGGAACACAGTTATGAAGGGAATTGACATCCGCATCGCCGAGATCGCCTCGCCGCTCGGCAGGGTCCGGGACCTGCGCCTCGGCATCGGCCGGGTCGGCTCGGGCACCTGGGACGAGCCGGTGGGACCGACGCCGTGCCCGTCCCCGACCGCGCTCCGAGACTGGGACCGGCGCCTCCTCGCCCGCTACAAGCCGTTCTACATGCCGCTCTGTGACCTCTGCTGCCTCTGTACCTACGGCAAGTGCGACCTCTCGGGCGGCAAGCGAGGGGCCTGCGGCATAACGCTGGAGGCGCAGCAGTCGCGCATCGTGCTGCTCGCGGCCTGCATCGGTGCCGCGACCCATACCAGCCACGCCCGCGAGCTGGTCGAGTACCTGATCGCACGCAACGGGAGGACGTATCCGATCGACCCGGGCGGCCTCTCGGTCGAACTCCGGATGCCGATTGCCGAGCTGGTCTGCGGGGTGCGCCCCGAGACCCTCGGCGACCTGGAAACCGTCCTCGAGTACTGCGAGGAGCAGGTGGTCCACCTCCTCTCCGCGACGCACACAGGCCAGGAGGGGGATCCGATCGACTTCGAGTCCAAGGTCCTGCACACCGGGATGATCGACCACACCGCCATGGAGGTCGCCGACGTCGCCCAGATCTCGGCCCTCGACTTTCCGAAGGCCGACCCTGGCGCCGCGCTCGTCGAACTCGGGATCGGCGCGGTCGACGCCGAAAAGCCGGTCATCCTGGTGGTCGGGCACAATGTCCCGCCTGCGGCCGCGATCCTCGACCACCTAGCCGCGAGCGGGCTGGAGGGATCGGTCGAGGTGACCGGGATCTGCTGCACTGCGATCGACATGAGCCGCCGGTCGCGCGCCGCGAAGATCGTCGGCCCGATATCCTGGCAGCTCCGCTACATCCGATCGGGTATCCCCGACCTCGTCGTCGTCGACGAACAGTGCGTCCGGGCCGATATCTTCGAGGAGGCGACCAGAGCGGGCCTCCCGGTGATCGCGACCTCGTCCAAGAACTGCATCGGGCTCCCCGACCGGACGAGCGACCCTTCCGACGAGCTCGTCGCCGACCTGGTCTCGGGGGCAGTGCCGGGGGTGCTCGTGCTCGATCCTGAAAAAGTCGGCGAGGTCGCGGTCCGGGTCGCAGTCGAGCGCCGACCGCTCCGCCCGGAGGTCCCGGCGCTCGACGTCGCGGCGGCGGCTGAGGCCTGCCGGGGCTGCGGCGCCTGCGCCGAGGCATGTCCGGCGGAGTCGGAAATTCCGGCCGCGATGCAGGCGGCGGGGCAGGGCGAGACAGGGGCGCTTGGGGCGCTGCTCGCGTCATGCGTCGGCTGCGGGCGTTGCGAGGACGCCTGCCCCCAGGGGATCGAGGTCCACCGGTTGATAGCCGCGTCCTGCGACGCGTGCGATCGGTTCGCGATACGGACCGGGCGCGGCCCGATCCAAGACGTGGAGATCCGCGAGGTCGGGGGCCCTCTCGTCCTGGGGGAGATCCCCGGCGTGGTCGCGTTCGTCGGCTGTGCCAACTACCTGGAAGGCGGGGAAGAGGTCGCCGAGATGGTGACCGAGTTCGCCAAGCGGCGGTTCGTGGTCTGCACGTCGGGTTGCGCGGCGATGGCCGCAGCGATGCACCATGACGAGGAGGGGCTCACCCCGTACGAGAGGTTCTCAGGTCGGTTCGAGGCCGGAGGCGTGGTCAACGTCGGCTCGTGCGTCTCGAACGCCCACATCTCCGGCGCCGCTGTCAAGATCGCCTCGATCTTCGCGAAGCGGAACCTCTCCGGCAATTATGCCGAGGTCGCCGACTACGTCTACAACCGGGTCGGAGCTGTTGGCGTCGCGTGGGGTGCGATGTCGCAGAAGGCTGCCTCGATCGCCGCCGGGTTCTGGCGGCTCGGGATCCCGGTCGTCGTCGGGCCGCACGGCGCGAAGTACCGCCGGATGCTACTCGGGAGGGCGGACCGCGACGAGGACTGGACGGTCCGCGACCGCCGGACGGGCGATGACGTCTACGTCGGTCCGGTGCCCGAGCACCTCTTCATCGCGGCGGAGACCAAGGAGGAGGCGATGGCCCTGATCGCGAAGCTCGCGATGCGGCCGAACGATACGAGCCGGGGCCGCTCGATCAAGATCTCCCATTACATCGACCTGCACCAGCACTGCTACGGCCGGATGCCCGACGACCTCCACCGGTTCATCCGGACCCCGGCCGATATCCCGGTGATGCAGAAGGACCGGATCCTACCGCTGCTCGAGGCCAACGGCTGGATTGAGCGTCCGATACCGGACCCGACCCTGCTCCCTCAGGAGGTGTCCCGATGACCAGGATAAGGCCCGCGCAGCCGGCCATGATGGGTGGAACGAAGACAGCCACCCCTATCGAACGGCCTTCGGTGCTGTCCGCCCTCGTCCGGAGGGCGAAGCGCCCGCTCCTTGTGGTGGGCCACCGGGCCCTCCGTGCCAGGGGGAACGGTGAGCGCGAGATCGACCTGCTGGCCAGGGCGGCACTGGCCGCCGGGATCCCGGTCGCCGCCACCGGGGACGCGGGGCCCGCCCTCCAGGCCGCCGGTCTCGAGCCGGCGATCTGCACCTCGGCGATGAACCTGGGCGGGCTGCTTGCGGATCCCGGGTGGCCCGGCGTCGACGACCAGGGACCTCACGACGTGATCTTCGTGGCCGGGCTCGTTTACGCGCTGGAGTGGACGCTCCTCTCCGGCCTCCGGCACGCCCCATCCCACCCGGTCACGGTCTCTCTCTCGCCCGCGTTCGAGCCTCACGCCTCGTTCTCTGTCCCGAACCTCGCATGGCCTGCCTGGCGGGCACTGATCGCGGAGGGCTTCGGCCTGGAGGGGCCGGCATGATCGAGGGCGTCCCGGTCGACGTCGGGCTCGCCAACGAGGGCGAGCGGATCCGCAAGGAGGAGATGCACCTCGAATTCGGGGGCCCGAAGGTGGAGTCGAAGTGGGAGATCGTGCGGGTCATGCCCCCTGATTCGGTTGAGGACGGCGTCGTCCGGATCGTCGGCCCCGATATCCGAGAGCTGGCCGGGGGAGGGAGCTATCCGCTCGGGATCCTGGTGGAGGTCGCCGGCCCCCAGCTCGAGGAGGATTTCGAGGGGATCATCGAACGGAGGATCCACGAGTACTCGAACTACGTCGAGGGGCTGATGCACCTCAACCAGCGCTATGACATCTGGGTCCGCCTATCCAAGCGGGGTTTCAAGGCGGGGTTCGACTCGCTCGAATATCTCGGGCTCGTTCTGCTCCATCTCTTCAAGAACGAGCTCCCGATCATCGAGGCGATGCAGGTCACCTTCTACACGGAGCCGTCCGCTGTCGCCGAGCGGTTGCCCGATGTCCTCGCCCGCTACGAGGCCCGCGATGCCCGGGCACGGGGGCTCACGGACGAGGAGGTGGATACCTTCTACGGATGCGCGCTCTGCCAGTCCTTCGCCCCGCGGCACATCTGCATCATCACGCCCGAGCGGTACGCGAACTGCGGTGCGATATCCTGGTTCGACGGGAGGGCCGCGGCCCGGATGGACCCGAAAGGCCCGATCTTCGCCCTCGAGAAGGGCGAGTGCCTGGACCCGGTCAACGGGGAGTTCGTCGGGGTCAACGCCACGGCGAAAGAACGATCGATGGGTGAGGTCGACCGCGTCCGGCTCTACTCGGCCTTCGGCTATCCCCATACCTCCTGCGGGTGCTTCGAGGGGATCGCGTTCTACATCCCCGAAGTCGAGGGGTTCGGAATCGTCCACCGGGGCTTTCGGGACCCGACTGTGAACGGCCTCGCCTTCTCGACCATGGCCGATTCGACTGCCGGCGGACGGCAGGTCGACGGGTTCCACGGGGTCTCGCTCGAGTACCTCAAGTCACGGAAGTTCCTCGCCGCCGACGGCGGGTGGGATCGCGTGGTCTGGGTCCCCTCCGAGATCCTCGACCGCCTCAAGCCCTTCCTTCCCGAGGGGGTGGCCGAACGGACGGCGACCGAGAGGGACGTCACCGGCGTTGACGACCTCCGGGAGTTCCTGCGGGCCCGCGACCATCCCGTCGTCGCCCGCTGGACCGAGGAGCCGTCCGGGAGAGCCCTCGTGACCGCCGAGAACCTACCGCTCGAGGTTGGCGGTTACCGCGTGATCCTGAAGAACGCACGGATCTACGCCGACCGGGTGATCGTCCTCCGCGAGGAGCCGGCCCACGGGGAGGGGAGGCGATGAACGGCCGCGACCTGGTCGGGGCGCTCGGACCCGAGCTCCTCGCCCTGCTCAGGACGGCTGGCCGGATCGAGCTCGAGGGATTCAGCCTGGAGCTCGACGAACTCGAGTTCCGGCTGCCTCACGGCGCCCTGGCGCCCGCCGCCCTGGTTCCCCCCGGGGCTGAGGCGGTCCCCGAGCGGCCGTCCGATCTGCTCGAGGCGGAGTACGTCCCCGAGCGGACGGAGTACCCGGGCCGGATCCGCGAGGTCGTGCTCGGCGCCACTCGGCGCGAGGGGGGCTCCCGGGCCCGGGCGCTCACCGTCGGCGGGGCCGAGGCCCCCGCCTTTTCGCTCTTCGACCGGCCGATCGTGAACCGCCCGGTCATCTCGATGGATGTCTTCGACACCCGCGTGCCGATGCCCAAGGCGCTCCGGGCGCCGTTCGAGGAGGTGCGGGACGACCCCGCCGCATGGGCCCGCCTGAACGTCCACCAGTTCGGGGCCAAGGCCATCACGGTCCACCTCCTCTCGACCGACCCTCTGATCAAGAACACGAGCCCGCGGAAGGCCGCTGCGACGGTCGAGGAGGTCCTCCAGGCGGTGGACGTCCCCCTGATCATCGGCGGGTGCGGCGATCCCCGCAAGGACGCCGACGTCTTCTTCGAGGTTGCCGCCATGGCGTCGGGCGAACGGCTCCTGCTCAACTCGGTCACGCTCGAGATGGCGACCGCCAAGACCCTGGAGAAGGTCGCCCGGGCCGCGGCCGAGCACGGCCATAACCTGCTCGCCTTCACGGGCCTCGAGCTGAACGACGCCAAGGAGCTGAACCGGAGGCTCTACGAGTATGTGCCACCCGAGCAGATCGTGATGGATCTCACCACGGTCGCACTCGGTTACGGGCTGGAGTACTCGTTCTCGATCCACGAACGGGCCCGGCAGGCAGCGCTGATGGGCGACGCGGAGCTCCAGCACCCGACCATCTCGGGCTCGACCAACGCCTGGTCGGCCCGCGAGGCCTGGATGCCGATGCCGCCAACCTACGGCGGCCCCGAACGGCGCGGCCCGCTCTGGGAGGCCGAGACCGCGATCGCTCTCCTGCTTGCGGGGGTCGATATCTTCATGATGTCGCACCCGGCGGCGATCGGGGCGATGCGGGAAGCGCTCGACGTTCTGACCTCCTGGCCTCTCGAGGAGGTCGCGGAGGGGCGCGCCAACGATTGGGTGACCGCCGCCATCGGGGGTGAAACCTGATGGCCCGGCGCTCGATCACTGAGACGAGCCCGATCGAGGTCTACCGGCTCCTGCCGCGGACGAACTGCGGCGAGTGCGGCGAACCGAACTGCATGGCGTTTGCGACCCGGCTCGTGAACCGGGAGGTCTCGCTCGAGTCCTGCCCCCCGCTCCTCCTGCCAGAACACGACAGCGACCTTGCCGACCTCTCTGCGCTCCTCGCCCCTCCGGTCCGCGCGGTCCGGATCGGCCAGGCTGAGCGCGAGATCACGCTGGGTGGCAAGTACGTCGTCCAGCGCCACGAGTTCACCTACCACAACCCGACCTGCTGCGCGCTGGCAGTCGATGACACCCTCGCCCGAGAGGAGCTGGTGCAGCGTCTCAGAACTATCTCGGAGTTCTCGTACAACTACATCGGGCGGGATCTGCGTCTCGACGCGGTCGCTCTCCGATCCGCGACGGGCGATCCCGACCAGTTCCGCGAGGCGGCGACGACCATCGCGGCGACCTGCAAGCTCCCCCTCGTCCTCTGCTCACCGGACCCGGACGTCCTCAGGGTCGGAGCGGAGGCAGTCCCAGGTCGCCGGCCCCTCCTCCACGCGGCCGACCGGACGAACTGGCGTGAGATGGCCCTGCTCGCGCTCGACACCGACTCCCCGCTCGTGGTCTCCGCGCCGGACGACCTCTCGGGGCTCCGTTCGCTCACCAAGACCCTGCGGGCCTGGGGGATCGAAGACCTGGTCCTGGACCCCGGCACCTTCGTCGGGCCCGGGCTCGCCCACACGATCCGGAACTTTTCGAGGTGCCGGAACGCGGCGATCCGGGACGGCGACGAGTTGCTTGGGTACCCACTTCTCGGCGCTCCTATCGCCGCGTTCGCGGGGGAGGAGCTCGACCCGGTGAGGTGCGCCTTCGACGAGGCGCTCACCGCCTCGGTCCTGCTCTCGCGCTACGCCGATATCCTGATCCTGCAGGGTCTCGAGGGGTGGTCCGTCCTGCCGACCCTTATCTGGCGGTTCAACCTCTACACGGACCCCAGGAAGCCGGTCGCGGTCGAGGCGGGGCTGCGGGAGTTCGGTTCGCCAGATCGCGTGAGCCCGGTGCTGGTCACGGCCAACTATGCACTCACGTATTTCACGGTCGAGTCGGACATCAAGGCTGCGAACATATCGTGCTACCTGGTCGTGGCGGACACCGGCGGCCTCTCGGTCGAGAGCGCGGTGGCCGGCCGCTACTTCTCGGCGGCCGGTATCGCCGAGGCGCTCGAATCGTCCGGCGTGGCCGAGAAGGTGGACCACAGGGTTCTGGTGATCCCTGGGCTGGCGGCCCGGCTCTCCGGCGAGGCCGCCGAGGCGACGGGCTGGAAGGTCCTGGTCGGGCCGAAGGACTCGTCGGGCCTCGGCCCGTTCATGAAGGAGCGCTGGCCGCCGGGGCCGGCCTGAGCCCCCCCCATGGACACCCCTGTCCGGATCGTGGTCCAGCCCTCGGGTCAGGTCGTCGAAGCGCGCCGGGGCGACCGGTTGCTCGACATCGCGCGGGAGGCCGGGATCGTCTTCGAGGCGATCTGCGGCGGCGCCGGGGAGTGCGGCAAGTGCCGGGTCGTCGTGGACCCGCCAGACGCCGTCGAGATGATCGGCGAGCCCGGCAGATCCGCGCCCTCGCCCGGGGAGCGTGCTCAGGGCTACGTCCTCGCCTGCCGGTCGCGGGTCGTGGGGAACTGCACCATGACCGTCCCGGTCGAGAGCCGGATCATCGCCCCGAAGATCCTGATCCCGGACCAGATCGACCCGTGCGATCTCGATCCGGCGGTCCGTGCCTACCGTGTCTCGGTCGGGAGTGACCCGTTCGCGGTCGGGTCATCGGTCCGACTGGAGGATTACCATGGTCCGCGGCCCCGGATCGACCGGGAGGTCTTCGAGCGCCTCAGGAACAGGGGAGGGGACTGCTGGGGGATCGTGCACTCGGACGGGGAACGGGCCCGCATCTTCCGTGTCACCCGGGAACCGGGCAGAAAGATCGGCCTTGCTGTCGACCTCGGGACCACGACCGTGGTGGGAGTGCTGGTCGATCTGGAGACCGGGCGGGTCATCGGAACCGGGGCGGCGCTCAACCGTCAGATCACCTGGGGCGAGGAGCTCCTGACCCGGTGTGCCTTCGGGCGTGCGGAGGCGGGGTGCGCCACCCTCCGGCGCGCAGCGGGGGAGTCGATCGGGCTGGTCCTTATGGGCGCGGCGGAGCAGGCCGGACTCGAACCCGGCGAGGTGGCGGAGGTGGTCCTGGCCGGGAACACGGTGATGACCTGGCTCGTCGCCGGCCGCAACCCGTCCCCCCTCGAGCTCGTGGACGCCCCGATCGATCGCGACATAGTGCGGTTTCCAGCGGGCGAACTCGGCCTACCGCTCGATCCTGCCACGCCGGTCACCTGCTTGCCCTCGATCAGCCGGTTCGTTGGCGGGGACGTTGTCGGAGACATGCTGACAGCGGGCCTCTGCAGAGGCGAGGAGGTCTCGCTCCTCGTCGACCTGGGGACGAACGGCGAGATCGTGCTGGGCTGCGCGGAGTGGCGGGCCTGCACTTCGTGCGCCTCGGGACCGGCCTTCGAGGGCGGCGGGATCTCGAGCGGGATGCGCGCGATGGAGGGGGCGATCGAGCGGGTCTCGTACGACCCCGACGCACGGGCGATCTCCTGGTTCACGATCGGCGGGGGGGCCCCGCGGGGGATCTGCGGCTCGGGGATCATCGACGCCGCCTTCGCGATGTACCGGGCCGGGGTCCTTGACTTCACCGGCCGGCTGGTCGAGGGGGCACCGGGGGTCCGGCGTAACGCCGAGGGGCTCGAGTTCGTGCTCGTCCCCGAAGATGGGAGCGCGACAGGGCGGGCGATCACGGTGACCGAGCGGGACATGACCTACCTGATGGACTCGAAGGCCGCGGTCCTCGGGGCGGTGAAGGTCCTGCTCGACCGGTACCGGATAGGCACGGCAGACATCAGGCATCTCTACCTGGCCGGCGCGTTCGGGGCATACGCCGATCTCGAATCGGTCGTGGGGTTCGGCATCCTGCCGCGGCTGCCGAACGCAGAGGTCCACGCGATCGGAAACGGGTCGCTCGCGGGGGCATATTCGGTCCTGGTCTCGCGGGCGCGCCGGCGGGAGGCAGCGGACTGCGCGGAATCTACTGCCTACATCGACCTCCTGGTGGACCCGGCCTTCGTCGAGACCTACACCGCCGCGCTCCAGATCCCGGGCCCGCCCTCCCTCTTTCCGAATGCCTGATGAGCCTGCACGACGACTCCTGATCCCCTGATGAGACCGACCCTCGCCCTCCCGCTGCTGTCTCTCCTGCTGTTGATGGCCCTGACCGCGCCGCTCGCGGCGGGCGCGGACGAGCCATGGGTCTTCGCGTACCGACCCGGGTGCGGCAGCTGCGAACGCGCCCTGCCTGCCGTCGAGGCCTTCCGGGAAGCGCATCCGGAACAGCCGGTCGAGTTGCTTGACCTCTCCTCCGGCCCGGATGCCGTCGAGCGGTTCGGCGTCCTCTCGAACCGGACGGGCACCAGGCCCTCGATCCCGGTACTCTTCGCCGGCGACCAGGCCGTCTGGGGGGTCGAGAAGATCGGCGCGTTCCTCAACCGTACGACAGCAGCGAGCACGCCACCGACGACCCGGGAGGGCGGGGGCCCCGCCCCGCCGCTCACCCCGCTCGTGGTCGCGTCGGCGGGTCTCGTCGACGGGATCAACCCGTGCGCCTTCGCCGTTCTCGCTCTCCTGCTCGGGACGCTCGTGGCCTCGGGGACACGCCGCCGGGTGCTCGTCCTCGGCGCGGCCTACACGGCCGGTGTCTTCACGATATACCTCGCGGCTGGCCTCGGCATCGTGACCGTGGTGGGGGCTGCGGGAATCGCCCCATCCTTCCGGGTTGCGGCCGGGGCCGTCGCCCTCCTGCTCGGGCTCGCCGTTCTCGCAGTATCCGTCCTCGACCTGCGCGGGCTCGCCCCTGCGATCCCTGAGGCAGGGCGGAGGTCTGCGGCACGGTGGATAGATGCCTCGCGGACTGCCGGCCCCCTCGCGGCGCTCGCGCTCGGGGCCGGAGTCGGGCTCGTGGAGCTGCCGTGCACCGGCGGGGTCTACCTCGGCGTGCTCGGGCTGCTGGCCGGAGCGTCTCCCACCTCTTCCTACCCCCTGCTCGTCCTGTACAACCTCTGCTTCGTCTTCCCGCTCGTTCTTATCGTCGGGGCGGTCGCGTTCGGCCTCTCGCCCTCGGCGGTCGACAGGTGGCGCGCGGAGCGGAGAAGGCTCGTCCTCGCGGCGTCCGGAGCCGTGATGGTCGTGCTCGGGCTCGCCGTGCTCGCCCTCGAGCTCGGGTGAGCACCGTTTCTGCGCACCCTTCCGGAGGCCTCCCTGCCGGGACTCCATGGGTCTCGCGGGGAGCGCGCGAGGGCAACCGTGCTGATACGGGGCCGGGAAACGTTCCCGGTGCACAGATCTTTCCGGGAACGGATAACCACGCCTGACATGGGAAGAACGGCGGAAGAACCGGGCCGCTCCTGCCCCATCCATCCGGTATTTATCCACGGAGACCTGATTTAGGTATACCTAAAGGGATCATTATGGAGACGCTGCTGCCCGCGCTTACGACAGGAACCGAGGCCGTGATCCTCCGGCTGGCCGGAGGCTCGTCATTTCGTAAGAAGATAGGCGAGATGGGCCTCCGGGAGGGAGTGAGGGTCCGGCTCGTGGCGAAACACCTCCTCGGTGGACCGATCGTCATCGAGGTCAGCGGGAGGGAGATAACGCTGGGACGGGGGATGGCAGCGCAGATCGTCGTCACAGTCCCCGCGACATGAAAAAGATCGTCCTGATGGGCAACCCCAACGTCGGGAAGAGCGTCGTCTTCTCCCGGCTCACCGGGGCCACAGTTATCACCTCGAACTACCCGGGGACCACCGTCGACTTCTCGAGGGGGAGGATGTGCCTCGGAAAGGATAGGCACGAGATCGTCGACGCGCCGGGGACGTACTCACTCGATCCTTCCAATCGGGCCGAGGAGGTCGCCCTCGAGATGTTCCAGGAGGCCGACCTTGTCATCGTCGTGGTGGACGCGACGAACCTGGAGCGGAACCTCTTCCTGGCGCTGCAGATCCTGGAAGCGGACAGACCTGTCGTCGTCGCCCTGAACATGTGGGACGAGGCGCAGCACTCGGGGATACTGATCGATGTCGAACGGCTCGAACGCGAGCTCCAGGTCCCCGTGATCCCGACGGTGGCGCTGAGCGGCGAGGGCATCCGCGAACTGGTCCGCAGGCTCGACGAGGCTTTGACGCCGCGGCGTCCGGGGCGGTTGACTGACGACGCCCGGTGGGTCCGGATCGGGGAGATCGTCAGAAACGTGCAGCAGGTAACGCACCGCCACCGCACCCTCTCGGACACGCTCTCCGAGGCGTCGATACGGCCGCTGACCGGGTTTCCGATCGCGGTGCTCGTGATGATCGGGGCTCTCTGGCTGGTGACCGGGATTGGCGAGCTCCTGATCGCGCTAGTCTTCGACCCCCTCTTCGAACTCTACACCCCAGTCGCCATGGCGCTCAGTAGCTGGCTCGGCCCCGGGATCCTGCACGAGGTGCTGATCGGCACCCTGATCGACGGCCGGATCGATTACGTCCAGTCGATGGGGCTGCTCACTACGGGACTGTACGTCCCATTCGCGATGGTGCTCCCCTACATCATCACGTTCTACGCGGTCCTTGCGGTCTTCGAGGACTCGGGCTACCTTCCACGTCTGGCCACCCTGTTCGACACGATCTTCCACCGCTTCGGGCTGCACGGGTTCGGAGTGATCCCGATCTTCCTCGGACTCGGCTGCAACGTTCCCGGCGTCCTGGCGGCAAGGAGCTTGGAGACGGGGAAGCAGCGGTTCATCGCCACCACCCTCCTCGCGATCTCCGTTCCCTGCATGGCCAAGAACGCGATGGTCTTCGGGATCCTGGGACCCTATGGACCCCGGTATATCCTTATGGTGTTCGGGGCACTCGCCGTCGTCTTCGTCGCGGCGGGCCTCGTGCTGAACCGGCTCCTCCCCGGGGACAGCCCGGAGATCTGCCTGGAGATCCCCCCGTACCGCAGACCGGACCCGATGACCGTGCTGAAAAAGGTCTGGATGAGGGTCGGGGGATTCGTCCGGGAGGCCATCCCGTTCCTGTTCCTCGGGATCCTGGTCGTCAACCTCCTGCACGCCCTCGGCGTGTTGGGCATGCTGGGTTTGCTGTTTGCGCCTGTCGTCCAGGCATGGTTGGGCCTGCCCGGAGAGACAACGGCGGCCCTCGTGATCGGCTTCCTGCGCAAGGATCTCGCCGTCGGGATGCTTCTGCCGCTCGGGCTCACTCCGGAGCAGCTGGTGATCGCGACAACGCTCCTAACGGTCTACTTCCCCTGCGTCGGGACATTCGCGGTGATGTTCAAAGAGCTCGGGGCTCGCGGGCTCGTGAAGGCGACTGCCTTCATGGCCTGCACGGCTGTCCTGGTCGGCGGGCTGATGCGGATCGCGCTGCTGGGGTTATGAGGGACGGTCATGCGGCGCAAGACCATCGAGGAATACATCGAGACCATCGCCCTTCTCGAGGAGAGAGAGGGACGCGCACAGACCGGGGCGATCGCCTCGAACATGGGGGTGAAACCTCCCTCTGCGACCGAAATGCTGCAGAAGCTCGAGCAGGCAGGCCTGATCCACTACGAATCCTACGACGGCGCGGTGCTCACGGGGCCCGGGAGAAGGCTGGCGGACGAGCTGACCGAGAAGCATCGCACGATCACCGATCTGCTCGACATTCTCGGTGTCGAGCATGGGCAGGCGGACCTCGACGCCTGCCAGATCGAGCACCACGTGAGCGCCGGAACCGTGGAACGGCTCGCGGACTTCGTCGAGTTTGTCGGGAGCGACGAGGCAGCCGGAGAGTTCGTACGCCGGTTCAGGTCACGATATCGCTGAGGGGATTCGGCCGCCCCGGTGGGTGCGCGCCAGTCTCCTGGCCCGGGATGCGGGGGGGTTGATAAAATCGGCCCCGCACTGCCGCCCCTCTCACCGTCCCGGGGGGATGGTGGTACCGATCAGGCGAGCGCTTCCCGGATCGCCGCTTCCTTGAAGCCGACGATCGTCTCGTCGCCGATCACCGTCACCGGGACCCATCGGGACATGGTCCGCCTTCCGATCTCCTCCGTGACCGCCGCCCGCTCGTCGGGCTCGAGCCGGTCCATGGAGATCCGATCGTAGGCGATGCCCATCTCGTCCAGGAGCGCCGTTGTCTTCGCGTACCAGCTGCAGGTCGTCAGTCCGTAGACCGTCACCGGCCCGTGGTCCGCCCCGTCCACGTGCTCGAGCCCCGGGCTCGCCGCAGAGAACACCGCGCAGCCCTGCGGGGCCGGTTGCGCGAGGGAGGCCCGGAGGGTCCCGAACGCGAGCGTCGGGAACGGCGTCGACCACTGCCCTGCGCCCGCCCCGAGGGGCGGGAGCGCACGCCGTGTCGCCACGCCCGTGGTCGCGGATCCTGCCCCCTGCAGCAGGGACGAGAGGGTCGGGGTGACGGCCGAAAACGCCAGCAGCTGCGCGCTCGAGGCGCCGGCGTCGGGCACGTAGACGCTGCAGTCGCAGGGATCCGGGTAGTGCGCCGGGTCGTCGTAGCAGTAGCGCAGGCACTGCGGCTGCGAGACGCCGTCGCAGGAGATTAAGACGTAGTTGCAGTCGTCCGGTGAGTAAGCGCAGTTCCAGTGGCTGCAGTCGTCCCGGAGCGGGTTCGCCGGGCAGCCGTCCTTGCAATCCGGCGTCCCTTCGCCGTCCGTGTCGGTGCCAGGCTCGCCCGGGCACCGGTCGACGCAGTCGTACACCCCGTCGCCGTCTCCCGTCGTCATCGTGTTCACGCCCGCAGGCTCTCGGATCCGCGATGTATCTCGAGGATGCACCACCGGGAGATTATTCCCAAATACGGGATCCCCGCGACCGACGGCGGTCGCTCGTCCAGTAAGAACGGGCTCGTCTGCTGACGCGCCGGGACGGAAGAAGAGAAAGGAACGCTGCGGTTCGTGAAAGGAAAAAAGTGAGATCAGCCGAACAGGGCACCGAGCCCTGCCATGCCGCTCTCTTCCTCCTCCTTCTTGTCGTCCTCGGGCTCCTCCTCGGCCGCAGCGGCGGCGGCGGGGGCGGCGCCCGCGGCGGCGGGAACTGCGGCGGCGGCAACCGCGACGGGGGCCGCGGCGGCCTTCTCGATCGCCTCGTTGATGTCGACGCCCTCAAGCGAGGCGACGAGCGCCTTGATCCGGGCGTCATCCGCGGCGACGCCGGCGGCCGAGAGCACGGCCTTCACGTTCTCTTCACTGACATCCTTGCCTGCCTTGTGGAGCAGGAGCACTGCATAGATATATTCCATCTCAATCAACCTCCGTTAATATTCCCCGACGGCGGCCCCGACGGCCGCCATCTCCCTGTACGCCCTACCGATGATCGCACCGACGAGCTCTTTCGCATAGACCGGCACCTCGATGCCGAGGCTCCTCGCCTCGCTCTCGGCCCGGGCCAGGATCACACCGACCGTCTCCGGCGTCGGGATCGCCGCGTTCACCGAGAGGTTGAACGCCTGCGCTGCCGCGAGCCCGACCTGTGCGAGGATCGCCGCCTCGTCGATGTCGAGCACCTCCGGCTCGAAGATCGAACCCTGGTAGTAGACGATCTGGATCACCAGGCCGACGTCCATCGGCTTGATCCCGAGCTTGGCCAGCACGTCCGCCTGCTTCGCGTTGATGACCTCGCCCTTCCTGACGACGGTCTTGGTCTCCTTGATCTGGACCTTTCCGCCCTGGATGGCTGCGGGAATGCCGGCCTGCTGGAGTTCGCCGACGATCGGGCCCGGCTTGAACGAGGTCGGCCCCTTCGTCACTATGATGTCCTCGGGCGCAGCCTGGCCCGGCTTGGCGGCCATCTTGGTCTTGTTCTTGGCGAGCAGCTTGAAGAGCCTGAACGGGTTCTCGTTCGAGTAGATCAGGGCCGTGTTGCCGTCGATGTACTTCCGCACGGAGGCCCAGTCCCCGCCGAGCTCGTCGAACGAGTGCTGCATGAGCGTGTTCCGCGCCATCCTGATCACGGCGGTTCCCCGGAGGTTACGCCGGATCTGCTGGAGCTGGGCGGCCGGGATGCCGTAGACGTCGACGAGCCCGACCAGCGCGTATTCGCCGTTGAGCTGCTTGATCGCCTCGACCTCCTCGCGTTTCCACCCGGGAAGGTGATGCGTGTACAGCGCCATTAATCCACCCTCACGGCCGGGCCCATCGTCGTCTTCACGTAGACCGACCTGACGTTCATCGCGCCCTGCTCGAGCGCGCTCTCGACCCGCTTGAGGATCGCGTCGATGTTCTCGGCGATCTGCTCGGGCTCCATCGCGGTCGTGCCGACCCTCGCCGAGAAGACCTTCTTGTCCTTCGTGCGGACCTTGACCGAGTTTCTCAGACGCTCGACGATCGGGCGGATGTCCGTCCCCTGGGGGATCGGCATCGGCATCTTACCGCGCGGTCCGAGCCGAACACCGAGCCAGCGCCCGACCAGCGGCATCACCGAGGTCTCGGCGAGGAAGAACCGGTACTGGTTCGCGATCTTGCGGGCCTCGCGGGGTTCCCCTCCGAGCCTCTCGATCTCCTCGGGGCCGATGATCAGGTCGACGCCGGCCTCCTTCGCCTGCGTCGTGATCTCGCCCTTGCCGAGCACTGCGATCCGGATCGGTCGCCCGGTCCCCCTCGGGAGGGAGATCGTCTCGTCGATACGGTTCTTCGGCTGCGCCATGTCGATATTCTTGAGGTTGACCGTGAGGTCCACGGACTCAGAGAACTTGCGCTCTGGCGCGCTCTCGATAGCCGTTCTGACGGCTTCCAGTATCTTCTGTCTCTCTACCATTCTCGCTCCATAGTCTCTCGACCTTCCGATCTTCTATGGGCTGCCAGATTACGCGGAGAGCACGCCGTCGTAGTCTCCCGCATCGATGGCGGCCAGGACCTCTCGGGGTCTCCGGCCGTCCACGGTCACGCCGACCGAGACACAGGTCCCGACGACCTCCTTGACCGCGGTCCGAAGCTCGTACGACAGCATGTCATTGAGCTTCATGCGGGCGATTCTGACGGCAGCCTCCATCGGCAGATCACCAACAAAGTTGGTGTTCGGCTCCGCTGACCCCTTCTCGACGCCCGCCTCCTTCTTCACGAGGGCGGTCGTCGGCGGAATCCCAACCGAGATCGTGACGTTCTTTTTGTCGTCGACCGTGATCGTCACCGGCACCTGCATGCCGTTGAAGTCCGCGGTCTGGTTGTTGATGTCGTCGACGACCTGTTTGACGTTGATTCCGAGGGGGCCGAGCGCGGGACCGATCGGCGGGCCAGCTGTCGCCTTCCCGCCTGGTACCAGTACTTCGACCTGTTCTGCCATGGGGTGTCACCATGCCGTCCCGTCCGGGACTGGCCTGGGTTGAGTAAGGTGCACGGGAAGAGGTTAAAAAGGTATCATATATCCGTCCCGCCGCGGACGAGCCGGGCTCGGACAGGGATGTTTCGAGCGATGCTTCGCCCGCCGCGCCCCTCCCGGGCGAGGTCCAGGCCTCGGTCGAACGCGATCGTGTCGATCACGCGGGGATCCCCAACTGTCGTGGCGATGCTCTGGGGAGACGTGGCGTTCCAGCCGGTCGATCCCGGGCGGAAGGCCGAGGTGGAGCGTCTAATTGTCTCCGGCGAGCCGATTCTGGGCGGAGGTGAACCTCCGGCGACGCCGGAGCCGACGACGCGAGCTGCCGCCCGGATTCGCCAGCGCAGCACGCCAATCCGTTGGGAATAGTGGCGGGATCGACCTCGAACCGGTCTTTAGGCGTCGGGCCGGGTGAGCGCATGGATGTGGCAGCGAAGCTCGACCCCCCCGGGGATCGCCGGTGAAGTCCGGGCGTCGTCGATCGGATTTCCCGCGGGTGGAGAGGACGGACGGGACCCCGGGGCTCCGTCACGCAGGATCGTGGAGGTACAACGCCTCCAGCAACGACGTCTCGGTCCCGGTCCGAAACATCGTCTTCCTGGTCCTCTTGATGGCGTTCCGTCGCAGGGAGTCCTCGAAGACGTTGACCAGGGAGTCGGCCTCGATGGCGGTCTGGAAATCGACCCCGTCGATACCGGCGTACGGGTGGTGGTTGGCGACGATGAAGCATACCCTCTCGATGGTCGCCGGGTCGAACCCGTTCGCGGACAGGAAGCGGCGGGCGATCGGGGGTCCCTCGCGCTCCTGGTTCTTCCCGGTTGCCGGTCCGTATGTACGCTCCGCCTTCCGGATCCCGATATCGTGCAGCAGCCCCGCGAGGGCGACGACCCGGCAGTACGCCTCATCGAGCCCGGTCTCCCCCGCGATGAGACAGGAGGACCCGTGGACCTTGAGCGCGTTGTTGATCCGTTGGACGTCGTCCCCGAAATGTCCGATCCTCGCTCTCATGACCGGTGTGATCATGGTCTCACGCTCAAGCATCGAACGGATTTCCGTGAAGCTGTGCTGGTCGCGGACACGTCCCGGGCCGGGGCGGAGGAGCGCAACCGGCCCGGTTGTGCCGAAGAGAGGGGAACTGCCGTCGAGAGAGAACGACGAGGTGCCTCCCGGACGAAGTGTGGAAGGGAGCGGCCCGGGCGCGTCGGAAGACCGGGCGTTTGTCCGGCCACCGGGGACAGGAACGGGGGGGGATGCGCTGCCGATAGGAACGGGCGATACCGCGCACACGGCACCGGCCAGCCTCCCATCGGCCGGTGACGGATAAGCGCTCCGCTGTCCCGCCGGGGGCTGCAGGGTACTCCGGGCGGTCTCACTGGCGCGAGCGAGAGGGAGGGCTTCGCAGATCCAGGACGGGGAACCCCACCTGGCCGGGGACGGGCTCTCCGAGGGACCCGGGGAGACACGCCTCGCGACCGTGGATCTGCTTGCCGGTCGAGACGGGTCGAGCGTCCGGCGGGGCGACAGTCCTATCGGTTTGCTCAAGGCCAGGAGAGATGCCGCGGGAGAGGCTGAGTGGAGCTCCGGCCCGTTCCTCCCTTTCGCGGGATTCGGGGGCGAGCGGTTTATGCGCCGCGGGGGCGACTATTCTTCGACCATGGCGATGCAACCCACCGTCCCCGTACGCCCGACCGCCGACCTTCCGGCCCTCCTCGAGGGGATGGCAGCGACCGGCTTCCAGGGGCGCAAGCTCGGCGAGTCGGTCCGGGTCTGGCGCGCGATGCTCGAGGACCCGGACTGTACCGTCCTTCTCGGGCTCTCCGGCGCCATGATCCCGGCTGGCATGCGCGAGGTTCTCATCGCGCTCGTCCGGCACCACTGCGTCGACGCGATCGTCTCGACCGGCGCCAACCTCTTTCACGACGCCTGCGAGCACCTCGGGGTCTGCCACTATCAGGGCCACCACCACGTCGACGACGCCGACCTCCTCTCCCGCGGGATCGACCGGATCTACGACGTCTTCGCCTACGAGGAGGAGTTCAGGACCATCGATCGCCAGATCGCGGCGTTCGCCGCTGCCATCGCCCCGTTCCGGGGTTCTTCCCGCGCCTTCCTGGACGCCTTCGGTCGGCACGTCAACGGGGTCGCCCCCGCCGGCAGGTCCCTCCTCGCGGCGTGCATCGAGGAATCCGTCCCGATATTCGTCCCCGCGCTTGCGGACTCCTCGATCGGGATCGGGCTCGTGATGGCCCGCCGGGAGGGGGTCGACATCGACGTCGATCAGCTCGCGGATGCCGACGAGCTGACCCGGATCGTCGAGGAGTCGCCGAGGACGGGCGTCGTCTATGTCGGCGGTGGCGTCCCGAAGAACTTCATCCAGCAGACCCAGGTGATCGCCTCGATCCACGACGCGAGCCTGGACGGGCACGCCTACGCCATCCAGTACACCACCGACGCCCCGCACTGGGGCGGGCTCTCGGGCTGCACCTTCGAAGAGGCGATCTCCTGGGGCAAGGAGCAGGTCAGTTCCCCCAGGGTCCAGTGCTTCTGCGACGCGACGATCGCACTCCCGATTGTGGCCTCGGCCCTGCTCGCCCCCGGGATCGTCCGCCAGGGCAGGCGGTTTGACCTGTGAGGGCCGTAACCCTTATCCCCTCCCCTCCCTAATGATAAACCGCACCATTCATGGAGTGACGTTTCAGGCGTCGCGAGTGTCCACTGGATGCGAGATTCCCCGTTGAGGTAGCCAAGCCTGGTATGGCGCAGGTTTGCTAAACCTGTGTCCCCCTGGGACTCGAGGGTTCAAATCCCTCCCTCAGCGCTCCGGGCATCAGCTCATACCGAGGAGACCTCATGGCAAGCGAAGAAGAGGATATAAAATACTTCGTCCGGATCAGGAACACCGACCTCGACGGCACCAAGTCGGTCCGGGTCGCCCTGACCGGCATCCCCGGCGTCGGCCGGCACTCGGCGGGGATCATCGCCCGGCGGGCCAACGTGGGCGAGCGCGAGACGATGGGCCGGCTCGACGACGACTCGATCGAGCGCCTGCGCGGGGCCGTCGACGGCTACGCCGAGACGGTCCCGGCATGGATGCTGAACCGGATAAGGGACGTGTACTCCGGTGAATCGCGCCACGTCCTCGGCACCGATCTCCAGCTGACGCACGACGAGGACGTGAACCTGCTCCGCAAGATCCGGTGTTACCGGGGGATCCGGCACGAGACCGGGCAGAAGGTGCGGGGACAGCGGACCAAGTCGACGGGACGCACCGGCGCGACCGTCGGCGTGCGAAGAAAGAAGGACTGAGCGGAGCGAGAGTCCGATGGGATATCCAGGAAAGAACAAGAAGTCGTACGAGACGCCGAAGCGTCCGTTCGAGAAGACGAGGCTCGAGGAGGAGACCCGGCTCGTGATCGAGTATGGGCTGCGGAACAAGCGCGAGGTCTGGAAGGCCCAGGCCACCCTCCGGAAGTACCGCACCGGCGCCCGCGAGCTGCTCGCCCTCGAGTCGGCCTCGACCGACAACGAGATCGCGGCGCGGAAGAAGGAGCAGCTGATCGGGCACCTCCAGCGGGTCGGACTGCTCGGGGGGGAAGCCGGCATCGACGACGTGCTCTCGCTCAGGATCCAGCAACCGCTCGAGCGGCGGCTCCAGACCCAGGTCTACCGGCTCGGGCTCGCCCGTTCCCCCAAGCAGGCGCGGCAGATGGTCACCCACGGCCACATCGCGATCGGCGGCAGGCGCGTCGACGTTCCCGGCTACCAGGTGAACCGTGAGGAAGAGGGCCAGATCACGTACTACGGGCGCTCGCCGTTCACGAGCTCTGACCACCCCGAGCTGAACCGTCAGCTCGGCAAGAGGAGGCGCTAGAACATGGCCGAAGCCACCGAGCGGTGGGGTATCGCCCACATCTATGCCTCGTTCAACAACACCATCATCACCGTCACCGACCTCTCCGGTGCCGAGACGGTCACCAAGTCGAGCGGCGGCATGGTCGTCAAGCAGGACCGGAACGAGTCGAGCCCGTACGCGGCCATGAAGATGGCCGGAGACGTCGCGCAGGCAGTGATGGACAAGGGCTTCGTCGGCCTTCATGTCCGTGTGCGCGCCCCCGGCAAGGGGAAGCAGCGGTCCCCCGGCGCCGGGGCGCAGGCCGCGATCCGGGCGCTCGCCCGGGCCGGCATCCGGATCGGGAGGATCGAGGACGTGACCCCGGTCCCGCATGACTCGGTCCGTCCCAAGGGCGGACGGCGGGGCAGGAGAGTCTGATGCGGATCGAGTGCCAGCACCGCGATGAGCACTCCTGCCGGTTCGTCCTGTCCGGGGCCCTCCCCTCGTTCGCCAACTCGGTCCGGCGCGCAATGGCCGCCGAGGTGCCGAAGCTCGCGATCGACTCCGTCGGGATCTACGACAATACGAGCGGGCTCTACGACGAGATGCTCGCGCACAGGCTCGGCCTGGTCCCGCTCCGGACGGAGGAGGGGACCTACGTCCCGATCCGGGAGTGCACCTGCGAGGGGCAGGGGTGCGACCGCTGCACCGTCTCGTACACGCTTTCGGTCGAGGGGCCGGGCATGGTCTGGTCGCGGGATTTGATCCCGAACGACCCCGAGGCCGCCCCGGCGTCGGGAGACATCCCGATCGTCAAGCTCGAGAAGGGTCAGAAAGTGGTGATAGAGGCACGCGCAATCCTCTCGACCGGAAAAGAGCACGCGAAGTGGCAGCCGACCACGGTCTGCGGGTACAAGAATTACCCGCGCGTCTCCATCGACGCGCACTGCGATGGTTGTGGGGCCTGCGTCGACGCGTGCCCGCGCCGTGTCCTCCACCTTGTCGGCCGGAAGGTCGAGGTCGATGGAGAGCGGCTCGAGGACTGCTCGCTCTGTCGTCTCTGCGACAAGGCCTGCCTGGCCACCGGGATCGGGGAAAATTCCGCGATCCTTGTCGGTTCCGAACCGGACCGTTTCATCTTCACGGTCGAGTCCGACGGCGCCATCCCGGCCCCCGAGATACTCCGCCAGTCGATATCAATCATCCGGGCGCGGGGAGAGGAGCTCTCACGCGCACTGTCCGAGATTGCCGAGGGATAGCAATGACACCATCGAGAGAGAAGACCAACCCGCGTCTGACGAACCTGATCACGACGCTGAAAGCGGCCTCGCGCGAGAACAGCGCGCAGGTCTGGCGCGACATCGCGGTGCGTCTCGAGGGCGCGACCAACGCGCGTGCCGAGGTGAACGTCAGCAAGATAAACCGGTACGCGTCCGAAGGGGAGACGATCCTCGTGCCGGGAAAGGTGCTCGGCTCCGGCGCGATCGACCGGTCCGTCCGGGTCGCCGCCCTGAACTTTTCGGCCCAGGCAGCCGACAAGATCACGGAGGCGAAGGGTACCTGCATGACAATCGAAGAGCTCCTGAACGACAACCCGAAAGGGAGCCGGGTACGGATCCTGAGGTGAGATGAGATGGTAACGGTGATCGATGCTGAAGACCTACTGCTCGGGCGCCTCGCGTCCACGGTCGCGAAGCGCGCGCTGGCGGGCGAAGAGATCGCCATCGTCAACGCCGAGAAGGCGATCGTCTCGGGCGCGCGGCCTCGTGTGCTGCAGGACTTCCGGCAGAAGCGCGAACGCGGATCGCGCGAGGGCGGTCCGTTCTATCCCCGGCGCCCCGACCACATCGTCAAGCGGACGATCCGCGGGATGCTCCCGTACAAGCGGGAGCGCGGCGCGGCTGCGTACCGGGCGATCAGGACCTATGTCGGCATACCGTCCGAGTTTGCCGAAGCCGAGCGGGAGTCGCTTCCCGAGGCACATATCGACCGGCTGAACAACCCGAGATACGTCACAATCGGTTCGATTGCGACCTTCCTCGGTGCAAAATACTGAGAGATGGTGAACGCATGGCAAAGGTGATCAACACCAGTGGAAAGCGCAAGACCTCGATCGCCCGCGCGACGCTCCGGGCGGGTCATGGCGTGATCCGTATCAACTCGGTGCCGCTCGAGTCGTTCGGCAGCGACCTGACCCGGATGAAGATATCGGAGCCGCTCCTGCTCTACCCGGCCGGGATCGAGGGGATCAACGCCTCGATCACGGTCATGGGCGGCGGGATCATGGGTCAGGCCGAGGCGGTCAGAACCGCCCTCGCACGCGGGATCGTGGCGTGGCACAACGACCCGGCGATCAAGGATCTGTACCTCGGGTACGACCGGACCCTGCTCGTCAACGATTCGCGCCAGAAAGAGGCGAAGAAACCCCACGGCAGCGGCGCCCGCGCGAAGTCCCAGAAGTCGTACCGTTAAGTTAAATAAAGGCCGAGAGAAACGTGTATGATACCCGTCCGATGTTTTACATGCGGTAAAGTCGTCTCGTCCTTCTGGGAGGAGTTCAAGCGGCGACGTGATGCCGGCGAGGATCCGAAGACGATCCTCGACGACCTCGGTCTCTTCCGGTACTGTTGCCGGCGCATGCTCCTGTCTCACAAGGAGATCATCGACGTGACCAATCCGTACCAGTGAGGGGTCGTGGGGTAGCCTGGAATCCTAGGGCGTTCGGGATGCTCTGACCTGAGTTCGAATCTCAGCGACCCCATTCTCATCCAACCATTCTGAGGCAGACGATGGAATCGTACACCCGTTACGAAAAGGCGAGAATCATCGGAGCCCGCGCCCTGCAGATCTCGATGGGCGCGCCCACACTCATCAACGTTGTATCGAAGACCGATCCGCTCGAGATCGCGCTTCAAGAGTTCAGAGAAAATGTCATTCCCATCACGGTGAAGAGGAGGTAAACTGCAGATGACAACGATAGAGGCCGTCAAGCTGCGACGGATCCTCGACTCGCGCGGCAACGCGACGGTCGAGGCCGATCTCTGGACGGCCACCGGTTACGGCCGGGCGGCCGCACCCTCCGGCGCTTCCACCGGAACCCACGAGGCGAAGGTGCGCCCTGTCGAGGAGGCGATCCGCGACGCCGAGGAGAGGCTCATCCCTGACCTGGTCGGGCGCGATGCGGCCGACCAGGCCGGCTTCGACCGGGCGATCCGGGACAACGACGGGACACCCGACCTCTCGAAGGTCGGGGCGAACGTCGCCGTCGCTCTCTCTCTCGCGAACGCGCGGGCGGCAGCAGACGCCTATGGCCAGGAGCTCTTCCGCTACCTGGGCGGCTGTTTTGCCGCCGAGACCCCGTTCCCGCTCGGGAACGTGATCGGCGGCGGTGCCCACGCGTTGAACGCGACCGACATCCAGGAGTTCCTGGTCGTCCCGACCGGCGCACCCTCCGCAGCGGACGGGGTCTTCGCGAACGCCGCGGTTCACCGGAAGGTCCGCGATCTCCTCGTCTCTATGGGAAAGGGGTCCGGCAAGGGCGACGAGGGGGCCTGGGCCCCCGCGATCGACGACCTGAGCGCGTTCGAGGTGGTCCACCAGGCGGTGACCGCGGTCTCGGACGAGGTTGGGTTCTCCATCGGCATGGGGATCGATGTGGCGGCGAGCGAGCTCTGGAACGACGGTGCGTACCGCTACCGGGACGCCTCCCGGTCCCCCGAGGACCAGGTGGCGTATATCGCCGAGCTCATGGACCGCTACAACCTGATCTACGTTGAGGACCCGCTCCAGGAGGAGGACTTCGAGGGGTTCGCCGACCTCACCTCGCTGGTGGGTGACCGCTGCCTGGTCTGCGGCGACGATCTCTTCGTCACGAACCCCGAGCGGATCACCAGCGGGATCGAGCTCGGCTCGTCCAACTGCGTGCTGATCAAGCCGAACCAGATCGGCACCCTGACCGATACGTGGGAGGCGATCGAGCTCTCTCACACCCACGGGATGGACACGGTGATGAGCCACCGTTCCGGCGAGACGACCGACACGACCATCGCCCACCTCGCCACGGCGTTCGGGTGCATCTTTCTCAAGACAGGAGCGGTCGGCGGCGAGCGGATTGCGAAACTGAACGAACTGATCAGAATCGAGGAGCAGCTGTAAGCATGACGGCAAACGAGATGGAGATCGAGCTCGCCGAGTCGCTCGTCCCGGTCGAGGACTACCTCGCTGCCGGGATCCACATCGGCACCCAGCAGAAGAGCAAGGATATGATGAAGTTCATCTACCGCGTGCGCGGGGACGGACTCTACATCATCGACATCCGGGAGACGGACGAGCGGATCAAGACCGCTGCCAAGTACCTCGCGCAGTTCGACCCCGCCAGGGTACTGGTCGTGACCTCGCGCCAGTACGGCCAGTACCCGGCCCGGCGGTTCGCAGAGGCGGTCGGCGCGATGGCCGCGACCGGCCGGTTCGTCCCGGGAAGGATGACGAACCAGAACCTCCATGGGTACATCGAGCCCGAAGTCGTCCTGGTCACCGACCCGATCGGGGACGCGCAGGCGATCCGGGAGGCGGTCCAGTCCGGGATCCCGGTCGTCGCGCTCTGCGACACCAACAACATGACCCAGTTCGTCGACCTGGTGATCCCGACCAACAACAAGGGGCGCAAGGCTCTCTCGATGATCTACTACCTGCTCACGCGCGAGATGCTCAGGCTGCGTGGCATCCAGACGTCGCTGACCCAGGAGGACTTCGAGACCGAACTGTAGATATACGGGGAGGCAGGAGAGGTTCGCCCATGCAGGTCAGGACGCCGGCGGTAGCGGGCATGTTCTACCCGGGGGAGCCGCACCACCTCGAGCAGCTGCTCGAGCGGTTCTTCCAGGGAGCTGGAACCACGGAGGTGTGCGACCCGTACGCGGTCGTCGCGCCGCACGCCGGGTATGTCTACTCCGGGGGTGTCGCGGGGATGGCGTTCGCGACCTTCTCCCCGCACTTCGACGGTACCTTTGTGGTGATCGGGCCTTCGCACGGGGGCTACCCGACCTGCGTTTCCGCCGTGCCGTGGGAGACCCCGCTCGGGGTCGTCGACGTGGACACGGCGTTTGTCGAGGCGCTCGGGATCCCGGTCAATGAGTCCTTCATGCGCGACGAGCACGCGATCGAGGTGCAGCTGCCGTTCGTCAGGTACCGGTGCCCCCGGGCGAGGATCGCGCCGGTGATGATGGGCTTGCAGGACCTCGGGTCGGCCGAGGTGCTCGCCGGGCGGATCCTCGACGCTGCCGAAGAGACGGGGCGAGAGTTCCGCGTCGTTGCGTCCAGCGACTTCTCGCACTACGTCCCCGAGCGTGTCGCCCGCCATCAGGACCTCTACGTAATCGAGGCGCTCGCCAACCTGGACCTGGCAGGGTTCTACGAGCGGATCGCCGAGCGGCGGGTGACGGCCTGCGGCTTCGGCCCGATCGCGACTGCCTGCGCGGCCTCTGAGGCACAGGGAGCACGGCACGCCCGCCTGCTCCGGTACACGACGAGCGCCGAAGTGACCGGGGACTCGACCTCCGTCGTGGGGTATGCGTCACTAGCGGTGGTATAGGGTGGCGACGTGGTCGGCCCCGGGCAAGGTCTTTCTGTTCGGGGAGCATGCGGTTGTCTACGACAGGCCCGGTCTCGCGATGGCGATCAAGCCCCGGGTCCAGGTCACGGTCCGCCGCCACCGCCGCCCGGCGCCTGCCAAGTCGCCGTACATCGCTCAGTGCTTCCGGGAGATCGGGGTGACCGGTTCGGTCTACGTCTCGAGCCAGATGCCGTCGTCGGCCGGGCTCGGGTCGTCCGCCGCAGTTACCGTCGCGACGCTCGCAGCGGCGAACGACGAGTTCGAGCTCGAGCTCGGTCGGGAGGAGATCGCGGAGATCGCGCACCGGGTCGAGAAGACGGTCCAGAAGGGGCGGGCTTCGGCTACCGATACCTTCGTGTCGACCATGGGCGGGCTCGTGCTGATCATGGAAGGGTCCCGGAGGCGGGTCCCACCGGTGAACCTGAACCTGGTGATTGGCAACACCCAGGTCTCCCACTCCACGTCCCGTATGGTCGAGCTCGTCGCCGAGCAGCTCCGCCTCCGCCCGGGCGTCGTCGGCCCGGTGATGGACGCGATCGGGTCGCTCACCCTGGAGGGGGTCCGGACGCTCGACGACCCGAGGTCGCTCGGTCGCCTGATGGACATCAACCACGCCCTGCTCGACGCGATCGGGGTCGGCCACCCGTCGCTCTCCCGGCTGGTGCTCGCAGCGCGGAGCGCCGGGGCGTTCGGGGCGAAGCTGACCGGGGCAGGCGGTGGGGGGTGCATGGTCGCGCTCTCGCCGAAGTCGGGCAAGACCCGCATCGCCGGAGCGATCGACAGTGCCGGCGGCAGGGCATTCATCACGAACCTGGACACGGTCGGAACGCGGAAGGAGAACGATGCCTGAACAGATCCTCGTCAAGCTCGGCGGGTCCGTGATCACGGACAAGCGGGGTGACTGCACGGTCGACCGGAAGGCACTCGACTCGATCGCGACCGTCCTGGGGGCTTCCAACTTCGCGGGAGCCGTTGTCCACGGGGCCGGGTCCTGCGGACACCCCGAGGCCAACCGCTACGGGATCGCCCGCGGGGTCGAACCCTCCACCCGGATCGGTATACCCGTGACCCACGAATCGGTCGTCTCGCTAAACCGTGAAGTCGTGGCGTCGCTCCGCCGGGAGGGGCTCGCCGCGGTCGGTATCCATCCCCTCTCCACCTGCACGACCGAGGACGGGCGGATCGCCTCGTTCGAGGAGGAGCCCCTACGGCTCTTGCTCGGGCTCGGGTGCGTGCCCGTTCTCCACGGCGATGTCGTCATGGACCGGGTGCGCGGCGCCTGCATCGTCTCGGGCGACCAGCTCGTCGCGCACCTCGCGCCGCGCCTGGGCTTCGCCCGTGTCGGGCTCGTGACTGACGTCCCGGGCGTGATCGGACCGGATGGGGAGGTGGTACCGAGGCTCTCGCGCGCGAACGCGGGGGACCTGGTGATCGGCGCGTCGGGGACTACGGACGTGACGGGGGGGATGGGCGGCAAGGTGGCCGAGCTCCTCGGGCTCGCCGATGCGGGAGTGCGGTCGCACGTCCTCGCTGCCGATCGTATCACCGATTTCCTGGCGGGTCGCCCCTGCGGCGGCACCGAGGTCGTCCCGGAGGGGGCATGACCGGGAGCCCGACCTCGTCGAGGAAGCTCGACCACCTCCGGATCTGCTGCACCGAGGAGGTCCAGGCGGGGGATGCCGGTTTCGGCGACGTCCGCCTGGTCCACGACGCGCTCCCTGAGTGCGACATGGACCGGATCTCCACCCGGGCCCGGTTCCTCGGGCACCGGTTCGGGGCCCCGCTCATGATCGCGGCTATGACCGGCGGGCACGACGCCGCGACGGCGATCAACGAGCGGCTGGCGGCGGCGGCCGAGCGGTTCGGGCTCGGGATCGGGGTGGGATCCCAGCGGGCCGCGCTCGAGGACCCTTCGCTATGCCGGAGCTACCGGGTGGTCCGGGAAACCGCCCCGTCCGCGTTCGTTGTCGCGAACCTCGGGGCGGTCCAGCTCCGGGACCACGGCCCGGACTGGGCAGACCGGGCGGTCGAGATGGTCGGGGCGGACGCGCTCGCGATCCACCTGAACTTCCTGCAGGAGGCGATCCAGCCCGAGGGAGACCACGATGCCGCCGGGTGCCTGGGCGCGATCGAACACCTCTGCAGGTCGGCCCCGTACCCGGTGATCGTCAAGGAGACCGGGAACGGCCTCTCGGGTGGGGTGGCGCGCCGACTCTACGGCGCGGGCGTCGCGGCCGTCGATACCGGCGGGCTTGGGGGCACCTCCTGGGCCGTTATCGAGGGCATCCGGGCCCGCGAGGGGGGCGGGCCGGGAGACAGCCGCCTCGCGGCGCTGGGGGAGACCTTCCGCGACTGGGGCATCCCCACCGTCGCGAGCCTGATCCAGATCGCCCGATGCGGCGGGCCGGTGATCGCCACCGGCGGCATCAGGTCCGGGCTCGACGTGGCGAAGGCGCTCGCGCTCGGCGCTGACCTGACGGGGATCGCCCTCCCGCTGCTGGCCCCGGCGCGGGAAGGACAGGAGAAGCTCGACGCCGCGATAGAACGCGTCATCGACGAGCTCCGCGTCGCCATGTTCCTCACGGGATCGCCGGGTGTTCCGGCGCTCAAGGAAACCCGTGCGATCGTCACGGGACGAATACGCGAACTGACAGAACGGTAGGAGATACAGATGGAAGTAGAGATAATCGCGGTCGGCGGATTTGACGAGGTCGGAAGAAACATGACCGCCGTCCGCTGCGGAAAAGAGATCGTGATCTTCGATATGGGGCTACGCCTCGACCAGGTCATGATCCACGAGGATGCCGAGATCGAGAACATGCACTCGCTGGACCTGATCCAGATCAAGGCAATCCCTGACGACACGATGATGAACACGATCGAGGGGCAGGTGAAGGCGATCGTCTGCACGCACGGCCATCTCGACCACATCGGGGCGATCCCCAAGCTCGCCCACCGGTACAACGCGCCGATCATCAGCACGCCCTACACGACCGAGCTGATCCGGCAGCAGATCCAGGGCGAGCAGAAGTTCGGCGTCAACAACAAGCTCTTCGCCCTCAAGGCGGGCGGCAAGTACACGATCTCGCCGCACCTCGTCCTTGAGTTCGTCAGGATGCAGCACTCGATCATCGACACGGTCGCCGCCGTCCTCTGGACGCCGCACGGGGCCGTGGTCTACGCCTGCGACTTCAAGATCGACCGGACGCCCGTGATCGGCGAACCCCCCGACCTCGCCCGGTTCGCCCAGATCGGCAAGGAGGGCGTCCTCGCCCTGGTCGTCGAGGCGGTCAACGTGAACGAGAAGGGGCGGTGCCCGTCAGAGCGGATCGCCCGCGATCTGGTGCGCGACACCATGACCAGCTTCGAGGACGACAAGTCCGCCATCATCGTCTCGACCTTCTCGTCGCACATCTCCCGGATCAAGACGATCACCGAGACGGCGCACGAGATGGGCAGGAAACCGGTCCTGCTCGGCAGATCCATGGAACGCTACTCCACGACGGCCGAGCAGATGAAGCTGGTCAGCTTCCCCCAGTCGACCTCGGTCTTCGGCAACCGGCGGACGGTCGAGCGGACGATGCGGCGGATGATGAAGACCGGGACCGAACAGTTCGTGCCCATCGTGACGGGGAACCAGGGGGAGCCCGGGGCGGTGCTGACCCGGATCGTCGCGGGCGAGACGCCGTACAAGATCAACCAGGGCGACAAGGTGCTTTTCTCGGCCAACGTGATCCCGAACCCGATGAACCACGGGAACCGGTACCTGACGGAGGCCCGGCTGCGCGGGCTCGGCGCGCGGATCTTCGACAAGCTCCACGTCTCGGGCCACGCCTATCTCGAGGACCACTACGAGTTCCTCCGGCTGCTGAACCCGCAGCACGTCATCCCCGCCCACGCCCCTCTCCCGGTGACGGCCCGCTACGCGGAGTTCGCGGCCGAACTGGGGTACACGACCAAGACCGACTGCCACCTGATGCAGAACGGCCAGCGGGTGAAGATCAACTAGGAGTGACCATGGAACTCGACACCTATCTCGAGCGCGCTGGCGACCGGATCGACCGGCTGCTCGACCGGTACTTCGGCCAGCCTGTGGGGGAACTGAACCGGGCCGCCGCCCACCTGCTGCTGGCCGGCGGCAAGCGGCTCCGCCCCGCGCTGATGCTGCTCGCCGCGGATGCCGTGAAGCGAGACACGTCCGACGACCTGCTGCCCGCGGCCCTCGCCCTCGAGCTGACCCACACCTTCACCCTGATCCATGACGACATCATGGACCGGGACACCTTCCGACGAGGCGCCCCGACAGTGAACAACAAGTGGGACGAGCCCACGGCGATCCTCGCCGGGGACGTGCTGAACGCGCGGGCCTTCTCGTTTTTAGCGGGGGCGATCGCCCCCGAAGCCGCGCGCCTCCGGGCCGTCGGGATGCTGGCAATGACCTGCGACGAGCTCTGCCTGGGCCAGCACCTCGACATGACGTTCGCGTCGCGGGACGATGTCACCGAGGATGAGTACCTGGAGATGGTGGAGAAGAAGACGGGGGCGCTCTACGCCGCGTCCGCCGCGATCGGAGCCGTGCTGGCAGGAGGGAACGAGCCGCAGATCATGGTGCTCCACCGGTTCGGCCTTGCCTGCGGGGTCGCGTTCCAGATCCAGGACGACCTGATCGACCTGCTCGCACTCCCCGGGAAGACCGGGAAGGACCGGGGCTCGGACATCCGCGAGGGCAAGGCGACCCTGCTCACGATCCTGGCACGCGACCGGGGCCTGGATCTCTTCCGTTTCCGCCATGCGCTCTCGGATGCCGAGATAGATGAGGTGATCCGCCTCCTCGAGGAGCACGGCGTGATCGACGAGGCGCAGCGGCGTGCCCGGAAGATCGTCGGCGACGCTTCCGCCCACCTCCAGGTGCTCCCCGACACCGAGGAGCGGCGCCTCCTGCTCGCGCTCGGCGAGCATTTCGTGTCGCGAGAGGCCTGACGTGGACGACCTCGCCGACAGGCTCCTGGTCCACGCGCTTGAGAATGCCGTCCGGTACCGGGGCACGCCGAAAGCAGGCGCGATCATCGGGGCCGTGATGGGGCACTACCCCGAGCTCCGGCCCCGCGCAAGGGAGGCCAGGAGCCTGGTCGGGGACGTGATCGCGAAAGTCGACGCGCTCTCACACGAGGAGCGGGTCTCGATGCTCCAGGCACTGGCCCCCGGGCTCCTCGAGGCCCGCGAGCCCGTCCAGCGCGACCGCTACGCCCTGCCGCCGCTCCCCGACGCCGAGAAAGGGGTGGTGATGCGCTTCGCTCCCAACCCGTCCGGGCCGCTCCACCTGGGGCACGCCCGCGCCGCCGTGCTCAACGACGTGTACGTCCGGCGGTACGGCGGACGGTACATCCTCAGGATAGAGGACACCGACCCGAAACGAGTCGACCCAGGCGCCTACGAGACCGTCCCCGAGGACATCCGGTGGCTCGGGTGCGGCATCACCGAGACCGTGTACCAGTCCGACCGGCTCGAGGTCTACTACGACCATGCACGGCGCCTGATCGAGCGCGGCGGGGGATACGTCTGCACCTGCGACAACGATCGTTTCCGCGAGCTCCGCCTGGCGAGGACGGCATGCCCGTGCCGCGGCGGCGAGGTCGAGGAAAACCTCGCCCGGTTCGAGGGGATGCTCGCGGGCGCGTACGCCGAAGGCGAGGCATCGCTCCGCGTCCGGACCGATCTGGACGCCCCGGACCCGGCGCTCCGCGACTTCCCCGCGTTCCGTATCCTGACGTCGACCCTCCACCCGCGGATTGACGCGTCCGTCTACCCCCTCATGAACTTCTCGGTCGCCGTCGACGACCACCTGCTCGGGTGCACGCACGTGATCCGGGGCAAGGACCACATCGCGAACACCCGCCGGCAGCAGTTCATCTACGACTGGTACAGCTGGACGCCGCCGCACTTCCGGCACTACGGCCGGATGGGGATCGAGGGGGTCGTCCTCTCGACCTCGGAGATGCGCGCCGGTATCGCCGCGGGGCGGTACGAGGGCTGGGACGATATCCGGCTCGGGACCCTGCGCGCACTCGCGCGGCGGGGGATAGAGCCGGAGGCCGTGAAGCGGGCGATGCTCGCCATCGGTATCGGCGAGACCGACATCCAGTTCTCGTGGGAGAACCTCTTCGCCGAGAACCGGGCGATCGTGGACCCGGTCGCCGACCGGCTCTGGTTCGTGCCGGACCCGGTGGCGGTCGAGGTCACGGGCGCCCCTCCTCGCGAGGCGCATCCGCTCCGCCACCCGGGCGACCCCTCCCGGGGGACGCGCACGCTCGCGTACGACGGGAGCGTCGTCGTGCCCGCAGCGGAGCTCGCGGGCGAGATCTCGCTCCTCCGGCTCAAGGACCTCTTCAATGTCGAGGTCTCGACGGTCGAGGGCCGTGCCCGGCTCGCCTACGCCGGGGACGAGCTCGCGGACGCCCGCGGGGCCCGGGTCCCCATCGTGCAGTGGCTCCCCCTCGACGGAACCGTGCCCTGCACGCTCCGCCGGCCCGAGGGCGAGATCGCAGGGGTCAGCGAGCCGTCCGTCTGCGATGCGGTAGGTAAGGTCGTCCAGTTCGAGCGTGTGGGGTTCGCACGGATCGACACCGCCGGGCCCGGGGGCGCCGTGGCCTACCTCACGCACCGGTAGGTGAGGATGGCGCGGGGGCCCCTCGCCGTCGCGTCGCTCCTCTTCCTCATCGCCGGTCTCGCCACCCGGGTACGTCCGCAAACCCCGTTCGATCAGGAGATCGCCGCCGCAGTTGTCGTCCTGCTAGCCCTCCCGTCCTTTCTCGCGCTCGAACGTTCGGAGGGGACGGGGCGCTCGCTCGTCCTGGTCTTCTTTCTCTCCGTGCTCTCGATGGCCGTCGAGGCGATCGGGGTGCTGACCGGCATACCGTACGGGGCTTTCTCGTACTCTCCGGCCCTCGGGAGCCCGCTGGTCGGGCCCGTCCCCTGGACCGTTGGGTTCGCCTATGTCCCCCTGCTCCTCGGGGCATCCTCGCTTGCCCGCCGGTACGGATCCTCCCTCCCCCTCCCGGCCCAGGCGGCGCTTTCCGGGCTGCTCCTGGTCGCTGTCGACCTGGTTCTCGACCCGGCGGCGGTGACCCTTGGGTACTGGTCGTGGGTCGAGGTCGGTGCCTATCACGGAATCCCCGCCTCGAACTTCGCCGGGTGGTTGCTCACCGGGACTTTCTACTCGGCGATCACCCTGCGGGCTTCACGGGGGGGTCTCCCGGAGGGGGTTGCCTCGAGTTTCTTGCTGATCCTCGCCTACTGGACGGGTGTCTGCCTCGGATTGGGGCTCGCCATCCCCGTCGTGGTCGGTGGAGGGCTCCTGGCCATCGCGGGCGTCGCTCCCCCGGGGCGCGCCGTCGTTCGCGAAGTGTAAATATCTATACCATTATACGTTCGGAGGTGAAAGAACAGACATTTCTCCCATTCTGCAGGGTCGAAGAATCCCGGGAGAGGGAATGGATCATCGATGAAAGCGGTTGTTGTTGGAGCGGGCTTCGGCGGACTGGCCGCCGCGGCGTTACTGGCTCGTGACGGGGCCGAGGTGACTGTCCTTGAGAAGAATGAGCAGCCTGGCGGGCGGGCATCGGTTCACCGCGACGCCGGCTTCACCTTCGACATGGGCCCGTCGTGGTACCTCATGCCCGACGTCTTCGAGCGGTTCTTCGCGGAGTTCGGCCGGAAGCCGACCGACTTCTTCGAGCTGAAGCGGCTCGACCCGTCCTACCGGGTCTTCTTCGGGGACGGGCGGATGGTCGACATCCCGAGCGAGACGGAGAAGACCATCGCGCTCTTCGACTCTTTCGAGAATGGGGGCGGGGAGAAGCTCCGCCGCTACCTCAAATCCGCGGAAGAACTCTATAGAGGATAGCTCGGAACACTCAGACCTCACCGCTCTGAACGAAATCTCTTGAGCATCGGTCCTCCTGTCCTTTTGGTTCCCCCCACGTCTTTCCGCACTATCTGATCGCGAAAGCTACCGCTCGGCGCGTTCTATTCGCTGGATAGTCCGGAGCTGAAGGAGGTTGTAATTGAAGCACGCCATGACGTTCGCGAGATGCGCCCGAGCGACCGTTGTGACCATCACATGGCCGGCATGGAAATATCGTTTGATCACAGCGTAGGGTCGTTCCACCAGCACCCTCGTACGGCTGATCGCCCGGTTTCGTCGTTTCTCCCTGATGGGGAGCGGATGGTTCCGGACTGCCCGGTGCATCGTCTTGTCCATCGATGCCGCCGGTTTGACGCCGAAATACCCTTTGTCCCGGTAGACCGTTTCTCCCGGTTTCGAGAGGTCAATACGACTGTCATGCAGCGACGCGGTCGTTGTTGCCACCCGTCGGATCAACTGCCATTCTTTGTCGATGAGGGTGTGAAGTTTATACCCGAACTGACTCTTTTTCCCTTTCTTCACCCAGGTGCCGTCCCGGCTCCGCCGGGTCCGTGCCTGATCGCCGCGGGGCGTATCAGCGGTCGCATGACCGGGATCGGCGGTAATGAACGTTGCATCCTGGATCACACCCCGGTGAATTCTCAGGCCGCGGGCATCGAGCTGCTGCTGGAGGTCGGTCCAGAGGTCGTCGATCATGCCGGCGTCGACCAACCGGTTCTTGAACGCTCAGATCGTCGAACGGTCAGGGATCGTGGCAGGATACCCAAGAAAATGGCGGAATGAGATCCGGTCCCCAGCCTGCCGTTCGAGCTCGTAGTCGGAGAGACCATACCACTGCTGCAGCACGAGCAGTTTCATGAGCACGATCACATCGGTATGCGGGCGACCGCCCTGGTCGGTGTCGCTCTGGTAGAGCGTGGACAACCGGGGACGAAACAGCTCCCAGTCAATCAAACCTTCGATCTCATTGAGAGGGTCACCACGGGCGGCGATGGACGCATACTCCTGGTGGAGAAAAAAGTGCCCGAACGTGCTCATCCAGAAAGATCGATCGAAGAGTGGATAAAGGTGAGCTGGGTTTTGTCGCTATTCTCCCTCGTTTGCTAGTTCCATCATATCAATCGTCCGTATCCTTTTTGGTAGTGTGCTAAAAGTGATGTAAATTCTCAATGGCCCTGAATCCAACCTGGATTTGAAGAAAGGAGAACCAGGGCCATGATCCCGTTATCAATCATCGAAGATTTTCTTACCGACCAATCAGAAGGGATGCGTGCCGTCATCACCTGGTTCCTGAACCTGGTGATGCAACTCGAAGCGCTCCAGCAAGCCGGCGCTGACCGTCATGAGCGGACACCGACCCGGACTGCGCATCGGAATGGCACTCGCGATCGAACCCTCGTCACCCGGTATGGCGATCTCGTCCTCGCCAAACCGCAGTTCAGAGAGAGACCGTTCGAGACCCAGGTCTTCGGACGGTATGCCCGGGTTGAGAAGGCCCTGGTGAACGCGGTCGCCGAATCGTATCTCCAGGGCGTCTCGACCCGGAAGGTCGAGGCGATCATCTCGCAGTTGGGGATCGACCAGCTCTCACCCTCCTCGGTATCGCGGATCGCACAGGACCTCGATCGCGAAGTCCAGGAATTCTTCACGCGAACGATCGAGCAACCATTCCCGTATCTTTTTCTCGATGCGTCCTATTACACAGTCCGTGACGGTCCACGGTATGTCTCGAAAGCACTCCTCGTGACGGCAGGTGTCCGGGACGATGGGTACCGTGAGATCCTCGGAGCCACGATCGCGGACTGCGAGAACGAGGCGTTCTGGTCCGGATTCTGTGACGACCTGAAAGAGCGAGGATTGACGGGGGTTCAGCTCGTCATCTCGGATGGCCATCGGGGCAGCCAGGCGGCCGTCAGCACGGCCTTCCTGGGGGCCTCCTGGCAGATGTGCCAGGTGCACACGACCCGAGCGGTGCTGAGAAACGTCTCGAAGAAGGACCAGCGCGAGATCGCCGACCTGCTGCGGGAAGCCTACGGCAACATACGGCGACTCCAGGAGTGTGCCGATGACCTTGCTGTACGAGGATATCAGAAGGCGGCAACGACGATTGAACGGTTTCTTCCGGGACTCCTGAACTACACAGCCTTCCCGAAGGCGCATCAGAAACGGATCCGGACGACCAATGTCATGGAACGAATAAACCGGGAGCTGAAACGGAGAACCCGGGTCGTCGGAGCGTTCCCCTCCGATCAGTCGTTGGTGCGGCTCGCTGGATCGATCCTCAGGAACATCAACGAGGAGTGGGTTACTGGTAAAAGATATTTGCTGATGGACGAGTGATGATGATCCGGGGAAAATAGGGTCCGAGGGAAATTACAGCACTTCTGAGACGCTACCTACACCAACGTTCGAATCACGCACCTCTGGTTCATTCGTCGAACAGCCCGGAGCGAAGTGCAGGGCATTTTCTCCAGCGGCGCCGCGCTCCGGTTGATGGCGAAGGGCACCAGCGGACGTCGGGGATATCTTCTGGCCTACTGCTCTAGACCTGAATCGGAGCGCCGGAGCCGCATATCGTACCGTGTAGGTAGTCGCTCTTGAGGATAGCTCGGAACACTCAGACCTCGCCGCTCTGAACGAAATCTCTTGAGCATCGGTCCTCCTGTCCTTTTGGTTCCCCCCACGTCTTTCCACACTATCTGATCGCGA
>Ga0209722_1000279_pt1 | contig 60220 bp, 51 predicted proteins | sample BioC12SIPDNA_2_FD_185745 | JGI IMG/M metagenome (GOLD analysis project Ga0209722, IMG submission 185745) | Anaerobic biogas reactor microbial communites from Washington, USA - Biogas_R1_A C12 SIP DNA (SPAdes) (version 2) | ecosystem: Engineered > Bioreactor > Anaerobic > Unclassified | place... | reverse complement strand
GGCACTGGACTTATATAGTGACGAAAAATCCGGCATGGACGGATTTGACAAAGCTGATATTGGAACGGCTATATCAGCTGTATCAGAACAACAAACGAGGCTCAAGGAATACCATAAAGTATTATGGCAGATCTTTGATGGCATTGATAAGAACGAAACCAGTGCCAATGTATGGCAGGAGCAGTTACGGGAATACGATACGCGAAAACATTTTTACACAAGGCTTGCCGCTTTTGCCAAGATGATGGACTTTTTATATTCCAGTTACGATTTGTTTGAAGCGGTTGGATATGAGCAAAGCGAGGAGTTCAGGAAAGATTATCTGTTTTTCAAGAAGCTGAAAGACAGTGCTTCATTACGTTTTAACGATAGCGTGGCTTTTTCCAAGTATGAAGGTGGCATTCGTCAACTTCTTAATACCTATGTCAATGCCGAAGATGCAAAGATTATTATTGAGCCTTTGGATATTCTTAACAAGGATAAGATGGAAGAACAGCTTGTGCAATTAGGGCCAAAAGAAGCAAAGGCTGAGGCTATACAAACCAGACAGGTGGAAGTTCTTGAAAGCAGAAGGTATGATGACCCCGTTCAATACATGACTTTTATGGACCGTATCAATGAGACGATTAGCGAATATATGGCTGAGCGCAACAGCGAAAAATATCTTTCCGAGATGGATAGAATTGCGGAAGACTACCGGGAAGGCCGCAGTACAATTGATTATCCGGAACATATTGTGGATGATGGAGCGGCAAAGACTTTTTATGGTTCGATTAATAGCGGAGTGAAAAAGGCAATAGGAACATCGCCAGATGTCAGTTTAAAGGAATCTCTTGGCCAATTAGCTCTTGAGGTAAAGGCGATCATCGCAGAAAACGCGAAACGTGACTGGCGGGATAATGTGGTTGTGCACCGGAATATTAAGAAATATTTAGATGATTTGCTATTTGACTTTATTGAAGACAATAAGCTTGACTGGTCATTAGATACCATTGATATTGTAATTGATGAGATTATGATGGCTGCAAAGAAGGTGTATTAAGCATGGAAATATATGATGTCCTCTTACCGGAATTAAAAACTACAATTCCTGTATTAATTGAGCGTAAAAAGATGAAAACCTGTCGCCTGAAGGTTTTCCCTGATAAAACGGTTAAGTTCTCTGTGCCTGAGAGTACTCCGCAAATATGGATTGAAAAATATCTCGATAGTAAAAATCAATGGCTGAGTAAAAAAATACAGGTTTTTGAGCAAACCAAAGGATATGCTGCGACAGATGAAATCCGCAGTGGTATTTCTATCCGCTACTTAGGAGAAGACTTAATTTTCGTTGTTTCTCAAAGTAATAGAAATGTGGTGTATAAAGAGGGAAAAATTCTTCATATCTGTGTGCCTGATATAAATGATCGGGATAGAATATTTGCACAGTTTGATAAATGGTGGCGAAGAGAATCCCTGAAGGTTCTCCATGCTCAAGTTGAAAAGCTGTACCCGATTATAGAGAAGTATAAGGTCGACAGGCCAAGAGTAATGCTTCGGAAAATGAAGACTTTGTGGGGAAGTTGCAGTCCGCAAAGAGGCGTAATTACATTTAATCAATACCTCACAAAAGCAACTCCTGCTTGCATTGAATACGTGGTTCTTCATGAGCTTATACACTTTTTATACCCAAATCACAGTAAACAGTTTTATGATTTTCTCAGCAGTTACATGCCAGATTGGAAAGAACGTAAGAGAATACTTGATCAATATGTGGTTCATGGCCTATAACAAATTAGTGGCAATATAATATCAACAAAGGATTATATAGTTCCAAAGATATTGATAACAGATACAATAAAAATACCACAATATTCCTTAGCTACAATTCTGCAAAGATTGAAAATAACTTGCAAGGATAACCTGATGGGAATATAAACCATATATAACAGCGAAAATCCATAAAATTCAGCGTTATCTGCGTCTATTTAATTACTAAGGGAATTTATGCTTGCAGGATACTTTTAGTTGCATAGCGAATACTAATGTATAACTCGACCGTGTAACCGGTAATACTTTTGGTAAATATATTTACAGGGAGCGATATACATTGTCGGTAGATAGTACACCCATCCCTATTCGTCGTGCAAAAAAATTACCCAGGCTGAAAAACAGCTATGAGGACAGGCATACGCTGGAAGATTTGCTGGCCGGTTTTATTACCAGTATTGTAGAAAAACTCAGTGATATTGAAAAATACAGTTTACAAGCCCAAACGGATAATTTATCGCCGGATAGTTTAAGGGAAGAAATGAAGCAGTTACAGGATCAAATAAGCAGTCTTAAAAAAAAACTAACTGAAATCGAACTTAAAGGTTAATGGATTATAACCTTCATAAGTTGACAGTAATACCTTGCTTTGTTAATATCATGGTGTAAATGAATACACGAAAACTTCGAAAGTGTGTCTAGGGTTCCGCATGGCTTTTATGGACTGGACCAAGTGACACAGGTGTTCACTTTATGAACACTACACCGTATAGGGATAAAAGCCCAGGCGGACAGGTTTCGTTCAGAAGCCTATCTGTCTGGGCATTATTTTATTTTATAAATGTATTTTGTGATTAGGAGGGGCTTTATGGTTAAAGTTGGAATTATTATGGGAAGTGATTCTGATCTGCCGGTTATGAAGGAAGCCGGAGACATGTTGGAGAAATTCGGGGTTTCCTATGAATATAAAGTATGTTCAGCACATCGTTTGCCTTATCAGACGGCTGAATTTGCTTCCGGTGCTATTGAACGGGGTATGCAGGTAATAATTGCCGGAGCAGGCGGAGCTGCTCATTTACCGGGAGTAGTGGCTGCATATACTATTTTGCCGGTTATAGGTATACCCATAAAGACCAGTACCCTGTCCGGAGTGGATTCTCTTTATTCAATAGTACAGATGCCCAAAGGTATCCCGGTCGCTACGGTAGCTATTAACGGCAGTGCCAATGCAGCATTGCTGGCCTTGCAAATACTGGCACTTCAGGATGATACAATTAAAGCTCAATTAAACCAATACCGTTCAGATATGGCAAATGAAGTTCTGGCCAAAGATAAACATTTACAGGAAGTTGGTGTGCAGGTTTACCTTAACGAAAAAGGGCAGAATAAATAAAACGATAGAACGCGTAAAAGGGCAGCGATAAAGATAAGCGATTATTGCTGAGAAAGAATTGGGAGGAGGACAACAGGATGAATTATGCACCGGAGGATAAATTCAGGGACGAATGCGGAGTTTTTGGAATTTATATTAATAATCCCGAAAATCTCAGTGATGCTGCCCGTACAACTTTTTATGGCTTATATGCACTACAGCATCGGGGTCAGGAAAGTGCCGGTATTGCAGTTTCTGATGGTACAAAGATTGAATTACACAAGGGGGTTGGTCTGGTATCAGAAGTTATGAACCCTGAGCATATAGATAAACTTCAGGGACACATAGCCATGGGCCATGTGCGTTATTCGTCCACGGAAGAAAGTGGACTAATCAATGCCCAACCTCTGGTTTTTCACTATTTGCATGGTATGATTGCCCTGGCTCACAACGGTAATCTGGTTAATACCACTGAGCTGCGCAAACGGCTGGCAACTTATGGCTCAGTTTTTCAGACCACAACGGATACAGAAATTGTAGCCAATCTGCTGGCACGCTATTCTCAGGATAAATTGGAAGATTCTCTGGCTAAATGTCTGATTGATATGAAAGGCGCTTTTGCACTTATTATCATGACGGAGAATGCACTGATAGGAGTCCGTGATCAGTTAGGAATCAGGCCGTTATGTCTGGGAGAATTAAATGGAAATTATGTATTATCTTCCGAATCAGCAGCCCTGGATACTGTTGGGGCCGATTATATTCGTGATATCGAACCCGGGGAAATAGTAGTTATAAGCGAAAATGGATTAAATTCCATGAAGGTAATGAAGTCTGCCGGCAGAGCGCACTGCATTTTTGAATACATCTATTTTGCCCGTCCGGACAGTACCATTGATGGTATAAATGTTTACCGCTCCCGGCGAGAAATTGGTATGCAACTGGCTCGTGAATACAACAATCTGGATGCGGATCTGGTCATATCGGTACCTGATTCCGGAACTGCTGCTGCACTGGGTTTTGCTGAACAGGCGGGGTTGCCATTTGAAGAAGGATTAATGAAAAACCGCTATATAGGTAGAACTTTTATCCAGCCTACTCAGAAGATGAGAGAACTGGGAGTGCGGTTAAAACTAAATGCTATCCCTAAAATTGTTAAAGGCAAAAGAATTATTATGGTAGATGATTCTATCGTGCGTGGTACTACCAGCAAGCAGATAATACAGATGTTACACACAGCCGGTGCCTCGGAGGTGCATATGGCAGTTGCCTCCCCGCCAACCTGTTATCCTTGTTATTATGGCATTGATACCTCCCGTCAGGATGAACTGATTGCCAACCAGATGACTACGGAAGAAATTCGTAAATATATCGGGGCAGATAGTCTGCAATACATCAGCATGGAAGGAATGTTATCCGCCTTGAAACAGGATGAACCTTTCTTTTGTGCAGCTTGTTTCACCGGGGATTATCCAATAATACCTGAAGACTAAGTTTTCGGATGGGATTACTGCAATATTTAAATTATTATCTGCAGAATTCAGCTATTAAAAATAGGAAGGCTGAGGAGGGTTTAAATATGGAAAAGGGACTTACTTACCGACAGGCAGGGGTGGATATAGATGCTGCCAACCAATCAGTTGAACAAATAAAAAAATGGGTGCAAAAGACCAGGCGAACGGAAGTATTGGCTGGTATTGGTTCTTTTGGCGGATTTTTTGCGCTGGACAACAGTCGCTACCGGGAACCGGTTCTGGTATCCGGTACCGATGGAGTAGGCACTAAAGTCAGCATTGCCCAGAAAATGGGTGTGCATGATACGGTAGGTATCGATTTGGTAGCCATGTGTGTTAACGATATTCTGGCTCATGGTGCAGAACCGTTGTTTTTCCTGGATTATATTGCTCTGGGTAAACTGGAACCTGATCTGGTGGAGGCTTTAGTCAAAGGAGTAAGTCAGGGTTGTATTGAAGCCGGGTGTGCTCTTGTCGGCGGAGAAACTGCTGAAATGCCTGGGTTGTATGCTGCCGATGAGTATGATTTGGCCGGTTTTACGGTCGGAGTAGTAGAACGTTCTCTTTTAATTAATGGGGATGATGTAAAAGCTGGAGACACGGTTATCGGGCTGCCTTCATCGGGAATACACTCCAACGGATACTCTTTAGCCCGCAAAGTTTTATTGGAAAAGGCCGGTCTGGATTTAGGTCAATATATAGATGAGCTGGGCAAAACCCTGGGTGAAGAATTACTTACCCCTACTCAGATTTATGTAAAACCGATTTTGGACCTGATACAACAAGGAGTAAAAATTGCCGGTATGGCTCATATAACCGGTGGAGGAATTCCTGAGAATTTACAGAGATGCATACCTGAAGGATTGGGGGTACTAATTGATAGCAAATCCATTAAAACGCCGGTTATTTTTAAAATGATTGCCCGACTGGGGCAGGTGGAAACCGAAGAAATGTACCGTACTTTTAACATGGGTATTGGGTTTATTTTAATAACTTCACCAGAGCAACAAGACAACGCGTTAAAGTGCTTGCGTAATAAAGGACAATACCCTATAGTAATAGGGAAGGTTACTGATTCATTTGAAGGGATAACGATTGAATGAAACAGATAAGGCCGGCGGGACAGCTTAATATGGCCGTACTGGCATCGGGACGGGGCAGTAACTTTGACGCTATTTGCGAGGCTATAGAACGACATGAATTGGATGCCGGAATTAAGCTTTTATTAAGTGATAAACCTGCTGCTCCGGCTCTGGAAAAAGCAAAAAACAGGGGTATTATAGCTCAGGCTGTTGAACCGCACAATTTTATCAATCGCAGTGCCTATGAAAACGAATTAGTACGATTAATGAAAGAACAACAGGTTGATATGGTAGTACTGGCCGGTTACATGCGGCTGGTGGGAGCGGTGATTTTAGACAATTATCCCAACCGGGTTTTAAATATTCATCCGGCATTATTACCCGCCTTTCCTGGCCTGAATGCTCAGAAGCAAGCCCTTGACTATGGAGTTAAATATAGTGGTTGTACTGTACATATTGTGGATACAGGTATGGACAGCGGACCAATTATTCGCCAGGCGGTTGTGCCGGTACTGGATAATGATGATGAGGAAACTTTAAGCAGGCGTATTTTGGAACAGGAGCACCGGATTTACTGGCAGAGCCTGCAGTTATTTGCCGAAGGCCGTGTATATCTTGACGGCCGTCGGATAGTGATAAAGACTGATGTGTAGAGTGTTAATGGACACAGATTTCAGATTTAATGGATTTACACAGATATTTTCTATAAGGATTTGCCTTTTATTCTCCACAATTAATGTCGCAGGTTTAATATAAAAAGGCTTACTTCAAAATATAATCTAACTTATATAAATAAGAGTTTTGCATAATTCTCTTTTCTTTAATTATCATATTACTTTTAAAATGTCATCCTGAGCGGCAGTGAAGGATCTATGGCACTTACGAGACTCCCCCTGAGGGACTACACTCTTGGGTACTACTGATACACCCTTCCGGGTGTGATTAATGTTGCTGATACATCCTACCGGATGTAATTAATGTTCTCAGAGTGACAGTATTGAAGGATTTATTTGATTATGCAAAACTCTCAAATACCTGAAGCAAATATAGCCAATAAAAGAATCCGTGATAATCTGTGCCCGAAGGGTCTGTGTTATCTGTGTCTAAATAAAATATCAATCGAAAACCAGGGAGGATTAACAAATGAAAAGAGCATTGATTAGTGTATCGGACAAAACCGGAGTAGCGGATTTTGCCCGGGGGTTGTCAGCATTGGGGTTTGAGATTATATCTACCGGGGGCACCTATAATACTTTGCAGGAAGCCGGTGTAGATGTGCGTAAAGTAGCTGATATTACCGGGTTTCCCGAAATTCTGGATGGTAGGGTTAAAACTTTACACCCCCGAATTCATGGAGGGATTTTGGCCAGACGCACTGCAGACCATCTGTCTCAATTAGCCGAACATGATATTACCGCCATTGATCTGGTCGCAGTAAACTTATATCCGTTCAGACAAACGGTAGCTAAACCAGGAGTGACTTTGGAGGAGGCTATTGAAAATATTGATATAGGCGGACCTTCGATGGTAAGGTCAGCTGCTAAAAACCATGCCGATGTAATCGTGGTAGTCAAGCCGGAAAGATATGGCGATATTCTTAAAGCTTTGCAGGATAACGGCAATATTGATTTGGATTTTAGGCGTCAGCTGGCCCTGGAGGCTTTTGGGCATACAGCTGCTTATGATGCCATGATAAGCAACTATCTGGCAGGTATAACTGACACTCCATTCCCGGATAATTTTGTGCTGGCAGGAGAAAAGGTATATGAGTTGCGTTATGGGGAAAACCCCCATCAGAAAGCCTGCTTTTATCGGGATATGTCAACATCAGCCGGCCTGGCAGATGCCCGCCGGTTAAACGGCAAGGAACTGTCATATAACAACATTATTGATACGCAGGCTGCCTGGCAATTGGCAAAGGAATTTAAACAGCCTGCCTGTGTAATTATAAAGCACACCAATCCCTGTGGAACTGCGGTGGCTGACACAGTGGAAGAAGCTTATGACAAGGCTTTTGGGGCGGATCCGGTATCAGCGTATGGGGGTATAATTGCTTTTAATCATGAATTGGATGAAAAGACGGCCGCAAAAGTTGCAGAGCCTTTTATGGAAGTCATCATTGCCCCGTCTTACTCACCAGGGGCACTGGAAATTTTAAAGGCCAAAAAGAACTTAAGATTACTTGAGTTACCTTTAAATTGTAATCAGGATCTTCAGGTGCGTACAGTTGAAGGTGGTCTGGCAGTACAGGGTTCCGATTGGGAAGAGCTGGATATTAATAAGCTGCAGGTAGTAGCCGGGCCTCAACCAGGTGAAGAGGTGATGGCAGACTTGTTGTTTGCCTGGAAAGTTGTAAAACATGTAAAATCCAATGCCATTGTATTGGCTGGTAAACAGGTTACTCTGGGGGTTGGTGCCGGACAAATGAACCGGGTTGGTTCGGCTAAAATAGCTTTGGAGCAAGCAGGTGATAAGGCGCGGGGAGCAGTTTTGGCTTCGGATGCTTTCTTTCCTTTTAAGGATACGGTGGAACTGGCAGCTCAATATGGTGTGACCGCCATAATACAACCGGGAGGTTCAGTGCGTGATGAGGAAAGCATTCAAGCTTGTCAGGAACATAATATTACCATGATATTTACCGGAGTTCGCCATTTCAAACACTAAAAGTGATTATGTTTAGACCAGGGAGGTATTTATGGGGAAGAAAGTTCTCGTAATTGGTCAGGGTGGACGGGAAAATGCGCTGGTATGGAAACTGGCGCAGAGTCCTGAAATCGAAAAACTATATGCAGCACCGGGCAATCCTGGTATGGCCCGTTATGCTGAGTGTATTCCTATGGCTGTACAGGAAGAGGAAAAATTATTGGAGTTTGCTGTAAAAGAGGGCATTGATTTGACGGTGGTAGGTCCGGAGGACCCGTTAATGGCAGGTATGGTTGATTTATTCAATGAACACGGCCTCCTGGTTTTTGGCCCAACTGCAGCAGCAGCCCGTTTGGAAGGCAGTAAGGTTTTTTCCAAAAATTTAATGAAAAAATATAACATTCCTACCGCTGCCTATGAAGTATTTACTGATTATAATTCCGCCTGTGCTTTTGCCCGCAGTTTTACTGATAACGGACGCAAGGTAGTGATTAAAGTTGATGGTTTAGCCGCCGGCAAGGGTGTAGTAGTGGCTGAAAACCGGGAAGACGCTGAACAGGCTATTTCGGCTGCCATGTTGGAAAAAACTTTTGGTGAGGCGGGACAGGCGATTGTTATTGAGGAATGTTTGCAGGGTGAAGAAGTAAGTGTATTCTCCCTTAGTGACGGACAGCGCACTATGTTTTTAGTTTCTGCTCAGGATCATAAAAGAGTCTTTGACAACGATGAAGGGCCTAATACCGGAGGTATGGGGGCATACATAAATCCGCCTGTTTACACTGCCGAGCTGCAGCGCCGGGTGGAAGAGACCATAATCACCCCTACTATTAAAGCAATGGCCAGTGAAGGATGTCCTTTCCGGGGAGTCCTGTATACCGGTCTCATGATTACTGATGAGGGACCCCAGGTACTTGAATATAATGCCCGTTTTGGTGATCCGGAAACCCAGGTAATTATGCCGGTTATTCAGGGAGATATTCTGCCGCTTTTTGAAGGTGTGGCCCGCGGTAATATTGAGGGACAAAAGGTAACAGTAGAATCTGGTGCCTGTGTATGTGTAGTGCTGGCTTCAGGTGGTTACCCGGGAAATTATGAAAAAGGAAAAGTTATAAGCGGATTGGAAGCTCTGGATGATAATACGATGGTATTTCATTCCGGTACTGCTATGCTGGATGGGCAACTGGTAACGGCAGGTGGCCGGGTTATGGCTCTCAGTCGAAAAGCGCCTTCGATGAGTGAAGCATTGGAACAGGTTTATAAAGAAATTAATAAAATTAGTTTTAAAAATATGCATTTTCGTAAAGATATTGGCAAAAGAGCGTTAAATCGGGAGGAAGGGTAATGATGGTTAATATCTGATTTAGTATTATTACAGGGATATGAGGTCAATTAATTATAAGAAGCTGGCAATAAGGAGGGGGCAGGTTTGGTTACACTGGAAACGGTAAAAGCAAGTCCTATGGTAGAACAATTTATGTTAATGGGTAATGATTATATAGGTAATATTGGTGCCATAGAACATAATTTAAATCATGCTGAGTTAACTGCCAACTTATGTTATGAAATACTAAACACGCTGGGTTATCCGGAAAGAGAAGCGGAGTTGGGCAGAATAGCCGGTTATCTTCATGATATAGGTAATCTGGTTAATCGTTACGGTCATGGTATGTCAGGAGCAGTAATAGCTTTTTACATCCTCATTGATCTGGGTATGGATCCGGTTGAAGTTGCTACGATTATGGGGGCTATTGGTAATCATGATGAATATGCCCACGGCAAGTGCGTAAATAATGTGGCAGCAGCACTTATTCTGGCTGATAAATCAGATGTACATCGATCGAGGGTGCGTAAAACCGATCTGGGGTCTTTTACTCCCCGGGACCGGGTTAATTATGCGGTTACCCATTCGGAACTATTATTAAATCCCGAAGAAAAAATTATAACTCTGAAAATAGAGATTGATACTGAGGTTTGTTCAGTAATGGAGTACTTCGAAATATTTATGACCAAGATGTTAATGAGCCGAAGGTCAGCTGAATATTTAGGCTGTGAATTTGAACTGGTGATCAACGAAAATAGATTGTTATAGAGTAATGATTTGAATAGGGGGGACGATATTTTGGTATTTTCACCAAACTGGAGAGATGAGAACACAGATTTACTCGTTAAAGCTATTATTACTCTGAAGAATGAGGATGATGCCTATCGTCTGCTGGATGATTTATGTACCATCAGCGAGGTGAAAGCCTTGGCGCAACGCATACAAGTGGCCAGATTATTACACTCTGATATCACTTACAACTCGATCGCCAGTACAACCGGAGCCAGTACAGCTACCATAAGCAGAGTAAAGCGTTGCCTGAATTATGGAGCCGACGGCTATAAAAGAGTATTAACCTATTTGGATGAGGAGAGAACATAATGAAAAAACGAGAAATCCCTAAGGGATTAAGAGATTTTCTGCCTGAAGAAGTGAAAGCCAGAAGAAACATGGAAAATAAGGCTTCCCGTTTATTCAACAGCTATGGCTATCAGGAAGTGGCTACCCCAACTTTTGAGTATTTGGAAGTCATTGAGTCCGGAGCCGGTCATCATATAAGAGAAGATTTATTCCTGTTTATGGACCGGGATGGGGGGATTGTATCTTTACGACCGGAGATGACGGTATCACTGGCTCGTCTGGCTGCTACTCATCTGCGTGACCGGAGAACTCCCCAACGCTTATATTATATGGCTAATATGTTTCGCCAGGTTCAGCCCCAGAAGGCGCAATATCGTGAGTTTTGGCAATTAGGCGTAGAATTACTGGGTGCTTCCGGAGTCTGGTCTGATGCGGAAGTTATTACTGTAGCAGCCAATTCACTGCTCGAATTGGGATTAAAAGATTTTAAGATTAGCCTAAACCAGATTGATATTTTTAATGGTTTATTGGAGCAGAGCAATCTGGCAGACGACGAACAGGAACTAATACGCTATTTCGTAGAAAGCAAAGATCTGGTGGATTTATCAAATCTATTGGAAAAACTTCCCATGGATGATCAATTAAAAGAAAGCATTGCCTTATTGCCGGTGTTACATGGGGGGCTGGAGGTTCTGAAACGAATACCGGCGGCAGAGAAAAATCGTAAGACGGCCGAAGCCATAGATGATTTAATAAAGGTTTATGAAGCTTTACAGGTGTTTGGGATTAATGAACATATTGTTGTTGATATGGGAGTTTTAAGAAACCTTGATTATTATACCGGAATTGTATTTGAAGGGTATTCACCTGATTTGGGTTACGGATTATTAGGGGGAGGACGCTACGATAATCTGTTGGGGCATTTCGGTTACGATTGTCCGGCTACCGGTTTTGCCCTGGGTATGGATCGGCTGGCTTTGGTGCTGCGTAAACAGCCAGGCAAAAAAGAGGAACTGCGATATATAGTCGGGGGAACTGATCTTAGTAAAATGGTAGTAGAAGCGGACCGCTTACGCGCTCAAGGTTTCATAACCGAATTGGATGTGGAAGGCTGTTCCCGGGAAGAGTTAAAGCAGAGATTAGCTAATTACCATGCGGAGCAAGAGTATAATCTGATATTTATTGATTAAATGTAAAGGGGATTAATATGAAAGAAAGATTAACCATTGCTTTGTCCAAGGGGACTTTGCTGGAACCAACCATAGATCTTTTCCGTCAGATTGGTTTACCCACCGAAGGACTAAGTGCTGATAGCCGTAACATGGTATTTACATATGATAACCCTGAAGTCACCTATATTATGTGCCGGCCTACCGATGTGCCCACTTATGTCGAGCAGGGAGCGGCCGATTTAGGTTTGGTGGGTAAGGATATAATTGTTGAACAGGGTAAAGATGTATTTGAATTAGTGGATTTAAAGTATGGCTACTGCAGATTTGTGGTAGCAGTTCCAGGTGAACGCCAGGGTATTGCTTTAAAGGATTTGAATTATAAACGGGCAGCTACCAAGTTCCCGGTAGTGGCGGAACAGTTTTTCCGCAGTCAGGGTTTACAGGTGGAAATCATTAAACTGCATGGCAATATTGAACTGGCTCCGATTATGGGTTTATCCGATATGATTGTTGATATTGTTTCCACCGGGCGGACTCTGCGGGAAAATAACCTGGTGGAGCTGGTTAAAATAATGGATTCTACTACCAGATTAATTGGCAATCGGGTTAGTTATCGTACCAAACATGAGCTTATTCAACCTATGGTGGAAACTATTCAGGATTATATGAAAGGTGGAATGTTAAGTGATAATTAAACGGTTTCAAGCCTTTAGTCAGGAATTATTGGATTTTTTACAAAGTAATTACGAGGACATGAAAACCTTTGAGCAACAGGTAGCAGTTATCGCCGAACAGGTAAGGACCAGGGGAAACCAGGCACTTTTTGATCTGACTAATCGTTACGATGGAGCCAATATTACTGCGGAGAATTTTCTGGTATCTGACGAAGAAATTGAGGAAGCATTTGAACGGGTTGACATTGATTATATTTTTGCTTTGCGGCAGGCTATTGATAATATCGCCCTGTTTCATGAACGACAGATGAGAACCTCATGGATGGAGACTGATGAGTATGGCAATGTAACCGGACAAATGTTTCGTCCTTTACAGAGAGCCGGGATCTATGTTCCCGGCGGAACAGCAGCTTATCCTTCTTCAGTATTGATGAATGCGATTCCTGCTCAGGTAGCCGGAGTAGAAGAGATTGTTATGGTTAGCCCCCCGGGCAGGGATGGTAAAATGAATCCTTACACCCTGGTGGCAGCAGCAGAGTTAGGTATCGAGGAAATCTATAAAGTAGGGGGAGCCCAGGCAGTGTTTGCGCTGGCCTGGGGTACAGAAACCATAAAACCGGTAGATTTAATCAGTGGACCGGGTAATATCTATGTTACCCTAGCGAAAAAAATGGTTTATGGAGATGTGAATATTGATATGCTGGCCGGACCCAGTGAAATACTCATCGTGGCTGACCGTAATGCAAATCCGGAATTTGTAGCGGCTGATATGATGTCCCAGGCAGAACATGATGTATTGGCTCGTAGTATTCTGGTAACTGATGATGTACGGTTAATCGATAAAGTGGAAAAAGAACTGGAGCGGCAGATGCAGCAACTGGAACGCCGGAATATAATTGAAAAATCACTTAATACTTATGGCGCATTTGTTATAGCTGAAGATATGGAGGAAGCCTGCCGGGTAGCTAATTTGATAGCTCCGGAGCATTTGGAATTAATCGTAGAGAATCCTTTTGAATGGTTAAGCCGGATTCATAATGCCGGAGCTATATTTATGGGGTCTTATACCCCCGAACCGGTAGGAGATTATTATGCCGGACCCAATCATATATTACCAACCGGAGGTACGGCCCGGTTTTATTCACCGGTTACCGTTGATACTTTCCGTAAATCCTCCAGTATTATTTATTATTCCCGTGAGGGTATAGCCGAAAGTGCAGATGATATTATTAAATTGGCTACCGTGGAAGGGTTAACGGCCCATGCCAATTCAGTCAAGGTAAGAAAGGAGAAAATCAATGCCGAATAGTTTAAACCGGACAGCAGAAATCAAGCGCCAGACCAGGGAGACTGATATAGATTTGCGTCTGGAAATGGATGGAACCGGCAATTGCGACATTGATGTTCCGATACCATTTCTGGGCCACATGCTTACTCTTTTTGCGGTACATAGTCTCTGCAATCTTCGGTTGACTGCCAAAGGAGATATCGAGGTAGACGATCATCATTCCGTAGAAGACATAGGTATTTGTCTGGGACAGGCCTTGAAAGAAGCTGCCGGTGATAAAAAAGGAATAAATCGTTACGGGGAGGCAACCATTCCGATGGACGAGGCCCTTGTTCGCGTAGTGTTGGATTTTTCCGGACGCGCTTATTTGTCCTATAATGTTGAGCTGGAAAATGCCAATATTGGCAATCTGGCCACTGAAAACATACAGGAATTTTTTCAGGCGCTGGCCTCGTCAGCCGGTATGAATCTGCATATTGACAGGTTGCGCGGAACCAATACCCATCATGTTATCGAGGCAACTTTCAAAGCATTTGCCCGGGCATTAAAAATGGCGCTGACCATTGACCCTCGTATGGAAGGTGTCTGGTCCAGCAAAGGTAAATTATAAGAGGCAAACTTCAGCTGACAGGAGAGGAACAAAATAACATGATAATATATCCCGCCATTGACTTAAAAGAGGGGGAATGTGTCAGACTGGTTCAGGGCAGAGCGGAGAATAAAACAGTTTATTCCCGGCAGCCTGCCCAGGTGGCACTTCAATATGAACAGGAAGGTGCCGAGTGGTTGCATGTGGTGGACCTGGATGGTGCTTTTAGCGGCAGTCCAAAAAACCTTGAGGCTATAAAGGCTATTGCAGGTGCGGTTTCAATACCTTTTCAGGTAGGGGGTGGATTACGAACCGCTGAAGATATAGATCGCTTATTGAAGGCAGGGGCTGCCCGCGTTATCATTGGTACCCGGGCAGTACAGAATCCGGAATTTATTTCTGATATGATACAGCAGTTTGGAGCTGAAAAAATTGTTTTGGGTATAGATGCCCGCGATGGAATGGTAGCTGTTGAGGGGTGGGTTACCACCTCAGAGTTGGATGCGGTAGAGTTTGGAAAACAAATGCGGGAATTAGGTGTTATCAGAGCAGTTTTTACAGATATTGCCCGTGATGGGCTTTTAAGTGGCCCTAATTTTGAACGCACCAAAGAAATGGCAGAAAAAACCGGATTAAGAATAATTGCCTCCGGGGGTGTATCTACGGTAGAAAACATTTACCACCTAAAATCCATGCAATCTATTGGAGTTTCCGGAGCCATTATCGGCAAAGCCATATATGATGGGAAAATAACGCTGGCACAGGCTTTGGAGGCTTCTCAATAAACTTTAGCTGAGGGGGATTTATTTATGTTGGCAAAAAGGATTATTCCCTGTCTGGATGTCCATAACGGCAGGGTAGTAAAGGGAATTAACTTTGTTAACCTGCGCGATGCCGGTGACCCGGTGGAATTTGCTGCCTATTATGCTGCTGAAGGGGCTGATGAAATAGTATTTTTAGATATCAGTGCCACCGTAGAGGAACGGCAAACCATGGTAGAAGCAGTGCGACAAACTGCCCGGGTAATTACGGTTCCCCTGGCAGTAGGCGGAGGTATTCGCAATATTGATGATATAAATAATCTGCTGGAAGCCGGGGCAGACAAAGTTTCAACTAATTCTGCTGCCATCAGGAATCCGGATTTAATTAGCGAGGCAGCGCGCAAGTTTGGAAGTCAACGCATTGTGGCAGCCATTGACGCTCGTCGTACTGACAATGGAAACTGGGAAGTATATATCAACGGGGGACAGGAATCCACCGGGATTGATGCGGTAGAATGGGCGCGTAAAGTAGAAAACCTGGGAGCTGGAGAAATTCTTTTAACCAGTATGGACCGGGACGGAACCAAAGATGGTTATGATATACCGTTGACAGCTGCAATTAGTGAGGCTGTAAATATTCCGGTGGTTGCTTCCGGGGGAGCAGGAAACCTTCAGCATTTGTATGAAGCCATTGAACATGGTGGCGCCGAGGCAGTTTTATGTGCCTCAATTTTTCATTTCCGCGAGTATACGATTCGGGAAGCCAAAGATTATTTACGCAGTAAAGGAGTAGCGGTACGCTATGATTACAACGGTTAAATTTGATCAAAACGGTTTGGTTCCGGCAATTATTCAAGATTATAGCAGTGGTCAGGTTTTGATGCTGGCCTATATGAATGAGGAGTCACTTAAAAAAACTATTGATACCGGTAAAACCTGGTTTTATTCCCGCAGTCGGCAGAGTTTATGGATGAAGGGTGAAACCTCGGGACATATTCAGGAAGTAAAAGAAATCAGATATGACTGCGACGAGGATACACTTTTGATATTGGTGGCTCAGACTGGAGTTGCCTGCCATACCGGTCATTATTCCTGTTTCTATCGCAATCAGGAAGGCAAAGAGCTGGATGCTGCCCGGTTTGATCCTGAACAAATATATGGCGGTAAAGAAGGCCCCGCCATTCTTAATGAACTATATGAGGTAATTACTGGACGAAAGGAGACCCGTCCGGACGGTTCCTATACCAGTTACCTTTTTGATAAGGGAATAGATAAAATACTTAAAAAGGTTGGCGAAGAAACTGCCGAGGTAATTATTGCTGCCAAGAATCCCGATAACTCAGAACTGGTTTATGAGACCTCGGATTTATTATATCATCTGCTGGTTTTGCTGGTAGAAAAAGGTGTAGATATATCGGAAATATTTACTGAATTACGCTCAAGGCGCTAATTAATCATTTTTCCCTGTCCTGAAGCATTATCTTATCCCGTATCATAAGTGGTACGGGATTAACTATTTACAGGGAAGATTTTTATAATTAATAATTCTCAAAGTGTGCATTAATTACAGTTGGCCGAATTAATTTGATTTATGTAATTGACAACTGAAAGCGGCGAAAAATATAATAGATGATATAGATATATATCGAAACGAGGGATTGTGTTGTTGGAATTCATTATTTTAGGTTCTTTGACTCTTGGTGATATGAGTGGCTATGAGATTAAAAAAATTATGAGTAACAGCACCGCTTTTTTTTCAAATGTTAGTGATGGCAGTATTTATCCAACTCTGAAACGATGTGAAGATAATGGCCTGGTCTGTTCCAGGGAGTTGGTTGAAAATGGGCGCTTTAAAAAGGTATATGAAATTACTGAGGAGGGGCGCAGAGTTTTTCTGGAGTGGATGCAAACACCGCTTAAGCCATTTATATTCAGGTATGAAATGCTAATCCGGATATTTTTTGCCCAAAATATTTCTGATAGTGAATTGATTAAGTTAATTGACCGGCATCTCGCTCAAATAATGGAGTTGGATAGCCGGTTACAGGAAATCGAGATGGGTCCAGCCAGAAATGTTGATGCTTTTCAAAAAACAACGTTGCGCTTTGGCCGGGATTTTTATGCGTTTTTAATTCAATGGTATGAGCAATGGAAATATGAGTTGGAAGGAAGTGATGGGGGGAATTCATGAATAATTCAAGCCAATAATAATTAAAGGAGGGATAAATTCCTATGGATTATGATGTAGTAGTTATTGGCGCAGGCAACGGCGGCTTGACGGCGGCTTGCTCTCTGGCCCAGAGGGGAGTTAAAACTTTGCTGCTGGAAAGACATAATGTACCGGGTGGATGTGCTACCAGTTTTTGCCGGGGTCGATTTGAATTTGAAGTTGCATTGCATCAGCTTAGTGGACTGGGCTCAGATGAAAAGCCTGGTCCGTTGCGTCATACCCTGAGCAAACTGGGCGTAGTTGATCAGTTGGAATGGGTGGAAATGGATAATCTGTACCGTCTGTTGGTGAGTGACGATTTGGATATTACGCTGAAAGCTGACCGTGTAGCCGCTATTCAAACTTTACAGGAGAGGTTTCCTGCAGAAAAGGATAATATAGCCGCTTATTTTGATTTGGTTTATCAGTTCTGTGTTGAGCTGATAACTATTTATAGCAGTCGTGATCAGGAAGCAACTCCGGAAAAGTATCCGGCTTATTTTGAATATGCACTGATGGATACGCAAAAGGTGCTGGATAAATTTTTTAGTGACCCTCTGCTCAAAATGGCAGTGTCAATTTATTGGGGATATACCGGTCTTCCCCCGACTAAACAGCCGTTTTCCGATATGGCTATGCTGTTGTTTTCCTACCTGGAATTAAAACCTTATCATCTTAAAGGTGGTTCCCAGGCACTTTCAGCTGCAATACTGGAGAAGTTTCTGGAGTCCGGAGGAGAAGTAAGATTTAATTGCGGAGCCGGAAAAATATTGGTGGAAGATGGTCGTGTAACCGGTGTGGTAACTGAACATGGAGAAACCATTACTACATCCTATATAGTTTCCAATGCTTCGACCATTTCAGTTTATACGGAGATGATAGAGCCGGAACATGTGCCGGCAGAACAATTGCAAAGGCTTGGAGGCAGTACGGTTGGTCCTTCCTCGGTTACCCTTTACATTGGTCTGGACTGTGAACCGCAGGAAGTAGGAATAAACGAAACCACTAATTTTCTATGTACTTCTATAGATATGGAAGATGCTTTTGCCGCCTGCTGGGAGATAGAGAGTCATGATGATTATACGCTGGTATCCTGCTACAATATATCTGATCCGGATATTTCTCCACCGGGTACCTCCCAGGTCTGTATTGTTGATCTCAAATACGGTGAGCCCTGGCTTACCATTCCACCTCATCAGTATTTCGAGCTAAAAGATAAAGTCGCCAGTCAGATTCTGGATCGTGTAGAGCACTATTTCCCAGGTTTTCGTGAACATATTGAAGAAATAGAAGTGGCTACTCCGATAACCCATATGCGATTTCTGGGTACACCCGGAGGTGCAATCTATGGCTTTGATCAATACGCCAAAGATAATAACATGTTTACACCTCCCAGATCCGTTATTAAAGGATTGTATTTTGCCGGAGCCTGGGCAGGTATGGGAGGTTTTCAGCCTACCCTAACCTCTGGAACTACAGCGGCCCGGCAAGTTTTAAAAGACATTAAACGGCAGGCGGGGGTGAAAATATGAGTATAAGTGAAATGCAGAAGATGATTAATGGACATGCCCGTATAGCAGAAGAACTGGAGATATGCCGTAAATACGGTATTGACTATTATTCACAGCGTGGCAAATGGACCCGGGCGGTAGAAAAATATCATCCCCGCCGATTGGAACTGCGTGTTTCCGAAAAGTTTGCGGAGAATGCCGATACCACTACTTTGCGGCTGGTATCCACCAATGGATATTTGCCGCCTTTCAGGGCTGGACAGTACATCAATCTGTTTGTTGAAATTGAAGGTATTTGCACCAGCCGCCCCTATAGTATTTCTTCATCTCCCACTCAAACTGCTTATTACGACTTGACGGTGCGGCGTATACCTGACGGTTTTGTATCTGATTATTTGCTGGATAAGGTTAATGCAGGAGATGTATTAACCTCAACCGGTCCGGCTGGTCATTTTTACTATAGTTCCATCTATCAGGGAAACGAACTGGTATTCCTGGCCGGAGGCAGCGGTATAACTCCGTTGATGAGTATGATTCGGGAAGTAACTGACCGTAACCTGGACAGAAATATTCATCTTATTTATGGGGTGCGTAAACCACAGGAAGCTATTTTTCATGAAGAATTACTAAAACGGTCCCAACGGCATAGCAATTTTATCTATGACCTGGCAGTGTCGGAACCGGAAGCTGGATATGAGGGTATAACCGGATATATTGGTGCTGATTTGATTAAACAACAAATGGGGGATGTAACCGGTAAAACTTTCTTCATCTGCGGTCCCCGTGAAATGTATTCCTTTTGTATTCCCGAACTGGAAAAGATGGGTGTTCCCGGCCGTCGAATCCGCAGGGAGTTATTCGGTACTCCGACAGAAGTAACCAAAGAGCCGGCCTGGCCGCAAGAGGTTAAAGCGGATGCTGAATTTACGGTTAAACTTGCCCGCGGACAGGTCATTAAGGCCCGGGCTTCTGAACCTTTATTAATAGCGTTGGAAAGAACCGGTATCGTGGTGGAAAACTGTTGCCGTTCCGGTGAGTGCAGTCTCTGCCGGGTAAAACTGCAGTCTGGCAAAGTATTTCAGCCTTCTGGTGCCCTGGTTCGCAAATCTGACCAGGAATCCGGTTATGTTCACAGTTGTGTAGCATATCCGCTGACTGATCTGGAGATATTGCTGTAAGAAAATCCAGTAGTTTTAAAAATAAAAAACACCCTCTCCAAAATATGGGAGGGTGTTTTTTATAACTTAGAACCTGATACTGCCCACCGGTTTCAGATCACTTAACTGATTGGCCATAATGGCCTGATTGGAAACCGTATACAGGTTGTTGCCCAGGTATAAGATTCTCTGGATGCTGCTATCCGGATTTGACCAGTAATCGCCGGCCTTCAGATAGTCCTCCTGGCTTAAATGGCTGATTCTTCCTTTGTATCTCAGCCCTCCATCCAGGCTGATGTTGTAAATATAGGCACCCTGGAAAGCAAAACTACCGTATGCAGGCAGAGAACCGGGAGTCTTTTTAATGTTAGACTTATCGACTTGGGCTAAGGTAATAGGAAAGGCCAGCAGATTCTTCTCGCGGGAGAATAAAAGCGCGCGGTGGTTTTGCAAAACCTCTGACTCGGTACCCCGGTCACCAATAATGACCTTATCCATTTCAACCGGGTTATTGTAATCAGTTACATCAAAAAGTGCCACCTTGATTCCCAGATAAAATGCCTGGGGCTGATCACCATAACCTTTCATTTCTATAGTATCCTTACCAATTCCGATAATATGATTTTCATCATAGGGGTGTAAATAATTACTGTAACCGGGAATTTTAAGCTTGCCCAGAATACCTGGTTTAGCCGGATCGGATAAATCAATGACAAACAGAGGGTCAACCGTACGGAAAGTTACCATATAGGCGCGTTTACCCATAAAACGGGCTGAATAAATTTGCTCTCCCGGAGCAATCATTTCAATCTTCCCTTTAATTTTCAGCTCATTATCAAGTACATAAATATTATTACTGCTGCCGGCACCCGATTTGCGGTCATACCATTCCGAAGTAGTGGCGATACGAAAATGGTTATCATATTCATCCATTGAAAATTGATTGAGTACTCTTCCCGGAACAGTTCCTGCGCCGGAATAATTTATCTGCTTATCCTTCAGGCTGAAACGATAAATCCGGGTGGATACAGTTGATGGGCTCTGTTCGGGAACAGCGCTGTCTCTAACAACCGGTACCTGCGGTGCAGAAGCCGGTATGGCAATATACAGGTTGTTAAGTGAGGCATATACATTTTCCGCGCTCCCCAGATAGGAATTTACCTGAGCGGGTTGATTGGGTTGGTCAATCGGCAGTGCTGCCGTTATAATATAGGAATTATAAGTACAATTGGGGAAATAATTTATCTTTTCACAAGCTATATCATTCAACACATTATTGGCTGCTGAGTCCCGATAAGCAGGTAGGGGAACAACCTCCTGCTCCTGACCGGGATAATAATTCAGATAGTCATTACTGATTAGATATACGGTTTGACCAATGCGGCGGGAAGTAAGATAATTACCTTTTAATTCCAGTTCGCGCGTTTTAACCAGATTAGTCTTATCACTCATATCATAGACAATTGCCCGGGCAGTTTCTTCCCGGTAATAAGGCGGCATAATATTTATTTCCTTAAGCGGCATAATTGGACGGGGGTTAATATATGATTCGGTATGTCCGGTGCCTATAAGTACCAGTCTGGTATCAGTAATATAAAAATCAACCGGATAAAAACTGTCATTGGAAAAATCCAGGCGCGACATCACCTGCATCTGGTCAGCCGGAACAGCTTTGGTAATAATTAAGGCATTATTATTAATTTGATAAATAAAAGTACCGTCAGTTTTAATCAGATCAGCTTCGTCTACTCCGGCTACCTGAACATTGGTCGAAGAGAATTCTTTTGACTGGCTCATATCTTGAGAAGCAGGTGCAGGGATCGCCTGGTCAATGGCCATATTTTTTGCCATGGTTCGATAATTGTAGCTATTCTCACTTAACAATTTGCGCAGGTGGTCCATAGACTTAACGGCAGGCAATTTGGACACAGTGCTATTAGCAGTAGTATTACTGGCAGTTACACGATCAAAATTAAATAATAAGCTTGTGGCTAATAGCACAATTGTTATCAGAACAATTAAGTACTTTGGCCGATTGGATTTATATGGATTCACCGTACCATCTCCTTTGTATTTGGTTACTATAGTTACGATAGTATTAATTAAATCTTTCACAGGTTGGGAATCAAAGCGTTAAAAGAATATTCACAATATTATGACAAAATATAGAGAAGACTACTAATTTATGTTATTATTAGAATGTAGAATAACTATATAATAACGAATTTAGCCCATAAAGTTGGTTTTTAATGCAATGTTATTCCGTTTCATATGATAACTATATAAAATAAGGAAGATAGTTCAAATCAATAACGATCAGATTTACGTGTTTATGAGTTAATAGCATAGCTGCAGGGGCGGTTTCCAACATTGATATGGTACGTATAAGGTTAAGTCCCAGGGGGAGGAATCACCATGTGCACAATGAATAAACGGGAAATTGAGAAACAACTGGCTAACCTGGTACAAACTATCGAACATGAGCGTGAAAATTTGGTCAAACTTGGTATGGAAAAAGGATTTCAAAACCTTGAAGTACTGGAAAAAAGCAGGTCGTTGGATCGGTTGCTTAATGAATATGAAAAATTAACTAAACTTAGATAACCAACAGGCATAATTATATATTCTGACGTTGATCAGCCACTTTTTTAAATCCTTTTCTTTGTCTTTTTATGGATATACAGGAAGTGGTTTGCCGGGAAATAGGCGTACCCATATTTAAGAATACGGTTAAATTGAAATAGATTAGGCTTGCCATCGGTATCCCCTTTGGTTTGATCGCTCTTGTCATTGTATTTGTATCTGGGATAAGCCGATTATATGCACTTAGACATAGATTACATTATTCGTGGGAAACAAACGGGACACAAATACGGATTACAAATTCGCACTCGGTTTTAATCATCAGACTTCCGTCAAAGGACTCCAGACGCGCGCGCATATTTTGGATGCCGTTTCCTTCCTTTGGAGGTTCGGAGGGGCAATAACCATTATTTGAGACGGTCATTTCATGGCCCGATCCCCCCTCATCGAAGCGCACAAAAATACGCGTTGCTCCGGCGTGCCGGAGGGCGTTGGAAAACGCTTCTCGCAATATTTTTACGAACACATCGGATATTTTATCCGACGCGGGTAACCGCCCCTCACGGACTATATCGATGCCTATAGTTCGGTAAAGCTGAACGAGCTGCTCCAACCGCACCTGCGGTGTAAGCTCTGGCTCATAAAACAAATCCTGTTCGATGCTCGCAAGGTGACCCTTAATTTCTTCAAACAGTTTCTCAACAGGCTTTTTATCCAGTCCCGAGAGCAAGACATGCGTCAGAGAGAGCCTTTGACTGAGAATGTCATGCAGACGGGCGCGCGAATCCAGAATTTCTTTCCTCCAGGCATTCTCCTCCGCAAGTTCCAAAAGCCGTTTGAGCTCCAGCGCGTTTTTCTCCAGTCTTCGGTTTTCGCTCTCTATCTGCCGCGAGACACAGAATTCTCTCGTTATGTCCCGCAGGTAGAGCTGGGTAAAATGTCTGTGCTTAATTTCAATTGGGTATTTCAGAAGATAAAAGCAGGGACCTTCCTTCAGACATATGAGAAGTCCGTCTGGGGTGTCATCTCCCTTTACGCGATCCGGGTGACATACGAGCTTTTCCCAAAGAACATCGATATGATCGTAAGGCGAAAGGCTTAGGCTGCCGATTATTTTCTGCGCCTGTCGGTTTACTGAAACAGGCCGTCCGCTCGATCCGGCAAACAACATCCCGTCCGGCAGTTGGTCGAGCGCTTCCTTGACGGACAGGCCGGTAATACTTTTTCGGAAGTCGGCAATCTGATTTGCCAGTTCTATAAGACTGAGCAGAATCAGTGGCGCACCGGATGCCGCCAAACGCAGACCAAGCATACCGCCCAAAATTCCGTCAAATATAGGCAGCAGCAATAGAAGCATAAGGGCCGACAGAGCGAAACGCAGGCGACGGATACGGACCGTCAACAAAAAGCCCAGAATAACGACGGGGATTAAAGCCAGGCGAAGGTCGGCCCCGGGCAAAAGGATAAGTCCGTTAAAAAGATTGTCCTTCAGAATCCCAATAAACCAGCTGATCCACGCCAAAAAGCAGAGGAGTAATGCTTCGAAGGCTACGACGATTTTATTCGGCTGCGTACCCATCAGCGTAAAGTATACAAGCAGGCACTGAATGAGCATCCCGGCAAAAAAGAGGATAAACATAAGGTTTAACGTGAGGCCGCCAAGTCCGACCAGCTCAAGCATCGTATTCCACCTCCTTTCTCAGGACCAGGCGCAGGGAGGGGTCTTCTGAAACGACGTGAAGGTTAAAACCATTCTTGTATAGTATCGGCCGCTTGCTTTCAGAAAACGCTTCGAGGATTTTAAAAAATTCGGGTGGGAGATCGCACAGAAAACTGATCGTCAGCTTTTCATCCGGAGTGTCGGCGTGAACGAATATGGTGCCGGATGCGCAATCGCGCAGAGCGAAAAATAAATCGTGTAAAAAATTAAGACACAGGATCGCCTTTGGCAAAGGGAGCTTACCAGTGAACTCCCCATATGGAGCCGTCTTTACGCCGTATACCGCAAAGTCGGAGCAAATTTTCTGAAGCAGAAGCGTCAGCAATCGCGCCGGCACCGACCCGTCCGGCAATGCGCTAAGATGCAGAAGCCCCGCCCGCTTGCAATAACCGATCCCGTCGATGATATCGCGTAAAATGGTCTTAAATTTGACCTTAGATAAAGATGGGGACAGCATGCCGGACATCTTTATGATCTCATCGAGGCGGGGACGTATCAACTCATCCAACTGCTCAAGCAGGCGTCTACGGACTGAAAGCGCTTGAAACGCCTATTCCTGCTCCACCTGCTTTTCAAGAAGGGCAGTCTGACTTAAAAGACTCTGCTGCATCCTTTGAAGGTTTTCATTCAGGCGGCGGATACCCCGAAGATCGTTCTTCCAGACCACAAAGCCGCCCGATATCTCCGCTGCCTCGTAATCGGCTCCCAGCACTCCTTCCGGATCGCCCGGTGAAAAAAACAGACGCTTTCCATCCGGTATTCCCGCGGCGACATCCGTGGGCAAAGGCTCCGCACCGGCAGAATGCCTGCAAACTTCGCCGTTGCTCCGGACAAGGTATAGCGGAAGGCGGCTAAAATCAAAAAGAAGCCTGTAATATTGGTTGTATGGGATCAGCCCCCCGCGCAGCGTCAGCTCCCAAAGCAGCAGAATTGAAACAATGTGGACCGTGCCCATCTGTGTCTGACGAATGGGCTGAACACCCGCGATATAAAGAGCATCATATAGGATAACCATGCCGATCAGAACACTGAGCAGCATGATAAAGCGGACATTTTTTCGACTTCCCGCCCAGCGGTAAAGATTCACAAGCCCGCCCAGGGTCAGAAAAGCGATCCAGGCGGCGATCAGGAAGAAGCCTGGCTGATGCAGATAAGGTTCAGACTGCGGCAATCCCGCGGGAAACTCAAAAACGAATTGATGGAGATCGTTGGTTACAACCATCAGCACAAGCAGACCGCTCAATATAAGAAGCGCCGGGTTGATTTTTTGCCTGCGTTCCGGCGCGGTGTTTTCAAAGTTCAGAGAAGCGAGAGAAAGGACCGCCGCACTGCCGATTAGGGGCAGATAATAGAGATACCACAGATATCGGGTCGTATCCACAGCCGATGTCTGCTTGAGCATAAGAATCAAAAGCCACAGCAACAGAAAACCCGCTTGAACCTGTAGCAGTCTTCGAATTGCCTGATCGACAATGCGCCAGGAAAGACTGACGCTCCAGAAAAGGATCAGAATAGCCAGTGCTATAAACAATGTCATCCGTTCGCTGCCGTCGGCGGTGGAGAACAGATGCGTTCTCATGATACCCCGGCGAAACGCCGTCACTGAGTTGTGGGCCAGGTGCATATAACGTGTGTCTTCCAGCGCGCCGACGGCGTTATCATATTCCGACGCGTTCGGGTACAGCCCCGCAAGTGCTTGTCCTTCCAGCGTCCGAACCCCGGCCTTTATGAGTTCATCCACGGCGGGAGAAATATCCGCCGCAGAGTCTGACGGCGCAAAAAGCCCTATGACGAAGCTGTATGTCCCATCGCACGGAACATGCATCTTTAGCTGCAAGCCGGATAAGATCAACCGTGCCGCCTCATCATCAGGCATCAAGGCCACGGTATTGCCATCGATCACGTTTTCAAATTCGTCGGAGGTCTGGCCAATGATCAGTCTGCGTTCCGCCTTGAGCTCCGCGAGCAGGGCAACCGTTTCGTCCAGGCTGTCCCCTCCGCTTAAGGCCAGTGATATGGATGGTAAAATCCGAACCTTATGCTTTTCCGTAATATAAAGACGACAGGACGCGTCCCGCAAATCGGCGAAAGACCGAATATCTTCTGCACCATCGGGCACCACAAAAACAAGCGTTGATATGTAATGCGGGAAAAAGCGGCCCGGCAGCCCCTCTTCCATGCGGGGGACAATCCGAGCGTCCTCCGCTTGGACATAGGCAATGCGATTATCTATCAAGTGCATAACATTTTTGTTGAAATGATATGCAGAGGTGAGTCCATCCTGATCCCGCATGATCAGGTGATTGTACTGCTCAGGCACCTGATCGTTTAAAAACACTACTGTGCGGGCCGAGGGCATAGGCAGGAGGCCTGCCAGACTGAGAAATAAAAAGAAGGTCAACAGGGCAAACAGACCGGCAGCGAGTATCGTCGGCCGCTTCATCTCTCCGCTGCCTTCCCTCCCGAAGGCCCGTTGCCGTGAGGCGCGATATATCCGTTGGACAGGGCATACATCGCCAGCTTCGCTATGCTGTCATAGCCGGTCTTGGACAAGATAGAGCGGACATAGCCCTTCACCGTATTTTCCGAAAGTCCGTAATGCCCAGCGATATCCTGCCTGGTCATACCATGACAGTAAAACCGCAAAATCTCCAGTTCCCGTTCGTTCAACTCATTATAGCCGAAGATAGGCATATTTGGCTTTTGGGGCCAGGTACTGTAATTCTTTTCGGCCTGGCACAGTACGGCAATCAAATCCCGGGCGTTCAAGTTCTTATATACAAAACTGAAAACGCCGCTCTCCCGAGCCTCATCGATAAATGACAGGTCGGGAAGCCCTGTCATGATGATGACCTTAATGTCAGGATAAGCACGATGAAGCCTGGCTGCCGCCTCAAGGCCGCTGGAGCCATTTTCAGTACAGACGTCCATCAGGACTACATCAGGCCGCAGCTTTTCACAGGCGTCATCCACATCAATCGCATTCGTCAGCGCCTTTATTACCTCAAAATCCGGTTCGCCGTTTATAAGATTAACAAGAGAATCCAGCACAAGGTTTTGATCCTCTACAACAATAATGCGCATTCTGATCTTCTCCTCTCAGTAAAACCGCTGCCACTTTTCTTACCTTCGGCGTAGCACGAAGCAAGGCTTCAGGCAATATCAAAGTGGATGTAAATAACGATAAAGAATCACCCAAAAGGATTGAAATTACGAATCATATCTACCCCGGTTGAGCTATGCAATGTATATAACTTCCAATATGATTATTGTATATTTTTTTCATAAAGTTTTCAATTTATTGCCAATGAATGGTCGATACCATGTAGGCTTTCTCCCGAGACATAGCTTCAACGATATGTAGCCTGTGTCGAGTCAAACGCTGCAGAGCAAGAAACTGAGATAATGCTCGCAAACGCATTAAAATCTGTTTGCAAAACTTATTATACGAGGAGGATTAACATGCGAAATTTAACCTATAAGAGGCTGCTCTCTATGCTACTTGCTGTAGTGATGACATTTTCAGGCCTCATAACCTTATTCCCGCTTGAAGCGAAGGCGGCGTCAGAATACATAACGAATGACTCCGTTATGGCTAAGACGACGCGCAGCGTCCATGTGAGCTTTGACTTTGGCAGGAACATCACCCAAGCGGGTTCCTCCCGTCTTGCCATATGGCTTTATAAACAAGATGGAACGTTGCTGACGTATTATGACTTTGACCTATCGCGCCGCTCTATCGATTATGGCACCACGGTCGGCCACTATTATCATACCTTCAAAGGCTTGACCCCCGATACAACCTATCAGGTGAAAATCACCGCTTTCGATCCGGACTGGAGCGGCTCCAGCGATGCCAAATACGTAAAAACGCCCGTGCCGGGCAATCCGGAAATCAGTCTGGATGTGGGCTGGCGAACGGCGACGTCCGTCCGGCTCAAGGGCGATATTACCCTGACCGGCACCGGACCGGGCCCCTATGCGTATCTGTCTGAGGAACTCAAGTCCAACGCGCTGGTGATTGTACCAAAAACGCAGGAGCCTGCCGGCAACCTTAGCGTGAGCGACCCGAACGCGGTCGTCGTTTTTAGTGAAAACTGGCAGGAACACAACAACGTCTTCGATCATTACAGACCCTATATTGGGCTGCAACCGGATACTGAATATGTTGCCCAGGCCATGCTGACGAACATCTATGACAACACCGGCTACTCAAGTAAAGTCTATTTTAAAACTTTTGCTTACCCCCAAATCATGATCGACGAAATTACACCGTGGTCATACGATGCCTATGTCTATGCCGACATTACTGTCGATACGGGTGACGCTGTTGACAGCCTCGTTTTATATGCCGATGACAACGATGCCCAGCAGCCCAAGGATGACCCAGCCCGCATATCGGGGAGTCTGGTCAACTACGACAGCGGCGCCGGAACGGCGGTATTCCACCTGTCCGGTCTGACAGTGAATACGACATACGATGTGCAAGTGCTTACAAGGTCTGGGGTGGGCGAGGCATGGAGCCAGAAGGGAACCTTTATGACGCTGCCGGCTCCCACGGCCGCAACAGTTGAAACACAGGCAGCAACTAATATCCGTAATACCAAGGCCCTGATGAACGCGACGATCACCGACATGGGCTATTCCTCTGTGCTCGCGCAAGGTTTTGTATATTCAGATGTGAATGAACATCCTCGACGAGGTGACGACAACGCGGTGGAAGTAACGGTGCCCATCACCTCTCAGACAGCGCCCTCTGCCATTGTCGCGCTCGCTGCTGAACTGACACCAAATACAACTTACTATTTTCAATCCTTTGTCCGCAATAATGTTGGAACCGTCTACGGCGGCGTTCTGGCATTCACGACGCAGGATGCTCCAGAGGCCGATACGCTATCATCCATCTCTGATCTGACAACATCCACCGTTACGCTATACGGCGAAGTAATTTCCACCGGCGGTCTCTCGCCCACGCTGCGCGGCTTTGTCTTCTCCGAGGCAGCCAACCCATCGCTTGGCGGGGATGGGGTTATGGTTGCGCTCGACAGCGTGACCGACGCTTCCATCGGCCCGTTTGACGAAACGCTGTCCGGCCTGTCCTCCGGCACGATATATTACTATAAGGCGTTTATTCACAGCGTTCAGGGGACGACATACGGTACTGAGCAAACCTTTACAACGGCGTCTATGGCAACCATTCTGCCCGCCGTTACCACAAGTCCGATTGTCCCAGAATCCATTACTGATGATTCCGCCCCCGTCAGCGGCAGCTTTACGACGCCGGAGGGCACGACCGTAACGGAAACCGGCTTTGTCTACTCAAGATTCACAAATCCGACAATGGGGGACATCAACACTGCCTTCATCCCGCTGACCGATACAGACGGATCGTTCGAGACGACATTGACCGGTCTGTCTTCCGGCACGACATATTACATGCGCGCCTATGCCGAAAACGAAAACGGTATTGGTTACGGCGGTAGTGTGTCCTTCACTACCAGGACCTCCGGCGAAATGACGATATACCCGCCTGCGATAATCACTTCCCTGACTGTCGACGGTATCACCGCCAATTCCGTCACAGTGACAATGATGACATCGGGTGCAGCCGCCCTGGGCAGGGATATCTATTATTCCGCGACGGACACGACCCCCTCCGAGGGCGAGGCGGGCGTTTTGGAGGCATCTTACAGCCTTGGTGAGAGCGGGCAAAAGACGATTGCCGGCCTTCAACCGAATACCACATACTATCTGAGAGGACACACCAATGCCCTAGGAGGGACGGAGTATTACGGCGGCGTTCTGACCGTCACTACCGATGAATACGGATTGCCCGTCGTTACGCTCAGCGAACCGGCTGTTGATACGATTACCGACAGCGGTGCAAAAATTCATTATCAAATCAATCCAAATGGAATACCCGTTACCAAGACTGCTGTTGTCTGGTCAAAGAATATAACGGTTCCAACGCTTGGCGCTGACGGCATCGAAACGGATGAGGAAGATTTGTATCATGGGGTGACCGTCATTACGTCGCACAGCCTGACAGGCTTGACGAGCAATACGACCTATTATTATGCAGTTTACGCCTATAATGAAGAGGGCTGGAGTTGCTCGACTGTCGGGAGTTTCACTACGCTTGCAGGCGAAACTCCGGACGTGGCCGTTATCGACGTTGACCCCGCCGCGGACAGCGCATTCGTCAACGCGCAGATGACGCAGGACGGCACGGGCAGTAACCGATCCTACAGTATCGGCGTGCTCGTTGCAGAGGTGGATAACGCAACTTTCGCTACGCCTGGCATCCTTGTGTACCGCGCTCCAGACGTGAGCACCGCTCCCTTTACCGCTGATTTTATCGGGCTTTCTCCATCCACGCAGTATTACGCCAGAGCGTTTGCCTGCTCCATTGATGACGTGTATTACTACGGCACCGTCGTGCCGTTCACCACCCAGGCCCCGCCGCTGGCTTCCGTCGCGCTGTACGGCCCGGAAAACATTTCTGCGACGGCAGCGGACTTTCTGATCAGCGTGTTGGACGGCGGAGGCAATCCAATAGACGCGAGAGGTCTTGTCTACGATGAAACAGCCTTGCCCGATCTCGCAGACAATGTAATCGTCAGTACGGGAGCGGGAACGACGCCCGGACAAACATCCGCGCAGCTGGCAGGTCTCACAACAGGGACAAAATATTACGTCCGTGCTTATGCCACAACGGCGAACGGCACGGCCTACAGCGATGAACTCTCCTTTACTCCGCGTGAAGAGGCCTCTCCGCTGACAACATACACCGTCACATTCGACCCAAACGGCGGTACATGCAGTACCTTAACAGCGACAACCGACGTAACCGGGAGGCTTTCATCCCTTCCAACGGCTACGCGCAGCGGTTATAGCTTCGACGGTTGGTTTACCGCCGTGACAGGCGGAGTCCAGGTCACGACAAGTACTGTTTTCACAGCAAATACAACCATTTTTGCCCACTGGACATATTCCGGTGGGAGCGGTGGGAGCGGTGGCGGCGGCATTTCATACGAATACTACACCATTACCGCCAGCGCGGGCATTGGCGGTAGTATTTCCCCGTCAGGTAGCTTTTCCGTTCGAGAAGGGCAGGATAAAACCTTTACCATCACCCCTGATACGGGGTATATCATCTCCGATGTGCTGGTAGACGGCAAGAGTGTGGGTGCGGTCGAGACCTATACCTTTAAGAATGTTTCCCGGACACACACCATCAAAGCCGAGTTCATCAAAGATGACAAACTCAATCCTGACACAGGTGCGGATATTCCGTTTATCGATGTTACAGCTGATTACTGGTTTGTAAACAGCGTGATGTGGGCTTACGAAAAAGGTCTCATGAAAGGAACCAGTGATACCACCTTTGGCCCCCATGACACCATAACACGGGGCATGATTGTCACCATTCTGCACCGGCTGGAGGGTACTCCCGAAACGAGCCCCCTGAGTCCCTTCTCCGACGTAGCGGGAGGAAAGTATTATGCGGACGCCGTCAGGTGGGCGGCCACAAACGGTATTGTTTCGGGTTACGGTACAGGGTTATTCGGCCCGAACGACAGCCTTACCAGGGAGCAAATGGTGAATATCCTGCATAATTACGCGAAATATAAAGGCTATGACACAACCATGACAACGGATCTGACTGGATTCACCGATGGATCGCAGATTTCAGACTGGGCTTCCGAAGCCATGCATTGGGCGGTCAGCTCCGTGCTGATCGTCGGCAAGGGAGCCGGGATGCTTGATCCGGGCGGGACATCGACACGCGCTGAAATCGCAACGGTTATGATGCGGTTTTGCGAAATGTACTTAGAATAGCTCCTCAACACATTTCTTGTGTTTAACGCTGTTAACATGGCGGATAGGGGCGATGATAGCGCATATCTGCGGGCATGATAAAGGCGGCTGCCTAAACGAACAGCCGCCTGCCATGTCATTACCAGATTAAACGGTCACATATTCTTTTCAGTCAATGAAGGAATTGGCTACAGCTAACACCACCTTGCGATCTCGCTCATCGCACAGGTGGATTAGGCGGACAAGCTGATCGGTCTCAAGGTCGGGATTCGATATGTCCGGGTATACTATCGCTTGAAAGCCCCAAAGCACATAGTAAATTTCACAGGACCTTTCCACTTGGCACTTGCCCCTCATTTTTAATAGCAATAAGATAGCACACGCTGATACCGGTACTTTCAGAGATTTGCTCTCGCGTATAACTGGTAAAGCCGTGTCCGCTTGAGTATGACCAGCCAGGAATGCGATGCTGATTACTTTGTGGGAGCGGCTGAAATTAGCAGTTGCAATGACCTGTTTATTACACGGCAATAAAAACCGAGTGTTCTTATAGCACTTTAAAATGATATAAGAACACTCGGCATGGTGCGGATGAGAGGACTCGAACCTCCACACCTCGCGGCGCCAGATCCTAAGTCTGGTGCGTCTGCCAATTCCGCCACATCCGCTTGAAAAGATACAAATAGTATTATAACGCCATCGATTGATGATTTCAACTGGCATTTTATAATATTTTATAATTTGCTTAATCTATTTTGTTCATGTGATTTCTGGCAGGGTTTTTAAAACTATACATACGTTGGTCTGCCAGAGTTACTAATGTATTAACATCACGTGCTTCTTCCGGATAATGGGACATCCCAATTGAAACACTTTCAAAGGGCCCCAGTTTAATAATAGCATTACGTAATCTCTTAACTACTTTGTCGCCTAATTGCTTGTCTGCACCAGGTAGTATAATAGCGAACTCATCCCCGCCGTAACGAGCTACAATGTCTGTATTTCTTACTTGTTCCGTTATTGTTTTGGCAACCTGCTTAAGTATGCGGTCTCCTTCAATATGTCCATAATTATCATTAATTTGTTTAAAATTATCCAAATCTAAAATTATTAATGAAAATGCAGTTTTTGATGAGTCTGATACCAGGTTATAAAGCTGATCGAAAAAGTATTGGTGTGTATAAACATTGGTTAACCCATCCCGGGAAGCAAAAGAAGTTATTATATATGCATCGTTATATATCAGCATTCTTAGAAATATAGAAAAAACCACCAGTCTGACCAATATATTAATCAAACTGATTATTTCGCCTGATGTAATGGCATGCAAGACGAAAAGCAATATTATGGTAGTTACAGTTACATATAGAAACTCTTTATTCGAAGGCCCTACGGCATATGCCATAACCGTAAGAAAAAATATATAAATGTAAGGGGATTCCAGACCACCGGTCAGATAACAGGCAATGAAGACAGCCAGCATATCAATAACAGAACTGAAATAACTTCTGCTGGAAAAAAACTTATTTAAACCGGGATGCAGATAGACCATTAAAACATATATTATGGACAAGAGAGCCAGAACTACTCCAATTAATGACAGGTGATAATTCCTGACAAACAGCAACATAAAGATTACTACCAGTAATACAAAAATTCGTAATAAAGCTAATATACGATAATGATTAGCCAGACGACGCATCATAAGGCTGGTAAAATTTTTTTGTTTGATATATGATTCCCACCAATTACTCATAAAAGTAGTCCTTTTGATATATTTGTATCTAAATTTTACTTTAGTATTATCAGATATACAAGACTAAATTGCATTAAATTCCCGAAAAAAATAGGACATAAATCGGTAATAATATGTAATTGTAATTTTCGGGAAATTAATCTTTAGTTTGTAAGAGTGTGAAGCTGTAATTGGTAAGGGGTTATAACCATAATACTAGCTATGTGGAAAGATTGAAAGTTTCCAAGATTTATGAACAAATGGTCCTGAATATTCAGTTATTGGGTATGGTTTTTATCTTCAATAGTCTTGGGTCATGTGCAGTAATAAACTGATTTGCTTCTGCTTTAAGCTTTGATATATTCTGTTTAATCAGAGGGGTTTGGGAAGTATGATCGTTTTGTTGAAGGAATTCACGGATAAGGGGACGAATCTCGCCAGTCCAGAAAAAATCTTTTCCCGGGCCCTGCCGGTAGATAGACCAGAATTCTTCCGGAATCATTGTCCACATCCGCTCATAATTAAAAGGGGCATCCCCGCCCAGTATTACTTTCCCCGTATCGGTTTGTATTTCAACTGCCTGATGTCCCCCGGTATGTCCACCCGTCCAAATTACGCGCAGTCCCGGTTTTATTTCCGTTGTACCCTGCAGTAATTGAAAATTTGGCAGGAGTGATATCCAGTGGGAGGGGCAAAAAGAACATTCTTCTATTGTGGGTATATTGGCAATATAGTCCAGTTCACTGGCCTGGATAAGAAAACGGGCGGCAGGAAATAATTTCATACCTCCGGTATGGTCCCAATGAAGATGGGTCTGGATTATCGTATCAATATCATTAATTGAGTATCCAAACCTTTGCAAAGCATTACTCAACTCGTTAGTCTTATCTCGTTTATATTCAGAGCCTACACCGGGAATAAACTGAGGACTGAATCCGGTATCAACCAGAACCGGATGCTTGTATGCATCAATTACCAGAAAACAGAAACTGGGTATGTTACGAACATCAGGGAAGAATTTCTGCTGCCCGAAACTAACCGTAAAACTGCCGTTGTATATAGGTATTATTGTATGATTCATAACAACCCCAGCCTTTCTTTGTGTTGGACAAGCGGAGATAATATTGCTCTTTTTAAATGTCAGTATAACATAAATTTAATTGCATCTTTTACCTGAAATGCAGACTAATTAAGCTACGGTCACCTTGAATACCGGAGGGTTTGCCGTAAGTCTTATAATAATAAAGCAATTTTGGCCCAGGGTACGGTTATTTAATTGAACCTATAGCTATGGTAAACTTAATCTTAGTAAACAGTTATTAGAAAGGGGTGGGGATAATGGAAACAAAGCTTGTTAAATCAGAGCTGGAAAAACAGAATAATAAGTTCCTTGAAACCAATAATAACCGGAATAAAAAAATAATATTTAATATTTCCATAGGTCTGGTTATGGTCGGATTATGGTTTGGTATGGTTTATTTTGGTTAGTTTCGGCCATATGTGCAGCTCGGGTCTTTGACAGTTGAATAAAAGAAAAATCCTTAAGAAGCCCGAAAAGGGCTAATTTTTTTGTCAAATTTTCCATTTTGGTATTGAGTACTTTTGGGTACTGTGGTATAATATAGGGAGTGGGAGGTGTTTTTATGCGGTTGAAAGTTTCTAAGTCAAAAAATGCTGCTTCGCTTTATGTCATAAAGTCCACCTATATCAATGGTGTTCATTCCTCTAAAATTGTTGAAAAGCTAGGTACATACGATGAACTACTTGAAAAATTAGACGGGCGAGACCCTTATGAGTGGGCCAAAGAATATATTGCGGAGCTTAACAAACAGGAAAAAGAGAATAAACGCAAAGTTATGGTACCTTACTCTCCTAACAAGCTTATCCCTAAAGGGGAACAACGTTCTTTCAACGGCGGCTACCTTTTCTTGCAAAAGATATATCATGAGTTAAAGCTTGATAAAATGTGCCAGTCTATTGCTAAGAAGTACAAGTTTTCTTACGACTTGGACTCCATCCTATCCCGGCTTGTCTATGCCAGGATTATCTACCCTTCTTCCAAACGTTCCACCTGCCAACTTTCCTCGAGGTTCATGGAGCCGCCTTCGTTTGAGCTCCATCATATCTACCGGGCGTTGGAGATAATAGCCAAAGAGACCGACTTTATCCAGACATCTCTTTATTCTAACAGCCTGGCCGTGTCAAAGCGGAACACGCGGGTGCTGTACTATGACTGTACTAATTACTTCTTTGAAATTGAGCAGGAGTCTGGCATCAAGCAATACGGCTACTCTAAAGAGCACCGCCCTAACCCCATAGTCCAGATGGGGCTTTTCATGGATGGGGACGGGGTGCCCTTAGCAGTACATATCGGCAAAGGTAATACTAACGAGCAGCTGACTCTAAAGCCGCTGGAGGAAAAAATTCTGTCCGACTTTAATTGTTCCAAATTCATTGTCTGTACCGATGCCGGGCTCGCCTCCAATAGCAACCGGCAGTTCAACAACAAGGGTGAGCGGGCTTTTATCACTACGCAGTCTGTTAAAAAGCTGAAGAAGCACCTTAAGGAATGGGCATTAAGCCCTGAAGGCTGGCGCCTTCCGGGGAACAACTCCATATATAGCCTGGATAAGCTTGATGAGATAAATGATTTTGAAAAAACTTTTTACAAGGAGCGCTGGATTGTGGAGGACGGGCTGGAGCAGAAGCTTATTGTGTCTTTTTCGCTTAAGTACCAAAACTACCAGCGCAAGGTCAGGAATGCCCAAATTGAGCGGGCCCGCAAAGTCCTTAACACGAATTTGGGAAAGCTTACAAAGGTGAACCAAAACGATTACAAGCGTTTTATCAAGAAAACCAGCGTTACCCCAGAGGGGGAGATCGCTAGCAAGGCATTATATGAAATTGATAATTCTGTCATCCAGAAAGAGCAGGCTTTTGATGGTTTTTACGCGGTCTGCACTAATCTTGACGGCGACGCAACCACCGTCCTTATGATAAACAAGAGGCGCTGGCAAATCGAGGAATGCTTCAGGATCATGAAAAGCGAATTTAAGGCCAGGCCAGTACACCTCAGCCGTGACGACAGGATAACGGCGCATTTCATCACATGTTTTATCGCCCTGGTGGTCTACCGGCTCTTAGAGAAGAAGCTTGACGGGCAGTACACATGCAACGAGATAATCCAGGGGCTGCGGGACATGAATTTCTACGAGGTCAAGGGGGAGGGGTTTGTTCCCAGCTACATGAGAACAGACTTCACCGACAGTCTTCATGATGTTTTTGGCTTTCGTACTGATTACCAAATACTTCCCATGCGGCAGATGAAAAATATTTTTAAGGCTACTAAGTCTTAGATAAATGTTACTCACTTTTTCTTAAACACGGAAAAGCTCACAATCTCCTTTTTTAGGGGTTCGCGAGCTCTTTTATCTTCTCCAAGTGTCAAAGATGGGAGTATAACGCGCTTTTTTTAACTTGTAAATCAAAATAATGAAAAACTCTTTTATCACCATAGTCAGTGCTGCCTATATTTACACAAATGGTCCGCCCGATTGTGCTTATCCCCATGCCGGCGTACTATAAAAAGGGTTTCAGTATAATCTGAAACCCTTGGTTTTATATGGTGATGACCCCGATTTATTTCGTACTATAAGTTATACTTTAAATTGCGCCAATTGCAGACTCAATTCCCTTGCAGTTTCGGCCATATGTGCAGCTGCCTCATTTATTTTCGTAGCTGCCCCGGTAGCAAATTCAGAACTTTTGGCAATTTCCTTGCTGCCTGCAGCTGACTGCTGTATAGTTGCTGCTGAGGAGCCCAGAGCCCGGTTAACCTCGTTTATAATATGACCAACCTTTTTCAGATCAGTTATAACCTTATCTGATAGCTGCACAATAATATCACTATCGTCACGATATTGTACACCGATAGACTCAATATAATCATAATCAGGTAATATTTTATCGTTAATAAATCTCAATACCTCTTCGCTGTTGTTGGTTAAATAACCTACTGCCTGTTGTACCTGTTCTGTTAAACCCTGAATGTTTTTTACTGATCCGGCAGATTCTTCAGCAAGTTTTCTCACTTCGTCAGCGACTACTGCAAATCCTTTGCCATGTTCGCCAGCTCTGGCAGCCTCTATGGCAGCATTTAATGCCAGCAGATTGGTTTGGTCTGCAATGGAGGCGATATTCTGAGCAAGACTGGATATTTCTTTTACTACTTTTACATCTTCAATGGCTTTTTGTATTTTGGCCTGTATATCTGTATATAGATTACCGGTTTCCTTTTTAGCTATAGAAGCGGTCGATTGAACTTTTAATGCCCGCTTTTCAATTTCTTTTGCCTTTTCTGACTCTATTTCCATCTCCTGTTGCAGCACATTGAAAACAACCTGCATCTCCTCTGCTGAGGCAGCAACTTCTTGAATTGACGCAGATACTTCTTCCATGCCCGCGGCAATTTCTTGCGTGGAAGCAGAGACTTCCTGCATACTGGCCATAATATCCTGCCCATCATCACATAGAATCCGACCACTGGCTTCATTTTCGTCTGCAGATTTGCGAACCCGGCTTATTGTTTCGCTTAGAGCCAGGAATGCTTTTTCCAGTCCACTGCCCAGCGATCCAATTTCATCTTTGCTATCTAAAATATCCTGAGGAATCTGTTTAGTAAAATCCAGGTTTTGTATATCGTTTATTGAGGTGAAAAGCTTATTTAAACGCGTAACAATCATATTAACGAAAATATATCCGCAGCCCAATGTAGTTAATAGCAATACAATTGAATATGCTATGGATGCCTTTTGTGCAGCGGCTTTTTCGCTGGCAATTAATTCAGCGCTTTTACCTACAAACCACATTCCTATAATTTGATCGTTTTTATCTTTTAATGGAACATAAATGGTGTCACATTCAGTACCCACAACATTGGCCTTTCCTATATAGGGTTGCCCTTGCTTTAATACCGTTTCTATTACCTCCGGAGAAGCCTGGGTTCCTACTGCGCGGGTTCCATCTTCTTTTTTTACTGTTGTACTTATACGGGTATCACCCAGAAATATTGTTATAAGGGAATCACTATTATCACCAATTTCATCTACTACCACGGCATCATTATTTAATAAATGCCCTCCTTTATACAGATAGCCGTCTTTTGCAGACCATTCTCCCGGATATACAACCTCCAAATAGGCTAACCCCATTTTACTATCGGATTGTAATTTATTTTCCGTACTTATTGAAATCAGGTTGTTGATGCTGGCAGTATTCAACAATAGACTGATCCCCATTACAACGGCAACAGTTAAAAATATTAAGGTTAACAAACGCCCCTTTAATCCTATTTTCTTTAACTGATCGATGATAATAACCCCCTTTAAATAATTTTTATGCAGTATAAACCCAAATAAGACGAAACATTCCGACAGTTCAGGTGTTAATCCGCTTTCATAATGCACTTTAAATATTTAACACATCGCTATAGGTGGAAAGTATTGCTGTCAATGGTAATTAATGTTGATATTTTGTATATTCTTTTCGAAAAGGTAAAATCCTGCCAGATAAAAAATTATTTGGGACAATTATTGCAGGTTTAATGATAAGCAAAAGTGATTAACATAGTGAAAGGGCTTCAGAATAAAACTCTGAAACCCCCTACTCATAAAACTATTCAGGTTCACATTAAACATAATTTATTAAAATGATTAAACAAATCATCCCTGCCCGGAAGGTCATACTTTTTCTTCCCACCAGCCAAAGGCTATTCTGGCAGTTGCCAGACCCGAACCGGTTTTCTCTAAAAATATAATATAAGCTCCCCCTGGCGAGAATATATATTTGCCATCTTCTTCTCCTACAATCGTACTAAATGGCGGAACTTCCCGATTGAAGACATTAACCCCGCCAGTTGGGAATAAGGTGGTTGATTCTTCATACTTTAGCTTTACTCCTGGTTGGGGAAGTGGTTGTATACTGGTATTGGACGGACTTACTTTGGTCGCCGTTTTCCCTCCGCCGAACAGATCCGCATTTAACCAGATTCTGGCCGTTAAGGGTTCCGCGGATAAATTAGTCACTGTAAAAACATTTGCAAACAGCTTTACCCCAGAATTGGAGGGATTAATCAACCCTCCCCATGAGAAATTCCCCTCTCCTAAGGTTAATATCTCTGTTTGTCCTAAAAAATACTTTCCGGCAACTGATTGGGCAAATGGGTTAGGCAGACTGACAACCTGAGGCGTAGAGGTCCTGGGGGTTAGCCCGCTCTTTTTTGTTTTTACCGCCATATACCGGCTCCTCTCTGCAGGTTTTTAATCTATATTATGAAGCTGTTTATATAATGTTAATAATCAGTCTAAAGCTGCTGCGCCGTAATAAGAAATTGCCGGCCACTTTATTTATTGTTTCCGCTTCACTTTTCACTTTTAAAATCACAGGGAGAATCCATAATACAATTTTTACAGGATAGCTTCGATACGGACAGGGGTTTTTCTTTCAGCAAGCTGCGGGCCATGGTGAGAGCAGCTTGCACCTGTTGTTTGTCGCCTTCTACTGCCAGCATAATACCACCCTCGGAACCATTTACTCCGCCAGCACTTACGACGGTGGCATCAAGTCCGAATAAGGAATTCAACGCATTTATTTCCGTATAAATTTCTCCCCGGGGCAAAATGGCCAAACCGCAGCGCAGACCCAGGCTGTTATCAATGCGTTTAATACCCATAATCTTTGCTGCTGCCTGGCAGGAGGGAATCATCTTTTCATGGCCTACCGGGATGATTACATGGGAGCCGCGTGCGGCTAAAATACCAAAAGAAGCCCCCACGGTTCCTCCGCCGGGGTTGGCCATCAGCACCCCGGCATTCCCATCTGCGTCAAAGGCATTAGCCCCTTTGATAAATACATCATCCCGTCCAAACCCGTTTAAAAATTCCACCCAATCAACCTCTACCCGCTGGCCTTTTTCCAGGCATATATGGGATAAACGGTTATCAGCAGCAACACAGGGCAATCCGTTACTGATGACACCTGCTGCAAACAAACCTTGCTCTTGTGCGTTTATCAGGCCTAACTCATGAGCGATATAAGAATTGGTGGTGCCAACACAGATAATGACTTTACCTGTAGTATAGGCATTTCTAAATACGGGTTCATTGATTACTCCCCGTGCGATGAGACGCTTGGCTGCCGCCGGGGATAAGACGAATGTAGCGATCATTCCTGTAACCTCCCGCCTGCGCCAACTTTATCTACACAAATTGTGTTATCTTATTGCTTTTGCTCCAAATTTTCATTGTTTGTGCTTCCTTAACCAACCCATCCCGGAGGTCAGGGTGAGCAACATTGATAATTCGCTCCGCCCGCTCCCAGGTGCTACGCCCGGCCAGATCGCATTTACCGTATTCGGTAATGACAATGTGCGCCTGGGTACGGGGAACGCTGACTATTGATCCCGGGGGAAGCATGGGCACAACCCGCGAATGCAGGTTACCCTGCTTATCCCGGTAACTGGAAGTACAGCAAATAATGGCTTTACCGCCTCTGGAACTATAGGCACCGGTAACGAAATCCAATTGCCCGCCAGTGCCGCTGATATGACGGGTACCCGATGATTCTGAAGAAATCTGTCCGAATAAATCCACCTCTATACAGCTGTTTATCGATACAACATTATCATTCATAGAAATAATGTAAGGATCATTGGTATAGGTAGTAGGATAGGCGGCCAGACTGGGATTGTTATCTATCCAATCATATAGAAATTGACTTCCGGCAGCAAAGGCATACGTCGTCTTACCGATATCAATCGACTTGCGCTTGTTAGTCAGTTTCCCGGCTTCATACAAATGAAAAAAGGCATCACACAACATTTCCGAATGACAGCCTAAATCTTTAAGATCCGATTCAGCCAGCAGCGTGCCTACTACATTGGGCATCCCGCCAATTCCCAGCTGGAGACAAGCTCCATCAACCATTTCTTTCATTACATGTTCAGCTATCTTCTCATCTGTTGCCGTAGGCGGGGCAGCTGGAATTTCCACTACCGGTGAATCAGCTTCCACAATGTAATCCACCTCAGATATATGTAATAATTCTTCACGCCCGCCGCACGCCCAGGGTAATCCAGGACAAACCTCCACTATGATCGTTCTGGCCACATCACATATGGCGCGAAGGACGGCTACACTGCAGCCAAAATTAAAATAACCGTGTTTGTTCATCGGTGGAACTCTAAACATAGCTACATCAACATCATCATAGAGACTCTTTCTATAGAAGAGGGGATTATTACGATAAAGGTTGGGAATATGCCAGGCATTTCCCATGTCATGCTGGGCTCTGTCAGCCGCGCCAAAATGCCAATTATTCATATGGAAGGTTTCGCCTTCCGGATCAACTTTCCAAATTTCATGCACTTTGGCACTCATAACCAGGCGTATCTTGATATCCTCAAGCTCCTCCTTACGAGCTGCCAACGCTGCATCCAACGCATAGGGATTGGAAAGAATCTGCCCCCAATCAAGCCAATCTCCACTTTTAACCACCTTTACGGCTTCTTCGGCACTGACTAATTTTGAACGATACTCAACAGCGTAAGACAAGCTGCTCACTCCTTGTACTTTTAAATAATAATTTTCGCCCGTTCCCGCATAAAAGCAATCTCGCGATCGATATCGCCTTGAATTTCGGCGATGCGCTGATCAGCGTCAGGGCCTTTAAGCAGACGGGTGAAACGCCCCTGCTTCATTACATATTCATTCACTGGCTCCGCCTTCTTTTTACCGCTGATGATAAGCGAGCTGGGGTTATTAAAGCTGATCCGGCCATTTTCCACTTCCCATAACAACCAGGCACCGCTTCTTACCGCCATACGGCTCATTTGCACGGTTTCAGGCATATCAAACTGCCAGCCTAAATAGCAGGGGGCCAGAATCTCTATATATTTCATACCGGGGATGTTTTTGGCTTTTGCAACCTTGTCGTACAGGTCACCGGGATAAGCCACAGTGGCAGTAGCCACATAGGGAATATTATGCTCCAGCATCAATAGGGCCATGTTTTTCTTGGGCTGGCGTTTGCCAGTGGGGGTAGTGGTGGTGAAACTCCCGCGCGGGGTAGCACCACTGCGTTGTACACCGGTGTTGCTGTACGCTTCGTTATTATAGCAAAAGAAAATCATATTATCATTGCGCTCAGCTGCGGCTGAAAGCGCCTGAAAACCGATATCATAGGTGCCGCCATCTCCTACCCAACTGAACACGGTGGGCAGTTCGCCTTGCAGACGACCCTTTTCCTTCATTATTTCAAGGGCGTGGGTAATACCGGAGGCCGACGAGCCCGCAGTAGCAAAACAAATATTAATGCCGGGCCAGTTGTAGCCCAGTTTGGGAGTCATACCCATGCTGGCTACCGAGCAGGAGGGGGTCAGCAGCATGATGGCGTTTGAACCCAAAGCCTTGCCTACTATACGCAGCGCCATGGTGGCGGGACAGCCGCCGCAGGCCCCGTTTCCGCTTAAAACCTGTTCTATATCCGGTAATTTTTTAATACTGGTAGTCATATCTAATCCATTCCTTTCCGGGTCTATGCCTTATTATCAATATCACAGAGTAATAATTCCTCAGCACAACTAATGTTATGGCCCAGCCATTTTCTAATCATCCATCATGGCACGAATCTCGGCAGCCATGAAACGGCGGGTCAGATCGATACCGCCAATGCCCATAACCCGGTTTTTAACTGTGATGTCGTTACGCCTGCCAAAGAGCACACTTTTCAGTTCCGCAGCCAAAATGCCACCGGGGTGCCCAAAATTATAGTTACGGTCCAACACCATTACCTGAGCATTTTGCGGCAGGGCGCTGATGATATCCTCAGCCGGAAATGGCAGATACAGACGCGGCCTCAACAGTCCGGCTTTGATGCCCTGCTCACGAAGAATATCAATGGAAAGTCTTAATTCTGCCGCCATACTGTTGATAGCAAAGGCTACTACTTCAGCGTCTTCCAGCCGATAGGTATCGATAGTATCGCCGTCCCACATGCCGGTAATATCCTTATATTCCTGCGCGGACTGCTTTACCAGCGGGATCGCTGCCAGATTATCTTCAGACAACATCTGACGAAAAGGTGCGTATTCGGGCGCATTGGTCACATTACTGAAGGAAGAAGGATGAGCGGGATCAAGCCGCCATTCGGGTTCAAACGGGGGCAGGAACCGGTCGATATCCTCCTGTGGCGGCAAGGTAAGCGGCATCAGGCAATGGGAGATCGCAAACCCGTCAAAATTAACCATAACCGGGATATTAATCTGCTCAGCCACGCGGAAGGCCTGTAAAATGGTGTTGTATACCTCCTGATTGGACGAACAGTGATACTGAATCCAACCGGTATCGCGCTGAGCCATTGAGTCCTGATGATCGGCCCACAAAGTCCAGGGGGCAAAAATACCACGGTTAACATTGCACATTACTACCGGTAACCGTCCACCGGAAGCCATATGTAAAACTTCGTGCATATACAACAGACCATTGGCCGAGGTGGCTGTAAAAACACGGGCGCCGGCAGCGGATGCAGCCACAGCAGCGGCCATGGAACTGTGTTCTCCTTCCACGGGGATAAAACGAGCATGCAACTCACCATTTTCAACCATGGCGGCTATCGCTTCCATAATGCTGGTTTGGGGGGTGATAGGATAGCCGGGTACTACATCCACCCGGGCGCTTTTTACGGCCAGCGCCGCAGCATGAGCACCGGTATCCATTATAACTTGAGCTGATTTCATACTGTTACGCCTCCTTTTCCATGCTGATTGCACCGGTGGGGCATTCGGTGGCACATATCCCGCAGCCCTTGCAGTAGCGGTAATCAATTATTATTTCTTTGCGCTCAATAACTGCTTCCGGACAATATATCCAGCAAATCTGGCACTTGGTACATATTTGCGTGTCAACCACCGGACGGTGGGTTCGCCAGGAACCAGTATCACCGCCAGCTCCCTGCATCGGCCAGGAAATAGGCCGGTAGGATTTTGTAACTGATTTCATTTTTTCAATTCCTTTCACTCGTCCAAATATAAATATTGCTATATGCTAATCTGCCTGACGGCGCTATAAGCCTTGACGGCAGCGCCCAGATTACGCTCAGCACTTCCCGGCCATTTATTTAAAATGGTTTGCTCCATTATATTTTGCGGGATTTTTAGTACCCGGCACACCGCACCAAACAGCGGAATATTTATAAAGGGCCCATCAGCCGAAAATAATCCGGCTTCGCTAGCGATAGCATCAGCGTCCACCTGCCAGGTAGGATGCTTATCCAGGGCTACAGCGTGGGGAGCATTGATGACCACGGTGCCGTTCTCAGTAATGCCTTCACTGAGCGCCGCTTCGATGAGCTTTTCACTCATTACTACCAAATAATCCGGCAGCTCACATTGACTGTGCGCGTGAATAGTGGTGGGGGACATACGCACTGCTGCCCGCACTGGAGCTCCGCGGCGTTCCACCCCAAAGAAAGGTAGAGCCTGCCCCTGATTGCCATTTTCCAGGGCCGCCTGCGCTAACAAGTGAGCCAGGGTAACGGAGCCCTGCCCGCCAAACCCGTTGATTCGTAATTCTAACATGCTGTTCCTCCATTCTTCCCATGGTAAAAAAAACCCTTCGCTCAGAAATCTGAGACGAAGGGACTAACTCCGCGGTACCACTCAATTTAACGACTAATGCCGTTCACTCCATCAGGATGCAGGATCTTAAGACCCGCTATCCCCTTCCTTTTAACAGTGGAAGTTCCGTCCGAGCCTACTTTCTAAAATGATTTCGGTCGGCAACTCCAGGGTGAGTTCTGTCTGCCTCTTTGACCGCCTCTCACCAGGCAGCGGTTCTCTATAGCCCGAGAATCAGCATACTATTCCCTATCATCATTATTTTGGTATATTGCATTTATTATAATGACCTGCTATTTTTATGTCAATATCTATTCAAAAAGGGGTTTCAGCATAAAGTCTGAAACCCCTTGGTAATTATTTATTGTGAAAAGGCCAGGGACGCATGCCCCGGAAAGAGTCTAACCCGCTGGACCATTATTGCTCCTTGCTTTTAACATGTTTTATCATTCTATCAATATCTTCATTAGTATTTATCGGATAAAACTGCGTATTAGGATGCTTATTTCTAAAAACACGAAAAACTTCATCAGCAAACGGTTGCCCGATTATCTCTATCCCTTTAAAATCCAGAGTTACTTCTTTAAACTGATCAAATCTCGCTATTAGTCTTTTCGCCTGTGATCTGGAAACCAATGCTTCCCCTTCATACTGCAATAGTGTTAACGGCACAGTAGTTTTTTGAAAACCATAATCTTCTGAATCAATTCCAGGAGTAAACCGATCAAAGACTTCTTTCATTGTCTGCTTGGAACTCCTTTCAATTAACATCTTTACCACTGTTCCTTTCGTAAAATCCTTTCGATCAGGAAATAGCCAATCATTATTATCATGTCCTAAAAAGACTGTGTCTTCGGATAAGATGGTAAAATCGTCAAACATACGCGATGTAAAAAAGATTCCTTCCCCTGAATGTTGAGATGGGTCTGAGGTTAATTTCCCTTTTGCGAGCTCTAATATAGCATGGTTCTTATCCGTAAGATTAAAATCCCTTTGTATTTTTGTAAATATGCCTATTCCATTATCTATTATCCAGAATTCAATTACGATGGAATTATATTTAACTCCAATTTCTAGTTTTGAGGCTCCAGAATGTGCCATAACATTGTTAACCATCTCGCCAATACCGTAATGGCAAATGTCATTGACATTTCGCGACAACTCTGGAAGCATTGGTTTAACATGCAACCTCCAAATATCCTCTTCATCAAGCTGGTTTTGCTTAAGTTCAAACTCAAGATAATTCCAAATATTATTCAGTTTATATGATATTTTTCGTCCCTCTATATTAACAATAAGATGTTTATCTTCTGTTAACTTTCTTATATATCTATAAACCGTCTGTCTGGAAATGTTAAATTTATCACTTGTAAGCTTAACGATTTCTTTCGGATACCGTTCTATATTCTTCAGAATAAAAGTCGATAATTCCTGCTTATCTACCTTAACTTTACCCATAGATAAAATCTCCTATACATCTAATCTTTAATAATACTGTAACATGTCTAGTGATTTTTTGTAACATTAATAGCATTTTTATTAACATACCTTGCATTATTTGTTCAATAAGTTCTTTTTTACATGTCATTCTGAAAACCTTAATAGCAACCCGGCACTCAGAGTAAGTACAAATATCAAAAAGGGGTTTCAGCTCTAAGTCTGAAACCCCTTGGTAATCTTTAATTAGTGGCGGAGAGGGCGGGATTCGAACCCGCGAACGCTTTCGACACGTTACTCGATTTCCAATCGAGCGCCTTCAGCCAAGCTCAGCCACCTCTCCAGATTGTATATATAGTTATAAGGTTTATCTTTTCCCTGCACAGCAGGGTGGTTAACTCTTTATAAACTCCGCAGTCATCATCTGTTTAAGGTTATGGCGGAGAGAGTGAGATTCGAACTCACGAGGCGGGGTTCAGCCGCCTACTCGATTTCGAGTCGAGCGCCTTCGACCAACTCGGCCATCTCTCCTCAAATCAGCAAAGAATGAACTAAGCGTATCGGCACATTCCCGCTCCAAAACCCCGGTTGTTATCTCTACCTGATGATTCAACCCGGGAAATCGAACTAAATCAAATATTGACCCTGCTGCCCCGGCTTTAGGGTCTCTGGCCCCAAACACCAGTCTTCCCAAACGGGCGTTAACCATTGCTCCAGCGCACATGGCACACGGTTCCAGGGTACAGTACATGGTTATATCAGATAAACGCCATCTGCCCAGATAACGGGCTGCTCTTTGCATAGCCAGCATTTCCGCATGTGCGGTAGCGTCCTCTCTAAATTCCTTTTCGTTGCTGGCCCAGCTGATGATTTCATCATCCTGAACCATTACTGCTCCGATGGGGATTTCTCCTGCCACGCAGGCTTTTTGGGCTAAGGCCAGAGCCAGTCGCATATATATCTCATCGGACATCGGGTCTCACCGCCAAATATGGTGCGCCCGAAGGGACTCGAACCCCTGGCACACGGTTTAGGAAACCGTTGCTCTGTCCTGCTGAGCTACGGGCGCTAGTCGAGTACTATCTGCTCTCATCCAATTCAGGTTATTAATTAGGTTCTAAAATATGGCGCGCCCGCAGGGATTCGAACCCCGGACCTCCAGATTCGTAGTCTGTTACTCTATCCAGCTGAGCTACGGGCGCATGATATATTAAGTTTGCTTTGCATCCACATAAATGGCGGAGAGAGAGGGATTCGAACCCTCGAGACAGGTATTAGCCGTCTACTCGCTTAGCAGGCGAGCGCCTTCAGCCAACTCGGCCATCTCTCCGTGTTTAAAATCAGTTTTTAGTATGGCGGAGGAGGTAGGATTCGAACCCACGGGGCCGTGAAGCCCAACGGTTTTCAAGACCGCCTCCTTAAACCACTCGGACACTCCTCCACTGAGAGGATACGTTGCACACCCAATGCAAATGAAAGTATAGCATAGCCTAAGCTTGCTTGTCAATAAAACTAACCCTTAACCGATCCCTTATCAAGACTAAGTAAATAGACAAAGTAAATGCGACCCTGCCAGGAGAACCTATCACTGAAAAAGTACCATAAATATCATCCTGAGGAGCTGCAGGCGACGAAGGATCTCTTTTGGAAATCCGTAATATTCGGTCTTTAGCTAGATTCTTCACTATCGTTCAGAATGACACGCAAAAGAGGCTTTCGACAGTCTAACGAGATTCTTCGCTTGTGCTGAATGACACGCAAAAGAGGTTTCAACAGTCTCGAACCGTCCCCATGGTTAGGCCTTTTTTATAACATCTATTCCACCCATATAGGGTCTTAATACTTCGGGTATTATTACTGATCCATCTTCCTGCTGATAGTTTTCAAGAATAGCTGCCACGGTTCTGCCAATTGCTACCCCGGAGCCGTTCAGGGTGTGGACATATTGCAGTTTTCCTCCATCTGCCGGACGATAGCGAATATTAGCCCGCCGGGCCTGAAAATCCTCACAGTTGGAACAGGAGGATATTTCCTTGTATTCATTGTAGCTGGGCATCCATACTTCCAGGTCGTAGGTTTTGGCGGAGGAAAATCCCATATCACCTGTACTTAACAGCACTTTGCGATAGGGCAGTTTTAACAATTGCAACACCTTTTCCGCATCAGCAGTAAGTTTTTCCAACTCCTCATAGGAGTTTTCCGGAGAGACTATTTTCACCAGTTCCACTTTGTTAAACTGGTGCTGGCGGATAACGCCACGCGTATCCCGCCCGTGTGAACCGGCTTCTGCCCTGAAACAGGGCGTATAGGCGGTAACATAAATGGGCAGTTGCGCTGCTTCCAGCACTTCTTCCCGGTACAGGTTGGTTAAGGGCACTTCCGCCGTAGGTATCAGAAACATTTCCCTGCCGGCCACTTTAAACATGTCATCGGCAAACTTTGGCAATTGACCGGTTCCAATCATACAATCACCCGTAACCATGAAAGGAGGGAGTATTTCCCGATATCCATGCTGCATGGTATGCATGTCCAGATAAAAGTTTATTATTGCTCTTTCCAATCTTGCCCCGGCACCTTTATATACGGTAAAACGCGCTCCGGATAATTTCGCGGCCCGCTCAAAATCCAATATATCAAGGTTTGGACCGATATCCCAGTGCGCCTGGGGTTCAAAGTCAAATTTATGTGGACTACCCCAGCGACTAATTTCCTGGTTGGCAGTTTCATCAGGTCCTACCGGTACCGATTGGTGAGGCAGATTTGGTATATTTAGCAGAATCTGTTCCATTTCCGCTTCTACCGTTTTTAGTTCATCATCCAGTTCTTTTATCTCCTGCCCGACCTGACGGACTTTTTCCATTAAATCAGCTGCATCGCCACCCTGCTTTTTAATCTTGCCGACTTCCTGTGAGCTGGTATTACGAAAGTTTTTTAGTTCTTCTACCCGTAATAAAAATTTTCTTCGCTGTTCATCAAGTGACAGGTATTTGTCTAAAGCGCCTTTAATGTTGCGTTTTTGCAGCTGTTTTTCCACTTCGGACGGATTGGCACGAATTAATCTGGCGTCCAACATAAAATTAGTCCTCCATTATTTACCTGATGTATTTAGCCTGGCAAATTAGAATTTAAGCAATTTCGGTCTGCTGATAATACCATCCACCTGTTCGAGTCGTTCAAAGATTGATTCTTCAACTTTGTTATCAACATTGACCATCATTACTGCTGTCTCGCCTTTTTTCTGCCGGGCTACTTTCATTGAGGCAATATTAACCCCCCCGTCACCCAACATAGTGGCAAATGGGCCAATAACTCCGGGCTTATCAATGTTTTCTACCATAATTACATAGCCTTCTAAATTAGTTTCGGTTTCATAGCTGTCAATTTCAACCAATAGCGGTTGGCGGGCCCTGGACAAAGTCCCGGCCAGTTGCTTTTCCGAATCCTTGCCAAACAGGTTGACAGTAATTAAATTCTTATAGCGTTTATTGCTCTGCGGCTGTTTGGTTTCAAAGACTTTTATTCCCCGTTCCCCGGCCATCAAACGGGCATTAACATAGTTTACATTTTCCATCATTACCGGTGCCAGCAGCCCTTTCAAAAAGGCAACGGTAAGCATTTCGGTTTCATTTTGCGTAATAGGACCACTATAAGTCAACTCTATACGCGTAACCGGCGATTTTTCAATTTGATAATAGATGTTACCCATCTTTTCCGCCAGTCCGATATAGGGACGTAAATATTCCAATTCATCGGTCATCAAAGTTGGCAGATTGATTACATTGGGTACTATGTCGCCTTTTAATGCCAGTATTACCTGCTCAGCAATAGTTTCCCCTACCCGACGCTGGGCTTCAAAGGTATCAGCGCCTAAATGTGGTGTTACTACTACATTATCAAACTCGAACAAAGGATTATTAAGGGCCGGTTCTTTTTCAAAAACATCCAGGCCGGCACTGTGAGCTTTGCTGGTTCTTAAAGCATCCAGAAGTGCAGCTTCTTCAATAATGCCGCCCCGTGCACAGTTAACCACGCGAACGCCGTCTTTGGCCAGCTTAAACATTTCGGCATTTATCATATGATAAGTTTCTTCCGTCTTGGGCGTGTGTACGGTAATGAAATCGGATTCCCGGACCAGTTCTTCCAGGGTATTTTTTTTCTCGGTTTCGAATCTCTCGAATCTTTCATCAGCTATATAAGGGTCATAGGCAATGACTTTCATATTAAAAGCCTTTAACCGCGTAGCCACCATGGAACCTATTCTGCCCAAACCTACAATCCCAACGGTTTTCCCATATAACTCCACGCCCCGGAACGGTTTACGGTCCCAGGTTCCCCCTTTTAGATAATTGTTGGCCCAGGCAGTTTTTCGTGATGAGGCCAGCAACAGGGCAATGGTTTGTTCTGCCGCGGAAATAGTATTACTATCAGGTGTATTGGCAACTATAATCCCATGACGGGTACATACATCCACATCAATATTATCTATCCCGTTACCAGCCCGTCCAACTACTTTAAGATTGGTACCCCGGCTGATCAGCTCTTCATCTACTTTGGTTACGCTGCGTACAATCAGGGCATCATAGCGGTCGATTATTTCCAGTAATTCTTCGCGGGAGATCCCATCCCGAAAATCAACCTCCAATTCAGCTTTTAGTAATGCCAGGCCTTCTTCAGCTATTCTTTCAGTTACAATAACTTTTTTTCCATGATTCATTATTTTATCTCCTTTCCAGATTATCCGGTAACTTTTGCATTAGATATTCCTGCGCTTTATTAACGCCAACTCCCATTTCCAATTCATATCCCATTTTCAAAAGTCCCATTTCCAAGGCAGCCAGAACCGCAAGTAAATCAAGGTTTCTAACATAACCCAGATGTCCGATACGGATAATAACATCATCCATTTGCTGCTGCCCGCCGGCTATAATAATGTTCATCTGTTCATACAGATATTGCCTTAATCTATTTGCGCCTGCGGCTTCGGGGATATATACAGATGTTACTGCCGTTGAGGCTGATTCATCTGCAGCAACCAGTTTTAAACCCATGGCTTTTACGGAACTGCGAACCATATCCCGATATTGACGATGCCTTGATACTATTTGGTCAAGTCCTTCTTCCTGCATCATGTTAACGGCTTCTCTGAGACCGTAGTACAGTGAAATCGGCGGTGTAAAATGAGTTTGCCCCTTCTCCAGATATTTAAGTCCCTCGGTTACATCCCAATAAAAACGACAGTTGGTACTATGCCGGTGAATAGCCAGAGCTCGGTCACTAAAAGCTAAAAAGCTTAATCCCGGCGGTATCATAAAAGCTTTTTGTGATCCGCTTACCACTACATCCAGATTCCATTCATCCATTTTCAGCTCCAATGCGGCCAGGCTGCTGACTGCGTCTACCATGAACAAAGCCGGATGATTGACTGTCACCTCACGAATAGTCTTTATATCATTAAATACCCCGGTTGAAGTTTCATTATGCGTAATTAAAACCGCTTTTATTTCCCCATTTTTATCCTCTTCAAGGCGGGTTTTAATAGCTTGCGCATCCGCCGCCTGCCCCCAGGGGAAGTCCATCTTCTCTACCCGGGCTCCAAAGTTTTCCGCAATGGCAGCAAAGCGATCTCCAAATGCACCTATAGATACAGCCAGAACTTTATCTCCCGGACTAATGAAGTTTACTACTGCTGCTTCCAGTGCCCCGCTTCCGGATGAGGGATAAATCAGTAAGTTTTGATTGGTCTGATAGACTTGTTTTACCCCTTCTGTAACCCCCAGTAATAGTTCCCTGAATTCTGGTCCGCGATGATTAATCAAAGATTTACCCATAGCACGAATTATTCTTTGCGGTATGGGAGTCGGGCCTGGAAGCAACAAATATTGGTCCCCTGTCATTAATGAAACCCTCCTTGGCTATTTTTAGCCTTAAATATTAAAACCCCCCGTCCCTGGTTAGGGACGAGAGGTTACTCCCGCGTTGCCACCCTGGTTGATAGATATTGGCTAACTATCCACTTTAAAGTTATAACGGAACCACCGGTACTGCTTATATAACAGCCCTCTCCAGGGCGGATTCGTTGCCTCCCTGCCTGATTCGCACCCCCACCAGGTCTCTTAATCAGGGTATTGCAATTACTACTCCCCTTCATCAATTTTCGATATTTTTAGATTAGCATATATTATATTACAGGAATAACAACCTGGCAAGTTATTTATAATTCATGCAGAAAATATTCATGCAAATCCTTTTTAGCTGTTAGTTCCGGATGAAAAGCGGTGGCTAACAAATGATGTTCCCTTACCATAACAATTTTATCTTCATAGCTGGCCAGCACCTGAGCATTTCCCCAGACTTTCTGTACATAAGGTGCCCGTATAAATACTGCCCGGGTTGTACCGATACCTTCGATTGCCAGACTGGTCTCAAAACTTTCTGCCTGACGGCCGAAAGCATTGCGTTTAACTTCTATATTCATTAACCCCAGTCTCATTTGATCAGAGTCTGCAATTTCTTTGGCCATTAGTATCATGCCGGCGCAGGTTCCCCACATCGGCATACCCTGTTCAGCCTGAAATCTGATTTCTTCCAGCAGGTTAAATTGTGTGAGGAGCCTCCCCATTGTGGTGCTTTCGCCTCCGGGTATAATCAACGCGTCTATCTCCTGCAAGTCCTGAGCTCGACGAACTTGACGACTTTTAGCTCCACAACCTTTAATAGCCTGTTCATGTTCAATAAAGGCACCCTGCATAGCCAGCACCCCAACGGTGGTTTTACCAGCCACGCTCCTGCATCCTTTCTTCAGGCCGGATGGTGCTGATATCTATTCCTACCATCGGTTCCCCCAGGTCACGGGATACTTCAGCCAATACCTGGGGATCGTTATAATAGGTGGTAGCCGCTACTATTGATTGCGCCCTTTTAGCCGGATCACCGGATTTAAAGATTCCTGAGCCGACAAAAATTCCATCACAACCCAATTGCATCATCAAAGCCGCGTCCGCTGGTGTAGCTATTCCCCCGGCAGCAAAGTTTACCACCGGCAGTTTTTTCAGCTTTGCCACCTGCAAAACCAACTCGTACGGGGCTTGTAGCTCTTTGGCTGCGCTCATAAGTTCATCCTTGGGCAGATTGCTGATCCATCTTATTTCATCATTTACCTGACGAATATGGCGCACTGCTTCAACAACATTACCTGTACCCGGTTCACCTTTGGTTCTTATCATGGCAGCTCCTTCGCCAATGCGCCGCAGGGCTTCTCCCAGATTGCGGGCTCCACATACGAAAGGTACGATAAAATCGTTTTTGTTCACATGATATTTATCATCGGCCGGAGTTAAAACTTCGCTTTCATCAATATAATCTATGCCCAATGATTGCAAAACCTGTGCTTCAACAAAATGACCAATCCTGCATTTGGCCATAACTGGAATCGTGACTGCCTCCATAATCTGCATTATTACAGTCGGGTCAGCCATACGGGCTATACCGCCGGCAGCTCTGATGTCAGCCGGAACCCTTTCCAGGGCCATTACTGCACATGCCCCGGCAGCTTCAGCAATTTTTGCCTGTTCAGCAGTAGTTACATCCATAATAACCCCGCCTTTAAGCATCCGGGCCAGTCCGGTTTTTACTTTTAAGGAACCTTTTTCCGCCATTTTCGTATGAACCCCCTCGAATATTAACCCGCTTGACTGTTGTACTGGCAGGCATGTTGTTCTTATTCTTGTTCTTCTTCCTGTTCTTCTTCTTTCTCGGCATCAAACCTGGCAAGACTTACAATACGGTCATCTCCAGGCAGTTTCATCAGCAGAACCCCGCGGGAATATCGCTTTTGCAGAGATACATCCTCTACCTCAATACGAATAATTTGTCCTTCGCTGGTTAGCAACATCAAGTCCTGGCCCTCGAAAACAACTTTAAACCCTACTATGTTACCATTTTTACGGGTAAGTTCAATAGACTTTACTCCGACGCCTCCACGGTTCTGCAGCTTGAATTCGGTCAGGTTTACCCTTTTTCCATATCCGTTTTCAGTAACAATCAGCGCCTGGGCACCTTCGCGATATTTATCAATACCAATTACATAGGCATTATTTGGCAAACGGATAGCTCTTACACCGGTAGCAGTTCTACCCATGGGCCGAACCTGGTCTTCATCAAACATTATGGTCATGCCACAACAGGAACTAACCAGTATCTTATCATTCTTTTTAACTCTTATAACTCCTACCAGTTCATCTTCCGGCTTTAGATTTACGGCAATTAGACCATTACGACGAATATTTTCAAAAGCTGATAAAGCCACTTTTTTTATCGTCCCCGTACGGGTAACCATCATCAGGTATCGCTTATCATTGAAATCCCCGGCTGGAATCAGAGTAGTAACTCTTTCATCCGGACGCAGTTCCAGGAAATTAATCAGAGGTAATCCCTTGGCCTGTCTTGATGCCTCCGGCAGTTGGAAAGCCTTAAGCGAAAATACCCTTCCCTGGTTGGTAAAACAAAGCACCGTTGCCAAAACACTGGTTACGATTACACTGATGGAATAATCCTCGGCGCGGATGGAGGTGCCGCTGACCCCTTTCCCGCCTCTTTTCTGGGCTCTATAGGTGTCAAGGGGCAGACGTTTTATGTAGCCCCGGTTGGACAGGGTAATAACAACTTCATGATCTTCAATAAAGTCCTCTTCATTGTAATCAGAAGATTCATGACTAATTTCAGTGCGTCGCCTGTCCGCATATTTTTTACGAATTTCACTTAAATCCAGTTTTATAATTTGCAGGACTCTTTCCGGTTTGGCCAGAATATCCTCGTAGTCAGCAATACGAACCAACAGCTCCTGATATTCTTCTTCCAATTTATTTCTTTCCAGACCGGTCAACTGAGCCAGACGCATATCCAGAATAGCATTAGCCTGAATTTCACTGAGATCATATCTCTCTATCAAAGCCCGGCGAGCGGTTTCCCGATCCTTGCTGTTACGAATCAAGGAGACAATTTCGTCCAGATGATCCAGGGCAATTTTAAGGCCTTCCACAATATGCAGGCGGTCCCGGGCTACACGCAAGTCATATCTGGTTCTGCGGGTTACTACTTCCTGACGATGTTCAATAAAATATTGCAGGGCCTGCTTTAATCCTATTGTCTGCGGTCGTCCATTAACGAGGGCCAGCATATTAATACCAAAGCTGTCTTCCAGTTGGGTATGCTTAAACAGCCGGTTAATAATTACATTTACATTAACATCACGGCGCACCTCGATAACGACCCTGATCCCGCTACGATCAGATTCGTCGCGCAAATCCAATATGCCGTCAACTTTTTTATCTCTGACCAATTCAGCAATTTTTTCCACCAGTTTGGCTTTATTAACCTGATAAGGTAATTCATTAATAATGATGGCATTTCGGCCATTCTTTCGTTCCTCAATAACGTACCGGGCCCGGATTTTTATGCCTCCGCGACCAGTTTCATAGGCCTGCCGTATACCTTTAGTGCCCATTATAATCCCGGCAGTAGGAAAGTCCGGACCGGGAATTACTTTCATCAGTGCATCCAAATCTGTTTCCGGATTATCAATCAGCAACATGGCACCATCAATGATTTCTCCAAGGTTATGTGGAGGAATGTTAGTAGCCATCCCCACCGCAATCCCAGCAGATCCGTTGACCAGCAGATTTGGTATTCTGGATGGCAACACCTGGGGTTCCTCACGGGAATCATCATAGTTGGGGCGCCAATCTACCGTATCTTTATCAATATCAACCAGCATTTCACCGGCAATGCGTGACATACGGCTTTCAGTATACCTCATAGCTGCCGCTGAATCTCCATCAACGGAACCAAAGTTTCCATGTCCGTCAATCATGGGATAGCGCATCGAAAATGGCTGAGCCATCTTTACCATGGTTTCATATATGGCACTGTCACCATGAGGATGATATTTACCCATTACTTCCCCGACAATATTGGCTGATTTTTTATGGGGTTTATCATGGGTCATGCCCATATCATGCAGGGCATATAATATTCGGCGATGAACCGGCTTTAATCCATCCCGAACATCTGGTATTGCCCGGGATACGATAACGCTCATGGAATACTCCAGGAACGACTTTTCTACTTCTTTTTTAATATCAATCGGTATGATGTTTTCGAATAAATTACTTTCTGACAATTTTTTTCACTCCCGTTAAATATCCAGGTTTTTTACGAATTGCGCATTAGCCTGAATAAACTCCTTGCGTGGCTCAACATTGTCCCCCATCAGATCGGAAAATACTTCGTCGGCTGCGATGGCGTCGTCCACTGTTACCTGTAAAATTTGCCGATTTTCCGGGTTCATGGTGGTTTCCCATAATTGCTCCGGATCCATTTCACCTAACCCTTTATATCTTTGAATGGTCCACTTTTTGCCGGACTCCTGGATAAACTGGTTCATCTTTTCTTCATTATGAAAATAGTGCACCTCGTTACCCCTTTTAAGTCCATATAGAGGTGGCTGCGCTATATAAACATATCCTTCTTCAATTAGCTGACGCATATAGCGATAGAAAAAGGTAAGCAGCAATACTCTGATATGGGAACCATCAACATCAGCATCCGTCATTATAAATAAGCGATGATAGCGGGCTTTTTTTATATCAAAATCTTCATCTATTCCCGTACCCATAGCGGTAATAAGAGCTCGTATCTCTTCGTTGGACAATACTCTATCCAGGCGGGCTTTTTCCACATTCAGGATTTTCCCCCGCAGGGGCAGAATGGCCTGATATGCCCTGTCACGCCCTTGTTTTGCGGAGCCGCCTGCAGAATCTCCTTCGACTATAAACAGTTCGCACTCCGCCGGGTTACGATTACTGCAATCGGCTAATTTTCCCGGCAGGGTTGTTGTTTCCAGTGCACTCTTGCGCCTGGTCAGTTCACGGGCCTTTTTAGCTGCTTCCCGGGCCCGGCGGGCGGAAATAGCTTTTTCCAGAATTCTTCGGGCGATAGGCGGCTTTTCATTAAGATAATCTTCCATATTTTCATAAACCGCACTCTCAACAATTCCTCTGATATAGGTATTTCCCAGCTTAGTCTTGGTCTGTCCTTCAAACTGAGGGTCTTTAACCAAAACTGATACAATTGCTGCCATGCCTTCGCGGATATCTTCTCCGGATAAATTACCATCACTGTCTTTTAGTAAACCATTTTTTCTGGCGTAATCATTAATTATCCTGGTTAAGCCATTTTTAAAACCAACTTCGTGGGTTCCGCCCTCCTGGGTACGAATATTATTGGCAAACGAATAAATATTTTCTGAATAGCCATTATTATACTGGATAGCAACTTTGACAATCACATCGTCTTTTTTACATTCAAAATAAAGCGGCTCATCATTTAGAACATCTTTACTTTTATTTACATATGTTACAAAAGCCTTTATTCCCTCATTATAGAAAAATTCCCTGGTTGGTTCATCAACGCGATGATCAGTAAAGGTTATCCGCAGACCTTGATTTAAAAAGGCCAGTTCTCTCAAGCGGTTGATAATAATCTCACTGTCAAACACCGTTTCCTCAAAAATCTCCGGGTCTGGAACAAAATGAATGCTGGTACCATTTTCTTTACTGGTGCCATCCTCATACAATTTACTTAATGGTTTTCCTTTACCATAATCCTGACGATAAATCTTTCCGTCACGATATACAGTTATCTCCATTAAATCAGAAAGTGCACTTACCACAGACAAACCTACTCCATGAAGGCCGCCGGAAATAGTGTAACCGCTGCCACCAAACTTACCTCCTGAATGTAATGTAGTGAGAATTACCTCCAAAGCCGGTTTGCCCATTTGCGGATGAATGTCAACCGGTATTCCCCGGCCATTATCATAAACGGTAATACTGTTATCGTTGTTTACAGCGACCCTGATCAAATCGCAGAAACCTGCTACTGCCTCATCTATACTATTATCCACTATTTCAAATACCAGATGGTGAAGTCCCCTGGGGCCGGTAGTGCCTATATACATACCCGGTCTCTTTCGAACTGCTTCCAGACCTTCCAACACCTGTATATCAGATGCATCATACCCATTATTATTTAAGCTGTTCAATCCTAAACCTCCTTCAGGTAGTTAAAAGCTCGCTTCTGCAGGGTTGTAGAAGAGATTGGTGAAAATATGAGTCCTTGATCGCAAATAACCAGGGTTTTTTCTTTCCCTTTTTCACTTACATTGGTAATTTTTTTATCTATTTTGGCTATTTCAATAATTTCTTTGACTTCATCGGCAACCGGCGGCTCCAAACTCAAAATGGCAATAATATCTCCGGCAGAAATTATATAATTGTTGCCCAGGTGAATATACATAAAACTACTCCTTTCTTAATAACTGACCCTGGTTAACCAGATAAACTGATCTCCCATTATCAAATAGTTTGTCACTGCGAACCGTAGTGAGAAAACTTTGGAATCCAGTGTTATTAAGATACTCCATCAGCCGTAGCTGTCTCTTCTCATCCAACTCTGATAAAACCTCATCCAGCAACATTACCGGATAAAAACCCTCAACCTTTTTTATAGCAAATACTTCTGCTAATTTCAGGGTTACGGCAATATTTCTCTGCTGCCCCTGGGAAGCGTACTGCCTGGCCAGCCTTTTTTCCAGATAAAAATTTATATCATCCCGATGAGGACCTAATAACGAGGTTTGACGCTTTATTTCCTGCTCACTAATCTGTTTCATTCTAATTGCCATGGATTCTTTTAGAATATCCAGATTAATTTTACCACTCTCCACAGGAAATGAAAGAGCGTACCTTAATTTCAACTCTCCTCCTCCAGATAGTGTATCATGAATTGAAACAGCTATATCATCCAGTAAATTTACCATATTTATGCGATTAATTAAGACCTGGGCTGCACTATCAATAAACATTTCATTAGTAATTGTAAATGCCTTGCTATTAGCTTGAGCCTTTTTTAATAATAAATTCCTTTTTTTTAAGATTTTAACATATGATTCCAAATAGTAATAATACTCGTTACTCAGTTGCTTCAATAAAAAATCCAGAAAATGGCGTCTTTTTGATGGAGAACCTTTTATTAAAAATAAATCGTCTGGAGTAAAAAGCACCACTCTCAGAC